>JYMV01014820.1_pt1 | contig 11375 bp, 10 predicted proteins | sample 338911 | NCBI WGS metagenome assembly JYMV01 (sample SAMN03354496, study PRJNA234377) | hydrothermal vent metagenome | biome: Deep sea; feature: Hydrothermal plumes at the Eastern Lau Spreading Center, Western Pacific Ocean; material: Seawater | place: Tonga | collected 2009 | depth 2000 m m
ATTGGCCGTAATTACCAAAGCCGATAACTAATAGGTGCACTTGTTCGTCATTATTATCAAATGTGTTAACACCAGTCGTTAAACACTTACTCTGGAATAACTTTCTTGTGGCGGTCAATGAGTTATTAAAAAATGAGATATTGTCTTTGTTACTTGCAACACTCATAGTGGTGTAATCTTCAATATCAACATATATATCAACTTCATTCAAAGAATTCTCTTCAATATAGCCATGTATACCATGAGCAATTGCTATGTTTTTACTGTCAGATTCATCTGACACAATAACGTAGTCACATGTACCAATGCCGGCCTCTTTCCAAATTTCAGGACTATTATCTGCGTTAATAAAGTAAATACCTTGGGCTGCGTATCTAGGTAACGATTCCTCTGTCATCCCAATATCACTAATCACAATTACATACTGACCCTGTCCAGACGCATTAGATAGCAAGGAGTCGAATTGTCGTAATTCATCAATTTGATCTTCTGTTACTGAAGAAGATAATTTAACGCCAAACTTTTCACTGATATCTAAATCATTGTTGCCACAAACAATGACATGCCTGTCATAAGAAGATGAAATTGATCTAATTGTTAGCTTATATAAGATTTTTCCAAGTGCTACAAAAATTACGAGCGATGCTATAGTTATCATCCACATTATTTTCGAAAACAACATCCACCCATTATCTGTATCAGCATCTGCAAACGACAATGCAATCGCTTGAACCAAATTCCACATCTCAAATCCGTCTAAACTGTATGCAATTATGCCTGTAAGCCAGCTCAATAAAGCACTGTAGAAAATTGATTGGAGTTTATTTTTCTGTACTCTTAAAAAAAAAGTAATTAGTATTTTTAAAAAATCATTCATAATAAATCAACCTCTATTTGTTTTTAATGCTAAATTCCATCTAATTCATCTTGATTATCTAATTCATCATTTGATTTAAACCTGCCATTCTTAAATTCGCCTTCGATACACCTTCCATCTGGAAGAATAACAGCTGCTTTACCATTTAATCCACTGCCCTCCCCAGGCATGTCTTTGTCAGTGTCAATGAAATCAAAGTCTGGCATCTCTGGCATCTCGAATGTATCGAAAATGTTGCTATCATCAGCTTCAGTTATGGTCTCTGTAACATGTTTTTCACCATCTATAATTACAGTCTTTGTAACGTGTTTTTTACCGTTTACAATTCTGGTTGTGGTTTTTGTGGTTTTCATTTTTAGCACCTTTATTCAAAATTGATGGAAATTAAATTCCATCCAAACCGTCAATATCATCATTTGATTTAACTAACTCTCCATCCTTCCATTCACCTTCCATACGAGTGCCATCTGGAAAAATTATAAACCCTTGGATTAATTGATCACTTTCAAACTCACCTTCTTCGCGCTGACCATCTTCCCAAGTTTTAAATCCTTGGATTAAGTGACTATCTTCAAATTCACCTTCTTCGCGAGCGCCATCTGGAAAAATTATAAACCCTTGGATTATTTGATCATCTTCAAACTCACCTTCTTCGCGCTGACCATCTTCCCAAGTTTTAAATCCTTGGATTAATTGACTATCTTCAAATTCACCTTCCATACGAGTGCCATCTGGAGAAGATACGAATCCCTGGCCATTTAATTTGCCGTCCTTCCATTCACCTTCAGCGTGAGTACCATTTGTATTAACCTGCACTCCTTTACCATTTAATTGATCATCCTTCCATTCGCCTTCAAAGCGAGCACCACCTGGAAAAGATACTAATCCCTGGCCATTTAATTTGCCGTCCTTAAATTCACCTTCTATAACCATACCATCTGAAAATTTTTTAACCCCTCGTCCATTTAATTTGCCATCTTTAAACTCACCTTCATAGCGATCACCATTATCAAAATTCATGATTTCAACCCCTGAATGATGTATTTCTCCACCCCCAACTATAATTGTTTTTGTTGTTGTTGTTGTTGTTGTTTTTGCCATTTTACTTTCTTTTTTTTAAAAAATTATTTCACCCTTGACCCTAAGATCAATTCAATTTCATCAGAATAAAGCACTTCTCTTTCTAATACTTCTTTAGTGATCTCTTGAACTTCATTCCAATGCTTATTTAATAAATTTCTTGTTGTTTCCGTTGCTTCAGAAATCCAATCTTTAATAGCGCTCTCTATATCGTTAGAAAAATATTCAACTCCCGTTAAATCTTTCAATTCAATAGCTGAGATGTTGTACAACTCTTCGGTCATGCCAAGCCTAGATATAGCAGAACTAGCATAATGCATTGCTGCATTTAAATCAGATTCAGCTCCCGCATCTAAAGAGCTTAGGCCATGCATCTTAATCTGAGCCTCTCTTCCAGCTAATGCAACACATGTTTGCCCCATAAGCCACTCTTTACTGTACTCTGGATTGTCTCCATGCTCATAAGACACCATGCCAAGAAAGTTAGCTCTTGCCATAATCGTAATTTGCTCGATTTTTGTTTTAGGAGAAAGGTACCATTGCGCCACTAGGTGGCCGGCTTCATGTGCAGCAGTTTCCTCAAGTCTTAATGTTGAGGTATCTAAATCAAGTTTATGGCCATATTTAATAAAGTTAATTTGTTCAACAAGACCTTCGTTGGTAACTTGCTCTGTTTCTTTCTTGATTATTTCCAATATGCATTCGCGTTTTACTTGTTCCAATTGTGAGCCATTCATCCCAGTAGACAGCTGAATTAATTTATCACGACTTACATCAATCAACTGAAATGCACTATGATTAAGCATTTTATCAACAAAGAAGCCTCGAGCATCACGATCCAAATGTGGAACTTCAATATGATATTCAATACGACCAGAGCGAATTAGGGCGTCATCTAACATGTCTTTCCTATTGGTCGCTGCAACAATAAATATTGGCTCGTCAGTAGCACTTTGGAATCCATCAATCTCAGTAAGTAACCGATTCACAATGCTATCCCCAAATGCTCCAGCAGTTCCACGTTTTGGTATTCCGTCAATTTCATCGATAAAAATAATACATGGTGCGTAATCTCTAGCTTTATTGAATAAATTATGAATCCCGTCGGTACCCATATCGATCAAATCATTGCCTGTTGTCCCAACAAATGGAAGATTTGCAGCGTTAGCTAGTGCCTTGGCTAGCATGGTTTTTCCTGTACCTGGCTCACCATACAAAAGCACGCCCTTTGGCAAACTTACACCAAACTTTAACATTGTTTTTGGATTTTTCAACAAAGACACAGTTTCTTTTAAACGGGCTTTAACTTTACCGTGTCCGGCAATCATCTCAAAAGTCTCGGTTGGGAGATTAAACAAAATTCCATCCGCCTCTCCAATATCTGCTGCACGTGTAATCTTTGCTGTTTCAACTGAATCAAAATTGATTGTTAATACATCGTCTGAAATTACCACTGATTTGGTGTAAGACAGTGTTTTATTTTTACGAAACATCTCTCTAGTTATATTTTTTCTTGAAGATATAACTTTCTCGACCTGTGATTTCGCCTTATCAGATATGTTTAAATTTATGGCAGTAATCTCTGACCCGCCATTTTGATAGTGCTTCTTTAACTCATCGGTCATTAGGTCAAATGGTAGTATTTTTGGAATCGACCCCTTAACATTTCTGGTGTCAAAATTTGGACCTAATGATAACAATAACATGTCAGATACTGATCTTTGATTATTAAACACCACTTTGCAGCTAGTGCCCTCTTCAAAGTCCTGCAGGCTATCATTAATGTAATTTTCAGCAAGCTGGGAAAGGTCCTTAAACTTAAGCTTATTAAACATCACAATACTTGCTTGAGATAGCCTAGAGACTATTGGAGCGCTAATAGCAGGGGATCCGTCACCCCTCTTTTCTCTAGAGATTGTTTCTATGATGCTGGCTTTTGCAGAGATGGGATTTGTCTGTATTCTATCTAAAAAACTAGGGTTGGAATACAGCTCACTTCCAAGATTTGTTGTAATAATAATAATAGACTGACTAAAATCAACCTCTAACTTGCCTTTTTCATCATAAAACGGCAATAAGTCTTTATATTCATCAACAGAATTATCTGAATTTTGTATTCCACTCTTTCCAAAGAGATCCTGTAATTTCCCTTTACTGAATAGTGGTAGTAATAGATTTTGAACATGTGTGTTTGCCTTTTCAAATTCATCAAAGACAATAATGGCTCTTGGATTCCTTGCTACTGAGGATGTTAGTCTTCCAGGTCTAGAAGACTTATAAGTATCACTCGAACCAATAAGATCGCCTGTGTCATTGTTGTTCTGATAGTTGGCCATATCAAAAACTTCAATATTGTCATACTCGTCCATGTACTCAGACATTAATTCAGACAAATATGTTTTACCAGTACCGGGCGCCCCTAAAAACAGAAATACACCCTTCGGCTGCCCTTTAGTTGTTGAATATGATGTTGAAATTAAATAATCTGAAATAGCCTCAATAGCCATATCTTGGCCTAATAATTTATCACTAATTTCTGTGGCTAGCTTAGTAACGTCTAAGAATCTTTGATTAAAAGACTTTGTTTCTATTTCTTTTTGCGAAATAATGCTGCCCAAATTAAAGCCAGCATGTTGCATGTGTTTTATAAAATCCTTAACACTATGACTAAACTTAGACTTTGGCTGGCTAATTGCTATAGCTAACTCATCTGCAGAAAATGTGGTTTCTCTAGCAAACTCTATAGGATCTAATTTAGTCTGAATACCTTTAAATGACTTAATGGCCTTTAAAGCCTCACGGTCTTTAATTAAAACCCTTTTAAGGGCGGTACGAATCTGTCTAGACTCAATTATTGTCGATGACTTTTGGAAGGCTGCAAATTTTGCAGCTAATAATAAATGTTTCACTCTTACCTCTCTTAATTAATCTAATTTTTAAAACTAAACTACCAATAACTAGGAACCGAAGTAAATAGAATATTTACAAAAAAATAACCGGCAAATAATATTAAAGTCCAAACAACATTTTTAAAGAAATGCCTTCTAAAATTAGACCTTATTCGGTTTACTATCTTATATTTACTTTCTTTATTTGCTTCCTTATAAGTAAATCCAAAAGAAATCATAAGCAGTATAAGAAAACCCAAGGCTCCCGCACCTGCATCAGTAGAAAAATAATAACTGGCTTTATGAAAAAATACAGCAATTAGCAAAAATAATCCATAAAGAACGGCAAAAAAGGTCAATAGAATTGAGACTGCGTTATTGTATGCTGATTTATAGTTAATCATTAACATTGAAATCAATGAAAATAATACCGATATTCCTATAACCAAAATTGGTGCATCCATAAAGAATAGCAGGATAATGATTGCCCCAATACTTAACCATTCTAGTATGTATTCTTTACTAAAGCTAACTGGACTCCTATTTGCAATTTTTATTTCAGAATTTAAATAAAAAAGTAGATATTTCTGAACGGAATAGACAAACAGAGTTAGCATTGTAAAAATCCCAAACGAAGAATAGCTTCCACCCAACAGTCCGTACAAAGGTTTTGACACTATTAAAATAGAAAATAGTGCAACTATAATTTTTGCTTTAGGGCGACTAAACGCAAATAATATGTTTTCCTGTGCTACTTTATAACACTGAAAGGTAAAGAATAACAAGCCTATCATGCTAATCGTTTCAGCCGTTAAGATGAATCTTCTATCAAATACATATTCTAGAGATACTAAGCCATTATCCATTTGATTAATCTTAGTTGTGACATCTGGTTGCAGTGCTGGGTCCATCACAAGTACAAATGCACAAAATAAGACAACAATAAATGCAATTAGAGACCCTGAATCCTCTTTAATGCTTTTCCAAAGAGCAACAAATATCATGCCGATAAAAAATACTGAAAACATCAATGAAATCAGTGCGTTTAAACCTGAAAAATCTAGATTAAATTTTTCGACCGACATGTAGCCTGTATATGAAAGAATCAGGATTAAAAATACTGTCTCAAATCCTTTGTTATACCAATTATTGCTTAAGGTTTTTTTTGCTGTACCTGTCGTTAATGCTGATATTGTTAAGTCTAATAATTTCATCTTATTTTTTAAGCTTTTTAAGTAGAGTGATACCAGAACCCACAATTAACGCTATCACTACAGGTATGAAAAAATACTCTGTCATCTGCGGCAATATAGATGGCAATGAAGCCCCGAAATGATCAAGTCCATGCAAGAATGGCAAGTTGTGCATTAGTATTCCACCACCAACCATCAGCATGGCAATCATACCAATAAAGCCCAGTGCTTTCAAAACTTTAGGCATGCCAAGAATCAAGAGTTTGCCAATTAGTTGGTAGCCTTTGTTTTGCGCATGTTTATCTCTAAGGTAAAAACCAACATCATCCATTTTAATAATAAGGCCAACAATACCGTAAACACCAATTGTTGCTATGAGTCCAATCAAAATCAGAACGCCTATTTGTATAGTTATAGCTTCTGTGGCAACAGAGGCAATAGTGAGGGCAATAATTTCAATAGAAAGAATCGTGTCAGTCCGCACTGCCGAACTAACTGTTGCATCTTCTGCAGCAGCTAAATCATCTGTATCAGGAATAGAATGTTCGTGAGTATGCTTATGCTCTTTTATTAAGCCTAATTTTTCACCTAGTGACTCTGTGCCTTCAAACGCTAAATAAGAGCCGCCTAACACTAATATTGGCGCCATAACCCATGGTGCAAAGTAAGTAATGAGTATCGCGATTGGAATCATTAAAGCTTTGTTGCGTAAAGACTTCTTGGCAATTTTCCAAATGACTGGCAATTCTCTTTTGGCAGTAGTATTACTTACATACTGAGGTATAGCAGCTGTATCGTCAATAAGAATGCCTGCAGTTTTTGATAACGATTTCCCAGTTTGGCTAGCAATGTCATCTAAAGAGCCTGCAGCGACTTTAGTGGCAACGGCTGATAAATCATCAGCTAGTGCACCTATATATCCAATTAATCCTGGCATTGTTTTTCCTTACAAAGTTCAATTACTATAACGAAAAGTATCGACATACTCAAACATCTTTAAATCTGAAACTAGGGAGGCATATATCGTATTTAATAGCCAACAACCTGGAAACAAAAATAGAGCTGCCAATAACAATGGTGGCGACTACCGGATCCATTCCACCATCTAAAAGTAGTATCAGAATGAAAGAACCAACCCAAGCTAAAACCGCATTTAATTGATTTTTAAAGGCAATGGGGGTGACATCACACATCATGTCACGAATCACACCACCCATAACCCCCGCCAAGGCGCACCAACCATTAGTCCAGAGATGGTTCCAATTACACTAAAAATTGCCAACCCCATTGCGTCAGGAATCAAAAAAGACTGGGAAGATATTCGAAAGTATCGAGCAATAATAAATACCAGAATAGAGCTAAGCGAACTAATAATAAAAAACCATTGATCAGCAAACCAAAATACTTCTTCACCAATCACCAAATCTCTAATGGTGCCACCACCTAATCCCGTAGTAATGCCAATGATCAAAACCCCAAACAAATCAAATTTTCTACACCCAGCTCGTAAAACACCAGACGCGGAGGACACAGCAACGGCAGTAATGGTCAGCCAATACATGGAGGATAATAGAGCTAGCGTTATTTCAAAAATCATAAGTCAAGTATGAACGAATATCGCACTCATATCAATTTTAAATAAAAGGTACAAGGCGAGTGCAAGCAAGTACTTGCTGAAATGAATTTCACTAATTTTTGTCATCATAAATTTAGCTCGATAGTAATGTTAATAATTTAACAAATAGCGGTTGTTAATTTTATACTATGATCTACAAGTTACCAATCTTCTCGACACCAAGTACTTGCTTGATTATATCAACCCGGTAACCAAAATTTTTAGATAAAAAAATAGGGTGAAAAATCACCCTATTTTTTACTAATAATAACTACAATTAGTTCTGCCATCTCCAATCTAAAAGGCTTACCTTGATTAACACCACGCCAATTGCACTACTAGCTAGTAGTGGAACCCATCCGCTCGTAGTTGATGGCCAATGATAAAACGCAGCATCTATCCAACTTACCAAGGTCAATAGATTTACAGCTACTGTCAGCGTGATCACTAACCATTTAAAAAATAATATATTATTTTCCATACCCATCTTAATTTAACACAAAATTACAATTCCTTTTTTTACCTTATCAACACTAACTGGAGGCTCAATCAATTTATTCCCGGCTAAATACTCCATCATTAGCAATATTCGATTCATCGTTAATGGTTTATTTATATAAGCCCCATTCCTTTTGCAATTCCATCGGCATATTCAAAAGGATGTTCTTCACCTAATTTATTACACCTAAGCATTTCTGTCATTGAATAACCATTACTACTAACCAACTCAAGCATTTGAATTTCTGTAGGCTGTATGCGTCCATATTTACTTAAAGCCTTGTTAATTAACTCTATATTCATGCTGACACACGAGGCTATAGTAATCTTCGGAAAGTCAGTATTTGAAGTTTTTTTAGACAACAGGTTTTCAATTAAAAAATGACTGTACTCTCCACTCTCAACTCTCTTCTCAATAGCCTTACTTTGATCTTTGGTAGTGGTCTTTGCACAAGATACAAGCTCTAAAATACTGTATCCACCAGCATCTAATGCTGATATCATTTTTTCAGGATCTGGCTGTATGCCGCTGTTCATTTCTTCTTTAAAATTGACACCTATTAGCGTCATCATGTCTAGACAATTATCACTACTATTTGTCGCCTTTGCAAATGCATTGCTTGTTAATAGAGTTAAAGATAATAGAATAGATGATAATAGTTTTAATTTCATATTTGTTTCTCGGTTTATTTTTTAATTGTGTTGAACGTATTTAACTTCAACACGACGATTACCTGAATGTGAATCTGGACGGTAAGATTGCTCTTTGTCGCTCACACCGAAAGCTTTAATACGACCTACTGGTACACTAAAGTTATCGTTTAAGTATTTAGCCACGGCTTTTGCTCTGTTGTCAGAAACCACTTGAGCAAACTCTTTGCTTGTCCAACAATCACTAGCTGATTGTAATTCTTTATAATCAGTAATGTAGTTATGTTCTTCGTCAATACAAACTCTGGTTTCACTACTTGTACCTGCTGAATGACCAATGATTGTAAACACGCCTTTTGCAAATGCAGGAGAAGTAATTGCTTCGCCTAATTTGTTTAAGCCAGCAATGGCTTTCTTGTCTTCAATTAACCAATCGTTATCACCGAAAAGAATGTTTAAACCTTTGTACTCAGCAGTTTGGATTTCTTTAATGAATTTTCTTACTTCAGTGGTTGCTGCACTGATCGCACCAACCGCATCAATATCTGCACCTTGCATTGGGTAAGCTGAGCCTGCCTTCATGTCTTGCATTTTTACAAATCGATATTTAGTGTCTTCTACAATACCTTTGCCAATATAAGCATCTAAATCGATACCGGCTGTTGCACCAGCAACATGACCAACATCAACCCAGTCTGTGCCATTCACACTCACATCAATCTTAGTAGCTTCAACTGCACCACCGGTCTCAAAGATCCATAGGTCTAATTTGTTGTCACCTGAAGTGGTTAGGTAGTTATCAGTAAACTCAACTGTGATCGTGCCTTTAATACCTAGAGATACTTCATCACACTTGTTTGTATTACAAAAACCACCTGCATTGCCTGGGATGCCAATTGCCATAGAAGCAACATCGTGAGGAGCGGCAACACCAGAACCAGGGTGGTAGCTAACAACCTTGTCAGCAAATGAGATTGCCCCTTGAGGGAATTCAACGCCGTGGGTTTTAAAAGTATTAGCCTGTGTTGCAAACGATGCTAATAATGTTGCAGCAATAATAATTTGTTTTGTGTTTTTCATATGCCCTTGTCTTTGTTATTGTTTGTTTTTTATAGAAAATATATTATACATTAATTATATTAATATAGTTTAATATAGTTTAATATAGTTTAAAAAAGAATGTTATTTTATTAAAACCAACAAATGAATATCAAAATATTGATTCAGCATAAATAACATTAAACCACATGGTTTTTTAGAAAGCCTCTGAGACATAACTAGAAACAGTCATGTCTCTTATATCTTTTGGTGTCATCGATTGGATCAGCAATGTATTTACTTCCAGAAGTAGTGACTAACGAATGAGTTGGCAACAATAAACTGATAACAAGTAGTTAGTAAACGAAGGTTTTTATTAAACTGAGAAAGGCTTTCTGCCAAATTTTAAACGCTCATTGTTAACTAATGCTAATGGGAGCTTAGTTTCGCATTCTCTGATAAAAGTTTCTAGATGTATTCTAAAAAATGCCCCTTGATAATCTCGATTATCTTTATCTCCCCCTGTGCCAAATCGCTCAATGAACATTTCAGGTGGATAATTATTATCTGGGTCTAAATTCTCGCACAACTTTTCTCTTTCCTCCCTGATATACCACTCAATAGAGTACCAAGACGCTAAAAACATTGGGCCCCATAAATTAATAAAATGCTGTTTAGATATTAAACCAAATAAGGCCATATAACCCATACGTTGCATAATAATACTGACCTCTTTATGAAGGACGTCTTTTATATCCTGATCCCAATCTCTTCCTGTAATTTTTTCTACATCTAAATAAAATTTATCTTGGTCATGTTTTTTCATATTTAAAATATGTGACATGCGCTCTTGATCTGTATGTTTTGGCTGTGATTTTATATTTGTTAATTGATATTTATGAGGTCTAATACAGTCCGCTAATTCTTCGTCTTTGCCGGAAACTGTAAAACTATAGTTACTTATAAGCATCTTCTCCAACTCTTTTTTAAATTCATTAGTAACCAATTTAATGTGCTTCTTTCTTTCTCCCATCTCATCCATCGCCCAACGAAGAACCTCTGCATCACTAGCATTGGTTGACTGCACTCTTGCTTTTGTTGATTCGTCATGTGCATCTTTGGCTTGCCAAATACTTAACATTAGGATCAAGGTAACGAATGTCATAAGCACATCACTAACCCCAGAAACCCCATTCCAATCGAATTTTGCAAAATCCGCCTCGGAACTTATCAAGTTGACGGTAATGATTGATAATAATAACAAAAATATACTAATAATTATCACAATAGATGATGGCTTTTTCATTAGATCTTTTATTTTGATTATTTCTGTCATTCTCTAATCTCCTTAATTTATTTCTACAAATTCCCAATCTTCTCGACACCAAGTACTTGCTTGACAACACCATTTATTCTGTAATCAAAGTTCTTAAATCGAATACTAAATTTATCGCAATCACCGTATCTGGCATCATAACGAAGGCATGCTTGAATATCGTATTCATACATAGCCGTATTCTTAATAATATTGTAGT
>JYMV01006088.1_pt1 | contig 11372 bp, 9 predicted proteins | sample 338911 | NCBI WGS metagenome assembly JYMV01 (sample SAMN03354496, study PRJNA234377) | hydrothermal vent metagenome | biome: Deep sea; feature: Hydrothermal plumes at the Eastern Lau Spreading Center, Western Pacific Ocean; material: Seawater | place: Tonga | collected 2009 | depth 2000 m m
ACAGCAGTACCTGCAGTGATGACATCATCAACAATAACAACTCTGCCTTTAATTCCAGCACCTACTGTTAGACCTTTTTCGCCGTGGTCTTTCATCTCTTTTCTATTGAAAGCAAACGGCTTATTGATCTGATGATCTCGAGCCAAAGCAGTTGCCAAAGAAGTTACAATTGAGATGCCTTTGTAAGCAGGCCCAAACAACATGTCATATTTTAGTTGGCTTTCAATAAGAGCTTTTGCATAGAATTGGCCGAGTTGATAAATGGATTCTCCTGAATTGAACAAGCCAACATTAAAAAAATAAGGACTGATTCTTCCTGATTTAAGTTTGAATTCTCCAAATTTTAAAACTCCTTCTGCCAAGGAAAATTTAATAAATTCTTGTTTGTAGTTTTCCATACAATATACACTTTGGGTGAGTGTTGGATAGTTTAGCACTTCAAATCATTTGTGTAGCCATGAGATTTATTAACATGTTTCCAATCGTTCTATTGAGTCAACGGAGAACAACATAAAAATTATTACGGCAAATGTAAATGGCATCAGGGCAGCAGCGAAAAAAGGATTTTTTGATTGGTTGCAAAAAGAAGATGCTGACTTGGTTTGCCTCCAAGAAGTAAGGGCGCAAGTGCAAGATATAGAAAGCCAAAAATTTTGGCCTGAACCTTATTTTTGTTTTTATTTCCCAGCTAAAAAAAAGGGCTATAGTGGGGTCGCTATTTTCAGTAAATTCAAGCCCAAGCAAGTGATTGAAGGGCTTAATTCAAAGGAGTTTGATTGCGAAGGCCGTTACCTAGAGCTAGTTTTTAACAATTTTTCAATTGCATCTGTCTATTTTCCCTCAGGGTCTTCTGGAGAAGTAAGACAGGATGCAAAATATAGGTTCTTAGCTGAATTTGAAATCAAATTAAGAACGATGCAGAAGTTCCAGAAACCTTTCATTTTTTGTGGGGATGTGAATATTGTGCACAAAGAAATAGACATTAGGAACTGGAGGGCAAACCAGAAGAATTCAGGATGTCTTCCAAAGGAAAGAGCGTGGCTAGATAAAATTTTCAATCGATTAGGATATGTCGATGGATTTCGTGTGATCAACCAAAACCCCCACGAATACACTTGGTGGTCCAACAGAGGCAAAGCTTGGGAGAACAATGTTGGTTGGCGGATAGATTACCAAATAACAACTCCTGACTTCAAAGACAGCATTGTTCAATCCTCAATATACAAGGATGAACGATTTTCAGATCACGCACCATTACTCATGGATTATGAATACTCACTCTGATAGCGGACTTGACCCACATGGCATAGAGATTTATCTAAAGCCTGAGGTTATTAGCATGCTTTTCCTAGGATTTTCTGCAGGGCTGCCTTTCCCTTTGGTATTTGCGACTTTAACTGCTTGGCTCGCTTCAGTAGAGATAGGCATTACTGAAATTAGCATGTTTGCTTGGGTCGGTGGTGTCTATGCAATTAAGTTCATGTGGGCACCAATTGTCGATAAACTTTCTTTGCCATTTTTGTCTAGATCGCTTGGCAGAAGAAGGGCCTGGATGTTGTGCACGCAGTTTGCTGTCTTGTTGGGGTTACTGGCCATTTCTGCCATAAACCCACTGGAAAATCTCAGTTTATTTGCTGTCTTGTCTGTTTTTATCGCTTTCGCTTCTGCAACACAAGATATTGCAATTGATGCTTATCGTATAGAAATTATAAACAATCGTTTTCAGGGAGCTATGGCCGCAGCATATCAATTGGGTTATCGACTTGCCGTGTTAATAGCAGGGGGCGGCACTCTTTACATTGCTGCATTCAACACATGGAATTTTGCCTATAAAGTTATGGCCTTTTTTATGTTGGTCGGTGTCATAACTACATTGCTTATAAGAGAACCCAACCTCCAATCAAGAAAACAAAGGTCAACAGCGACATGGTTTAGAGAAGCTGTTGTTGAACCATTTTCAGAATTTTTCTTTCGTAACGGCTATTGGTCCATCGTTTTGTTACTGATGATTGGGCTGTATCGAGTCAGTGATTTAATTTTAGGCATTGTCGCAAATCCCTTCTTTCTCGATGTTGGTTTTCAACTCACTGAAATTGCTTCAACCACACAAGTTTTTGGTATTGGGGTAACGATATTGGGTGCATTCATAGGAGGCCTAACAGTTGTCAAATATGGAATTGGTAGACCATTGATTCTTGGTAGTATTTTGCTCGTAGTTACCAATTTATTTTATATTTTGTTGATTGGGTCTGGCCCTGACATTCGCTACCTAATCTTGACCATTAGTGTAGATAATTTTGCGTTGGGCTTTTCTGGTTCTGTTTTTATTGCATTCTTATCCAGCTTAACCAGTCGAAATTATACTGCCACTCAATACGCACTCTTTTCATCACTCATGACCTTGCCAGGTAAGGCCATAAGTGGATTTTCTGGCCAGTTTATAGAAGCTATAGGCTGGTACAATTTTTTCTTATATGCAGCTTTGGCTGGTATCCCAGCAATCTTATTGACTTTAATTGTGGTCAAGAGAGGATGGCAGGAACAATAATTGTCATCTCTCAGAGAAGGAGTCTTATATTTCTCTAGATTCAATTTCTATAAAAAGACAGATGTTCTTCAATGAATTGTTCCAAAGAGCATGGAGATTTTCCAGTTAAATCACTAAAAGTAGTGGTTGTATAATCAAGCCCACCTTCTGCAATATCCTCGAAGAGATCAATCACAGCATCCAAATGCCATTGGTTTGTCACGAATTGAGACAAAGTAGTTTTGTATGCATCCATGGGAACATTGACGTAATTGACTTCTGTCCCGAGAACTAGACTAAACTTCTCAGCTACTTCATGGAATGACAATAGCTCAGGACCAGTTATTTCATAGTTCTGATTTTCATGGCCTTCACCAGACAGCACCTTGGCAATAAACAACCCAATATCCCTAACATCCATCATGGCTGTTGTTCCATTTGCAAAAGGAAAAAAGAATTTATTTTGTTCTTTAATTGTTTTCCCAGAGCCGAGTAAGTTTTGCATAAAAAAGTTTGGCTTTATCATTGTCCAGGACAGACCAGAGTCTTTGATGTGGTTTTCAGATTCAACATGCATCCTTGGGATGGTCCTGGTGGCTTCAGGGAGAGCTTCCATTGAAGACATTTTTACCACATGTTTTACCTGAGCTTTCACTGCTGCGTCCACAAATCGTTTTTCCAAAGAAAGCTGTTGTTCAGAGTTAGGTAAGAGTATGAGTGTTCTATTAACCCCTTCCAAAGCTTGGTTTAATAGCACATCATCTTCAATTGAGCCGACAATGGGTTGACCCCCCAACTCAGTAATTTGTGATGCTTTATCTGGATCCCTAATTAACGTTTTAAAAGGGACCCCAAGCGCACCAAGATTTTTTGCTACTTCGTAACCTGTTTTACCCGTTGCACCTGTAATTAATATCATTTTATTCTCCTATACCAATTCTTTCCATTAACAGTTGATGAAAATAAGCCAATCCAGACTCATATTTAGGGCTTAATGGGCCTGCCTGATATATGCCAGTCTCTAAATTTTGTTGTACCAAGGGAACTATTTTTTGATCTTCAATACTAACTTCTTTTTGGTATTGACCTTCATTTGACTCAAAATCTTCCTCCGATACATCTGATGGCCTGAAAAGATTATAGACCACTCTACACCATTTTGGCTTCAACGGTTCAATTCTTTGAAAGACAGCACCTCTACCGTATGCATTGAAAATAATATTTGGGAAATGCCACCCAAAACTTCCTGGCTCATGGCTACCAGATCTCGGTGGAACAGAATGTATGCTTGTTGAATCGGTATTAATCAAAGTATATTCTTGCCAAACTACATCCTTGTTTAATTGAGGATGGATTAAGGGGATGTGATATCCCTCCTGATAATTATCAACGTATGTTTTCCAATTAGCATTAACATCAAATGTTATTTCATTATGAAAAACAAAATTACTTTTATAAACACGATTTACCATTTCTGTAAAAGGTCCCAACCAACTAGAAAGAGATTCAGAGTCAACATTAATATTTACAAAAACCAACCCAAATTCTTCTGACACTTTAATAGGGAAGAGGGAAAAATTGTCTGGGTTGAAGTCTTCAGCACCATAAAAGTAAGGGGAGTTCTGTAATTTTCCATTTAATCCGTAACGCCATCCGTGGTATGGGCAGACAAGACTTTTGCACTTGCCTTCTTTGTCTAAGAGAATTTTAGAAGCTCTATGTCGGCATACATTATGAAAGCCCCTTAGGATATTATTATTATCTCGGATTATTAGAATAGGAATATTTGTAATTGCAGCAGTTATAAACTGACCAGGATTTTTTACTAATTCAGATCTTCCTACCCACTGCCATTCATTAGAGAAAATTTTATCCCTTTCAACTTTAAAAAAGTCATTCTCGTGGTATAGCTTTGCAGGCAGGGTGTATGTCGTTGATTTTTGATCCATATTTTATTTAAAGCATAGATTTAGATAAAGAAATAGCGATTTTTCACAAACTATTACAATCAATGGTAAGCCATTAGTTCTAAATCAGACAGTAGAAAAGCAATTGTTGTAAATAATGAAGCCATGCGTGTGATTGATTATAAAGCTAATTTCAACAACAAAACTCCGATACATATTATTTTAGAACATAAGATTCTATACATAAGAATATAATATATAAGATATTGATATATATAATGATATGTATAATATATTTATTATTATGTATTTTTATGTATGCTATATATAAATGACAGTAGAAAAAGAAAATATTACTCCTGAATTAATAGGCTCCTTAGAGTTAAAAGAACAGCCATATTTTATTAGGTCTATGAATTACCCTGGGTTTAGGATAAAAGTTAACCCAAAGGGCAGAATATCATTCATCACCTATGGCAGAATACATTTCGGTGGCAATCCCAGAACCATTACTCATGGCACAACAAAAACTCTTTCTCTTGATGAAGCTATATCAAAACACATTCAATGCATTAGGCTGCTGGAACAGGGCAAAGATCCAAATTTAATGAAAAAATCTAAAAATAAACAATATTCCATTGGGCTTAATTTAGAAAATATTGCCATGCAATTCATTTTTGATAAGGAGCAAAAAAGTGAATATTCAAAAAATTATGCTGACCAGTGCAAGACATACTTATTAAAAAACAAACTGCAACCATTGCTAACCAAAAATATTAATCAAATCTCAACTGAGTTGATTACTGAATGGTATAAATCCCTTGAGGAAACGCCAACAGCTGCAAACAATGCTTTACAATTTTTATCGTCAGTCTTTTCTTATGCCCAGACACTTAACCTTATAGATACGAACTCCAACCCTGCATCAATAATCCGTAAATTAAACCTAACTTATCCAACCATAAGGAGAGACCGACAAATAGATCTAGAGTCAGAGTTACCAAAGATTTTATATAGATTGTGGGATCCTATGAATACTCATACAGTTAATAGAGTTACTAGGAATGCTATTTACTTATTACTTATCAGTGGACTCAAGAAGTCAGACGTTCTTAATTTGAAGTGGGGCCAAATTAGCAATAAAAAATTCATTAAGTTTAAAAGAAGAAATAATATTCAGGTCTATCCTATTAATGAATATATCCAAGATGTTCTTGATGACATGGAAAATATATATAAGGGAAAAAAAGGTTTTAATTTTAAAAAGGCAGAAGATTGGGTATTCCGAAGCCCTAAAAACCCAAGTAAGAATATAAATAATTTAAGAAAGACATTAAACATTTACTCCACTGACTTTGACTGGGTCATTTATCCAGAATCATTTAGAAAGACTTTTGCAAAAGTTGCAGATCTAGCAGGCATACCAAGAACACATTTTTATTCCTTATTGGGAATTAAAAAGCCTAATTACACTTACGAGAGCATAGGTAGTAATAATATTCACTACAATGACCTTAAAAGGTCACTCAACAAAATACACCAAGCTTTCGATAAACTGTGTCCGATGCAGCTTCCTGGGATTGACCAGCCATTAAGGCATTTTATGTTTAATAATAATAGTAATATAAGTATGCTATAGTATATAAGATAAAAATTTATGTAGATATATGTATATAAATCAATATATTATAATAAGAACATTTATATTAATATAATAAATAATATATCTATTTTAATCAAAAATATGCTTTTTATTTTTTGCATTAAATCTAAAGATAATGTGCTAATATAATTTCCTTTTTTATCGAATACACAATAAGTAGCCTGTCAAAAATCTATGATTGAACCCCATGGAAAAACATTAGTATCTTTTCATCTTTCAGCTGACGAGCTATCTGAGTATTCTGAGCTGTCCAATAAAACTTCTTCACTCACTCTCTCATTAAAACAGCAATGCGATCTTGAAATGATTTCAAACGGGGCGTTTTCTCCGTTATCAACATTTAATAATCAAAAAGATTACGAAGAAATATTACTCAATAATAAGCTTTCGAATGGCTTAGTTTGGCCCATTCCAATTGTCCTTGATGTGCCAGATCAGTTTTTAAAGTCTTTAGATAAAAATGAGTACATATCTTTGAGGAACGCGGAGGGGTTTCTTCTGGCGATTCTAAAGGTTAACGAGTTTTGGGCACCTGATAAAAAAGAAGAAGCAAACTCTGTATTCAAATCTAACGATCCAAATCATCCTGGTGTTGATTATTTATTTAATCACACAAACAACAACTATATTTCAGGTGAACTAGTGCCCATACAATCAAACAAATATTTTGATTTCACTCACCTTAGAAAATCACCCCAAGAAGTAAGAGATTTTTTTCGCTTAAACAATTGGAAAGATGTCATTGCATTTCAGACTAGAAACCCAATGCATAGAGCTCACTTTGAGCTGACAAAATTAGCAATGGATGAACACAATAGTAAGTTGTTGATACATCCAGTTATCGGCATATCAAAACCTGGTGACATTGATCACTTTACGAGAGTTAAATGTTATCAACACATAATAAAGTATTATCCTGAGAACAGCGTGGAGCTAAGCCTCATTAATCTAGCGATGAGAATGGCAGGCCCAAAAGAAGCTGTATGGCATGCAATTATCAGGAAAAACTATGGCTGTAACCGCATTATTATTGGCAGGGATCATGCTGGCCCAGGTGTCAATGCAGAAGGTAAACCATATTATCAACCCTATGATGCACAAGAATTAATTGCTCAGTATCAAGAAGAATTAGAAATAAAGATGGTTCCATTTAAGGAGATGGTTTTTGCCAAAAATAAAAAAACGTTTCTACCATTGGACAAAATCGAACAAGATGACCCTATAGAAAAACTTTCAGGTACTCAATTCAAAGAATTTCTTCAACAGAGAACGGAAATACCAAATTGGTATTCATTTCCTGAAGTTATTCATGAATTAAGAAAGCGTTTTCCAAAGCTACATAACCAGGGGCTAACCGTCTTTTTTACAGGATTATCTGGAGCAGGAAAGTCCACCTTGGCAAATGCTATTATGTATAAACTTATGGAAACGGAAGACAGGCCCATTACTCTTTTGGATGGAGATATTGTAAGGCAACATCTATCGAGTGAGCTTGGTTTTTCCAAAGAAGATCGTGACATTCATGTTAAACGGATCGGTTACGTTGCCAGTGAAATAACAAAACACGGAGGAGTGGCTATCTGTGCCCCTATTGCGCCGTATTCCAATACCAGAAAGGTAGTACGAAATATGATAGACGAGGTGGGGTCGTTTGTTGAAATTCATGTTGCAACCCCTTTAAGTGTTTGTGAAGAGAGAGATGTGAAGGGCTTATATAAACAAGCACGCGCCGGAAAAATTCTTGATTTTACGGGGGTTAGTGACCCATATGAGGAACCAGAAAATCCAGAAATTACTGTGGACACATCGGATATTACAGTTGAAGAATCTTCGGCACTTATTCTTGATAAACTCCGCAGTCTGAAGCTGCTTGGGTAATGTAGTTATTTTAATAGATTACAACAGATCTAATTGATTCGCCCTCATGCATGAGATGAAATGCCTCGTTGATCTGGCTTAAGTCCATCGTGTGCGTTATTAAATCATCGATATTAATTTTACCTTCCATGTACCAGTCAACAATTTTTGGCACGTCTGTTCGACCTCTGGCCCCACCAAAAGCAGTGCCTCGCCAGACTCTTCCTGTGACAAGTTGAAAAGGTCTGGTTGATATTTCTTGACCTGCCCCGGCAACACCAATAATAATCGATTCACCCCAACCCTTGTGGCAGCACTCTAATGCCTGTCTCATAGTGTCAACATTGCCTATACATTCGAATGAATAATCTGCACCACCATTCGTTAAATCAATGATCGCTTCAACAATGTTGGGTTCCGTTGTGGGGTTAAGAAAATCAGTCATGCCAAATTTCTTAGCCAAACCCACTTTTTTCTCATTAATATCTATGCCTATAATTTTGTTGGCCCCTATCATATTTGCACCCTGAATCACGTTCAGGCCAATTCCGCCAAGGCCGAAGATAACCACATTTGAGCCTAGCTCTACTTTTGCATCAAAGACAACCGCGCCTATGCCTGTGGTAATTCCACAGCCGATATAACAAACTTTATCAAAGGGCGCATCTTTCCTAATTTTTGCAACAGCAATTTCTGGTAAGACGGTGTAGTTGGAAAAAGTTGAACAGCCCATATAGTGATAGATTGACTCACCGTTGAGGGAGAATCGTGATGTCCCATCGGGCATGAGTCCTTGGCCTTGTGTCTCTCTGATTGACTGACATAAATTGGTTTTTGGATTCAAACAGAATTCACATTCTCTGCACTCTGGAGCGTAAAGTGGAATAATGTGATCACCGGCTACAACGGATTGCACACCTGGGCCGGTTTCAAGTACAACGCCAGCCCCTTCATGACCTAAAACTGCTGGAAAAATACCTTCTGGATCATCCCCAGACAAAGTGAATGCATCTGTGTGACAAATACCTGTAGCCTTTATTTCAACTAAAACTTCACCTTCTTTAGGGCCATCCAAGTCAAGCTCCTCTATTATTAATGGTTGTCCTGCTTCAACAGCAAGTGCCGCCTTTGTTTTCATAATTTCTCCAAGTCTTTCTGGTTAACTATCGAATAAAGGTTATCAGGAGATCGGTTATTTGCAAACAATGTGACTCGTGTTGTATGCCGGTTAATGATCGTATTAGATTATTCATAAACCGTCATGTAAGCTAAATGCTTTGAAATTGAAGAGTTTCATAGATGCTTTAGATAAATATGAGAAGAGGTTTTAGACAGATTATGGATCTCCTCGAGGACACAGGAGATCTCGTCAGAATTAAACGTGAGGTGGACCCAAAGTTTGAGATGTCTGCCATCATGAAAAAATTGGAAGCTGAAAACAAAGCATTCATTTTTGAAAACATCAAAAATGCAGATATGCCGGCAGTTGGTGGGTTATTTACCTCAATGAGTCGCATCGGTTTGATTTTTAATGAAAACACTAGCGAGGAGTTTACTCTTGATGATGCTGGTCAAAAAGTTATTGCAGCAATAGAAAATCCAACACCAACCACAGAGGTAGATACCGGTCCCATTAAGGACATTGTCTTGACGGGCGACCAGGTTGATCTTAGGAAATTGCCTGTTCCAACTTTCTTTGAACTGGACACAGGCCCTTTTATTACCGCCGCTGTAGGTATTTTTAGAAAACCTGAAGGGCATCTGAATGTCGGATTTTATCGAGTTCTCATTGTTGATCGAAATCATGTCCTTATCAATGCTAGTGGCTTGAGTGATTTAAGGAAAAGTTACGATTGGTACAGGGAGAACGACAAGAAAATGTCAATCGCAATGGTTCTCGGCGCCCCACCATGGCTGTTAATGGCGGCGGCATCCAAATCACCCGATGATGTCTCAGAACTTGAAGTAGCTGGAAGCATTGTCGGCTCAAGCTTGCAAATGGTTCGTTGTGAACACAGCGATCTACTTGTCCCAGCAGACGCTGAAATGGTGATTGAAACGGTTGTTGATTTGCATGAGATGGTTTCAAATACCATGGGAGAGTTTGGTGCACAATATGGCACTGAATTGGCACCTTTATCAGAAGTGACAGCCATCACCAAAAGACAGGATGCAATGTTTTATACGCTCATGGCAGGCAGGGCTAAAGAACACAACAACTTGGGTTATCTGACTATTTATGGTCTGGCTAAGTCCATTGAGGACAAAATCAAGGAAAGCATACCTTTTGTCAAACAGGTTACGATACATTTTGATACAAGGATCGGGCCACTTATGCACGTGGTTATATCCATTGCAAAGGAATCAGACGATCAACCGGAACAAGTGATCAAGGAGGCGTTCAATACCAACATAGGTTTCTTTGATCTCTCCTGGATGGCGAAAAGGGTTATTATCGTTGACGAGGATGTGGATACCACCAATATGGATGATGTTGAATGGGCTACTTGGACAAGGATAGGCCGAGCTGAAAAAATTCACTTATTTCCTGATTTTGTTACTTGGGAGATTGACCGATCAGCGCTGCCAGATAAAACTTCTGTTCGTGTTGGCATTGATGCCACCAAAGATATGGATTATGTTGATGATCTAGTAAAACCCATAATTCCGGGGATTGATGATATCGACTTAAAGGATTATCTTGATTAGAGCAATAGGAGTGAATAATGATTGACCCATATCTAGCTGTTGGTTTGCAAACAAAAATCAAGCATGTGGTAACAAGACCTGAAGTTGAGAAAAATCTGGTCCATATCGGCAATATGATTGATATGGTCACACACATGTGCTCACTGGAACTCCCGGTTAGATTAATTGCATTGGGTGAGGGTGCCATTCAGGGGTTTGTCGATGAAATTATGGATATGGATCAGGCGGAGTACGCAGCAACAATGGCCGCAGAAATTCCAGGTTGGGAAACAGATTTTTTGAGCGACTACGCAAAGAAAAAAAATACCTTCATCATCGGTCAGCTGAAAGAAAAATTAGCTGATTATCCCGATCGATTTTTCAACACTGTTTTCATCATTGATGACAACGGTGAAGTGATTTATAAGCACCATAAGAATATTGTGGTCTTTGTTGAACACTCAACAACCCCACATGATGTTTACGATCAGTGGATTGAACAACATGGCGATTCCCTGGAGTCTTTTTTCCCTGTTGCGAAAACAAAAATTGGCAATATAGCTGGCACGGTTGGTGTCGAAGGTTGTTTCCCAGAATCATTCAGGGCATTTGCCCTCAATGGTGCCGAAATACTCTACAGAGCTTCTTTGCCAGAACCGTGGGTTTCCAGAGAGATTTTTGAAGTTCAAAACAGGTCCAGAGCCATTGATAATACTGCTTATATGATTGC
>JYMV01037593.1_pt1 | contig 11371 bp, 9 predicted proteins | sample 338911 | NCBI WGS metagenome assembly JYMV01 (sample SAMN03354496, study PRJNA234377) | hydrothermal vent metagenome | biome: Deep sea; feature: Hydrothermal plumes at the Eastern Lau Spreading Center, Western Pacific Ocean; material: Seawater | place: Tonga | collected 2009 | depth 2000 m m
GTTGGAGCCGCAGTTGGAACTAAAAAATTTGCGAGAGCTGTATGATGAGATAGAAATGCCACTTGTGCGCGTGCTTGCAGCGATGTATGGGGGTGAAGAAAAGCCAGTTGCTGTTGATGAGAAGAAACCAAAGAAAGCGAGCCCATCAATGACAGGCGGTCTTTTTGATATGGGTCCAGACCGCGAACATCCTGCGTACAAGGCGGGATATGATCTGATCGATACGAAAAAGAAACTTAACGCTCTGGTGAAGCTATGTATGGGGGCGAAGATTATCGCAATTGACACAGAGACAACAGGACTCAATCCTATGGAAGCAGAACTGTGCGGTGTTTCAATTTCACTTGGAAAGGGCGACGGCGCATACATTCCAACTAAGTGCCGAGAAAAACATCTTGACCCAGATGTTGTAATTGAGGCGTTGCGTCGAGTGTTTGAAAATGAATCCATTGCCAAGATAGGACACAACATTAAGTACGATCTCGTTGTGCTTGAGAATGCTGGAGTTGAAGTTTGTGGTGTATTGCACGATACGTTGATTGCCGCGTGGCTTATCGACGCTTCAAGAAGTGGATATTCGATGGATGCGGTTGCCCTTGGCACGCTGGGGTACGAGTGCATTCCAATTTCTGAATTGATCGGTAAGGGAAAATCGCAAATTACGTTCAACGAAGTACCGATTGTTGATGCCTGTCCTTATGCGGCAGAAGATGTTGATATTACATTCCAACTTTGGAATGTGTTGGAGCCGCAGTTGGAACTAAAAAATTTGCGAGAGCTGTATGATGAGATAGAAATGCCACTTGTGCGCGTGCTTGCAGCGATGAGATGAGTTGGAGCGACAACGTCAACTCTTAACTGTTCGCATTGAAGCATTACAAAAAGAAATTGGCGAGGTGTCGCCGTATCCGTTTAATCCAGATTCACCTAAACAATTGTCAGAGGTTTTATTCAACGCATCGCCCGCTCTTGGTTTAAAGCCAATTAAAAAGGGTAAATCATTTCACTCTACAAATGTTGAAGTCTTAGAGAAATTGGCAAGTGACCCAGAGATTGAAACGACATTGCCTCGGTTAATTCTTGAATATAGAAAATTAACGAAATTAGTAAACACTTATTTGGTTTCTTTAGGCGAAGCAATCAACCAGAAAACACATCGCATTCATGCATCCTTTAATCAAACAGGAACTTCAACTGGACGGCTCAGCAGCAGTGACCCAAATCTGCAGAACATTCCAATTCGGACTGAAGTTGGCCGTGAAATTAGACGGGCATTCATTCCAGAAAAAGGTAATGTACTTGTTGCAGCGGACTATTCGCAAGTGGAATTGCGAATGCTTGCACATCTTTCAGGTGACGAAGCATTGAAGCAGGCATTCCTTGAAGGGCAAGACATTCACAGGGCAGTTGCGTCGGAAGTTTTTGGTACGAAAATCGAGGAAGTGTCGAGTGAGCAACGTTCAGCAGCAAAGGCAGTGAACTTTGGGATCGTCTATGGCATCACACCCTGGGGGCTTGCGCGGCAACTTGATTGTGACCCAAGTAGGGCTGCTTCTATTATTGAAGATTACAAAACGAGGTTCAGCGGCATTCAAACTTTTCTCGACAAATGTGTTGCAAAAGCCAAGGAGTATGGGTACGTCGAGACGATCATGCGAAGACGCAGAGCAATTCGTTCGATAGATTCACCAAATTCTCAGCAGCGATCGATGGGGGAGCGAGTTGCTATTAATAGTGTGGTGCAGGGGAGCGCTGCGGATTTGATCAAGATTGCAATGAACAACGTGCAAACTGGGTTAGCTGAGAAATTTCCTCGTGTAAGGTTGTTGATGCAAATCCACGACGAACTTGTTGTTGAAACACCTGAATCAGAGGCTGAATCTGTTAAAGAATTTCTCGTCGAGGTGATGGAATCAGCGATGGATCTCGATGTCCCAATTGTTGCCGACGCTTCAATAGGCTCGAATTGGGCTCAATGCAAATAAAGTGACCCCCGGTTAGTTTATTTTGCAAGAGGGAAGGACTCGACACTTTTATTTGCCACAGAAGGCAAATAAAACTGCGAAAGCGAGGCGGACGGGACTCGAACCCGCAACATCCGGCTCGACAGGCCGGTACTCTAACCAATTGAGCTACCGCCCCAATTGGGGTACGGGATTCTATCATGGTAGGGTGTTTGGTCAAGGGGTACGAGTCTGTCAAAAGAAGATCAATCGATGATGCATTCAATCTCAAAATAAGATAAATCTTGTATCTCACATTACCACTGAATTCGTATGATCACCATATAAATTGCCTATTGTTAGAGTGTCCTCAAATTTAACCTGATTAATACCAAATAAACGCTTTTTTGTCAAAATAAAGGTGGTATTAAGGTTGATTATGAGGTACTTTGAAGTGATTGTGGGGGGTTTGTGCCCATTGGTTGAAACCGGAGGCATTGCCCTACGAATGAATTGTTATTCCCTGTTCGTAGGGTTCGCATTCAAAACAAGTTAGGAAGAAAGTATCTCTAAGGAGTGTTGTCAATGAACGTTCAATCTATGTCTCTAAATGTAACTTTAATCACTGCGATTTCGACCTCTGTGTTCGCGGGGCCTGCTACTACTGGGCCTAACCATCAGCTTGATCGTGAGATCAATACAACACTGCATCTGGAGAGCAGTTGGAATACAACGCTACAAATTAGCGATGCTCCAAATCGTCGAATTGCAATCTCAATTCCACTTGAGAATATGACATACACGCTAGAACTTGAACCATATTCAGTTCGTGCAGATGCATATTCGCTTTTCATGCAGGATGACGATGGTGAACTTTACGAAGTTGAGCCAGGTCCAATAAGAACACTCCGCGGTTCCATCGTTGAACTAACCGGTAGTAGCGTCTCAGGAACTTTGATGGACGATGGGCTTTACGCTCGCATTCTTCTAGAGGATGGAACAGGATATTGGATGGAACCAGTTGGCGAAAAAATCGACAATGCACCTTCCAATTTGTACGCATTTTATCGTAACGATGACATTATTCCTTCGGGCGGTTCTTGCGCAGCTGAAGATCACGCAGAAGTTGCAAGCATTTTAAATATGCTTGCAAATTATGATGTAAACAATCGATCCAATCGCGGAGGTGATTTAGAAGTTGCTGAACTTGCTTGCGATACAGATTATGAATATTATCAAGACTGGGGAAGTCAAACAGAAGCAAGAATTGAATCTGTCATTAACAGTTTGAACCTACAATATGAGTCCGAAGTAAACTTGCGGCATGAGATCTCAGCAATCATCGTTCGTTCAGATTCAAATGACCCATACACTTCAAATAACGCTGGAACATTGTTGGATCAATTTAGAAATCATTGGAATAGCAACCATGGATCAATTGCCAGAGATGTCGCACACCTATTTACCGGTAGATCTCTAAATGGTGGAACAATCGGTATTGCATGGCTTGGTGTTGTTTGTTTCACGAGTTCTGCTTATAGCCTCGTGCAATCAGATTGTTGCGGTAGTTTTGGCTGTACAACAGATCTTTCTGCTCATGAACTCGGACACAACTGGAATGCTGGTCACTGTAGTTGTACAAGTAATACGATGAATCCCTATATCGTCTGCGCAAACGATTTTACGCAAGGCTCTATTAACTCGATCACTTCTTATGCAAATTCAGTTAATTGCTTGTCAAATGCAGCGCCGCTGGGTGCTTGTTGCCTTTCGGGTGGTAATTGTGTCATGGCATACGAGTCGATATGTGAACCAAATGGTGGTACATATCAAGGTGATAATGTCGAATGTGCAGATGTAACTTGCGCTGACCCAATTGGTGCTTGCTGTATCGGCGGTGCTTGTACAGAATATACAGAATTAGATTGTTCAAATGCTGGTGGTGATTATGCTGGTGATGAGACGAATTGCAATACGACTGGCTGCTCTTTAGGTGCTTGCTGTGTTGGAATTGATTGTTCACTCACGCTGTTAAATGACTGCACCGGAAGTTGGTTTGGTGATGGCACAACGTGTGCAGATACAAGTTGTGGTGCTGGTTCAGATCAACTGAATTACGAATTAAGAACATGGTCGAAACCTAACGGTCAGTCAATGGAAACATACGATCTATATTTTCCAAGTTCAGATTCATATACCCGATTGATTGCAGTTTTCGGTGAAAATGCAGACTTAATCCAACTTCGAGGTTGGTCGAACGCTTTGTTTGATAACTCGGCTAATTTGGTTGCACTCCATCAATCACCTTACGGAAATGATGGCCCACATGATCGTGTATTCGACGATCCATTTGGAATTGAACTCGAATTCGATTCTTATGTCACAATTGGAGCTACTGATTTAGTAGACTCAAACTTGACGATGCTCGGATTCGATTCTACAGGCTTTAATAGTGACGCAGGTCTTGAAATGGACAATGGCGTTTGGTTCTTGATTCCAGATGATCCAATGGCATCAGAGGGTGCTGGCACAGCACTGGGTCACAGAATGATGAGTATTTCAGCAGAGTCAGGTCAGGGGATTGAACTTCTTGTTAACGTTCAATGGTTCGACGGTGCAAATGTTGTTCATGAAACTCGTAATATCTATTGGAACAATGAAGGTCTTGGTGGCGGACCCGATTGCCCAACCGATTTAGATGGGAATGGATCAACAGATGTAAGTGACTTACTCATGATGATTTCTGCTTGGGGTCCATGTAGCGGTTGTATTGAAGATCTCGATGGTAATGGAACCGTTGATGTCTCTGACCTTCTTTCTGTCATCGCTGCTTGGGGAGCTTGCGAGTAAATTTAGAATTGTTATATCAAGACCCTCGCCCTATTGGGCGGGGGTCTTTTTTTATGAGTGCGAGTGCCTCAGCGAAAATCCATACTTCGAGAATAATAGCTCCAATTCCAATACCGAGTAACAACCACTGTTCTTGAAGGAACCAGCTTTCTGCAGCAGCTGTACCAACAAATGCTTGCATGATCATTGCCCACATCGGCATCACTAACATAAAGATAGCGGGTGGGATAATAAACCACGTTGGTTTTTTGTGGTGCCATAAAAATGCCGCGATGACGAGAAATGCAAGTCCTGCGAGTAGTTGATTGATCGCTCCAAATAGCGGCCACAGAATTAAACCACCCGTACCCATTTTTGCAACTGTCCATTCTCCGCTTGCTGGGATTGCTGCAAGGAGACCTGCAGTCAAGACGACGAATAAAGTCGCAGTATGTTTATTTCGTAAGACGTGTAGAGGGAGTTTTGGTGTGCTAGCAATTTCTTGTACTACATAACGTTGCAACCTGCATGCAGTATCGAGTGTCGTTCCTGCAAACGATGCAACAAAGACACCCATCATTGCAACTGCAATAGAAGATGAAATGCCAATGGAACTGATAAAATTCGCTGATCCATCAACAAATGCTCCGACTTTGGCACCTAGACCACCCGCTGTTGCCCATGACGCATATCTAGCCTCCCAGGCATCATTTCCCAGCAAGATGCCTTGCTCGCTTTGTATACCAAGTGACAGCCCTGCAACACACGCAAGAATCACAAGCGTTGCAAGAAATCCTTCAGTGAGCATGGATCCATACCCAACAAAGGTCGCATCGGTTTCTCGCGATACTTGTTTGCTCGTCGTGCCGCTTGCAACAAGGCAATGGAAGCCGCTACATGCGCCGCAAGCGATCGTGATAAACAAAAATGGAAAGATCAGCGGGGCGTCGGTGGGTGAAATGTCGATCATTGGCGCAGAGATGATGAGCTCTGGTCGAATACCATCGATGGGTGCGCCTCCAAAAAATGCTGCAACGACGAGACCGACCACAATCAATGCGATGACAGAAAGTAATTGCAAAGCATTGATGTAATCACGAGGTTGTAGGAGCGACCAGACGGGAAGTACCGATGCGATGTACGAATAACCAAGCAAGATGACAACCCAAACAATTGTCGGTAGGCTTGCGAGTGATGTGTTGAATGTGCCAAGTAGACCATCATTTCCATATATAACTGTGAGATACATCACGCAAAGGGCGAGCAGTGACGGAATCAGAATACCGACATCCTTACGATGAAGCCATGTACCGATGAGTACTGCAATTGGAACTTGTACGAGGCATGGAAAAATTGAAGATGGATACATACGAAACACTGCTGCGATGACTAATCCAAAGATTGCCAGAACAACAGTTAAACCCAAGAACAACACTAGTAAAAAGAGCATGCGAGTTCGAGGTGAAATTAAATGACCAGCAACGTCACCGATGCTTTGGCCTTTATTTCGCAAACTAACTACAAGCGAACCAAAGTCATGGACTGCGCCTACAAAGATTGCGCCAAAGACAACCCAAAGCATAGCGGGAAGCCAACCCCACATGACAGCAATTGCAGGACCAACGATTGGACCTGTTCCGGCGATCGATGTGAAGTGGTGCCCGAAAATAATTGAGCGGGGTGTAGGAACGAAATCTACGTCATCTTGCAGTTCGGTTGACGGGCAAACAGCGGTTGCAGAGAGACGAAAAATTTTGGAGCCCAGCCATTTTCCATACGTGTGATACGCAACGATAAATCCAAGCCCCGCTGCAATTGCAATCATGAGTGTTAGCATTGTGTGTTACTCTGCATCTGTGTTATATCCAACATACATTGCCTTTACCATCATAATCATAATTCCAACATTAGCACTCGTGTTTCGTAAACGAAAAACACGAGCAGTTGGATTGTTACAAGGGGTGGCATTACAGATGGCAGCGGTGGTACCCGTTGCAATTGCACAGCTGACAGGATTTGTCTGGAAAAGTTGGTCGATTGCTCCAGCAGAGGCAATTGAAGTATTTCCACTCTCCGTTCTTTTCGATATGGCTGGATGGTCGGTGGTTTCACCCTTTGATTGGCTTGTCCCAAAGCGTCAGACGTGGGTCTTTAGTAATCTAGGGGAGTTTGGCGTTCTTTGGATTTCAAAGGTGATGCTTGTTGCAATGTTGCTCGCATGGAGGCGTGAAAAGTGTGTTCGAAAACCAGATTGGCTCACCATTGTGATCCTGCTAGCGGTCTTTGCTGATTCTTGGGCTTCCCGTGATTTTCCTTGGTGGGGGACCTAAAAACTTACCGGGGGTGAGTTTATTCTTCGATCGCGAGGATTTCGAATTGGGTTCGACCAGTCGGTAACACGACACCAACGGTTTCGCCAATACGCGATTTGAACAGTGCTTCACCAAGTGGTGAGTTTGGAGTAACTTCAAGGTAATCCAAATCAAAGCGACCAGTCGATTCGCCGACTAACTTGTATAAATCTTCTTTGTTGTTCGAGAGATTCTTCAAACGTACGACATTGCCAAGAAACACAACATCATCAGGGACATGCTCGGTATCCGCAACAGTTGCCCCAGCAAGACGTTTTTCCAAGTCCTTGATCTTCCGTTCGTTGTGGGCTTGCTCATCTTTTGCAGCGTGATAATCTGCGTTCTCTTTCAAATCGCCAAGTTCACGGGCAGTACCAATGCGTGTAGAGATAACCGGACGCTCGGCAACAAATGCCTCGAGCTCTTCGGTGAGTTTTGCGTGTTCTTCTCCAGTCAAGTAATCCATACGAGAATAGTACCAAAGTTAGCAAACGTCAGAAAGATTTTTAGTAATAAGACCGCTACCTATGTCAATGTAATACTATTTGTTCCTCCCCACGCAAACTCTACTCTAGTATTATAATTATATGGCAATGTCTAAATGCAGACCCTTCATTCTTTGCGCGATATCATCAATTCTACTTATTGGATGCTTTAAAAACTCAGAAGATACTTCAAGACCTGTGATAGTTGCTATACCTTTTCCTCAAGAAGTGGAAAATGTTGATCCCTTGATAACTCAATTGATTTCTAATACAGCTCTTGAACTAGAAAAAAACCCATTAAAACCCCTTAATTGGGATAGACATGCAGGAGCATTACTTGCAAATTATTACTTTGAGGAATCAATTCAAACTTCAGAAATTCTAATTGATCGTTGGCCTAATTATTCTAATAAATCAAAGTATCGCCAAGCAATTGCAAGGTGGAGGTTAAATCAGCAAACTCAAGCCATCGCAGAATTAATGGAAGTGCTGGACAATGAACCGTCTTATGCTAGTGGCTGGAGGCTATTATCACAGTGGAAACTTGAAATGGGAGATTTGGAAGAATCCGCTTTAGCGATTAAAAAAGCAATTGAACTTAATCCAGATTTAATTGGCGCACATGCAATTCACGCCACGCTGCTCCTGCAAAATATGAATGCAAAAGAAGTTATTGCCTTGCTTGAACCAAAATTAAATCGTGATGACACTCCTCCCTACATCTACTTTCTGGCAAGTCAGGCCTATAGGCAACTTGGCAATATTGAGGCTATGGAGCAAATGAATAAAAAGAGTATGCCAGTGCCAAATGAATGGCCGGACCCTTGGCTAAGTGAAATAGCAACACTTGCCTCAGGAGTCAAAAATGTCACGAGAATTGGACAACAATTCCTTGATAGAAAAGAGTATAAAAATGCTATCCCCTTTCTAAAGCAGGCACTAGGGGCAAACCCAGAAAATTCCCATCTCCGCGGAGGATTATCTTTAGCATTTATAGAAATAGGTGAAATGCAAAGTGCCCAGAAAGTACTAGAGAGCATTCCGAATATAGAAAATGCTACTCATTCCTATTGGTATGTTTATGCGAAATTTGCTGAAACCAAGGCAAAGAATGGAAATCCTTATTGGCAGCGGAAGTCCTTAGAGTGTTATGAAAATTACTTAAAAATTGCTGAGGGAACTCCAAAACTCTATCAGAGAATGTCACAGATTGCTGCATCTATTGAAGAGTATGCACCTGCACAAGATTATGTCCTTAAGGGCGCGCAATTATTAATCGATAATAATCAACTGCAAGAGGCAAAGATCTATTTAAGCCAAGCAATAATGAATCTAAAGCAACATGAGCAGTTAACGTTAATGTTGGAAGAACTTGCTGCAATAAAATGAAACGAACTGTTCTATGCCTACTACTTTTTGGATGTAATGATGAACAACATCAAATAAGTCAGCCTGATGTTACTCATGCATCAACCGACACGCCGGTGATTTGGTTTGAAGATGTTGCTCAAAATATCGGTATTAATTTTAACTATCACTCAGGTGACAATGGCAATTTTTACATCATTGAGACGATGGGGGGTGGCGTAGCTCTTTTTGATTATGACAATGATTCTGATCTTGATTTATATTTGACACAAGGCAATAACCTTGCTGCTGACTTAGATCCTACATTGACAAACAAACTGTTTGAGAATGATGGTACAGGCATATTCAAAGATGTCACTTTAAAAAGCGGATCAGGCGATTCTTCCTACAGCCTTGGTGTTGCTACAGGGGACTATAACAATGATGGTTTTGTCGACTTATACATTACCAATTATGGAAGAAACACATTGCTGAAAAATAATCAGGATGGCACATTTGAAGATGTGACTTCTTATGCTGGCGTAGGCGATAAATCTTTCTCTGCCTGTGCTGCATTTGTAGATATAGACAATGATGATGATTTAGATTTGTTTGTCACAAACTACCTTGATTGGTCTGCCGAAGATGAGATAGATTGCTTTAGTCAATTAACCCGTCGAGATTATTGCGCCCCTGAGGCATATAGATCTCCCATTTCAGATAGTTTATATCTTAATAATGGAGATGGGACATTTACAGATATATCATCCCAAAGCAACATATCTAGCAAGAAAGGAACTGGATTAGGTATTGGAATAGGCGATTTCAGCAATGATGGTTTTGCAGATATTTTTGTTGCCAACGATGGGATGCAAGATCAATTATGGATAAATCAAGGCGATAATACATTTATAGATCAAGCATTACTTTACGGTTGCAGTGTTGACAATACAGGAAAATCGAAGGCAAGTATGGGGGTCGCGTTATCTGATATTGATAATGATGGTGATTTAGATTTGTACGTAACTACTTTATTCCAAGAGACAGACTCCTTCTTCATTAACAGTCAAGGTTCTATGATTGATTCAACATCAAGGTGGGGTGTTGCTGCAGATACAAGAGTTTACACAGGATGGTCAATTATTCTTAATGATTTTAATAATGATGGTCAGGTAGATTTGTATGAAACTACAGGCAGAGTTAGGTGGCAAGCAGATCAGTTTGACGATGCTGATTGGTTAGCTGAACCAAATTTATTATTTACTTTGGAAGGGGAAAAATTCAAATTAATAGAACCTCTTGGAGGGACTCCCGAACCTCTTGTATACACTGCACATGGGGCAGCAACTGGTGACATTAATAAAGATGGTTTTCTAGATATCATTATTGTTAATAAAGATAGAAATGTAAATGTATTGCAAAATATTCTTTCAGAGGAAGGTCAAAATAATTGGATTAGATTAGATATTAGGAATAAGTTTGGTTCTCCTGCACTTGGAGCAATCGCGGAAATAACACTTCCGAATCAGAATAAATATTACAAGTTAGTACAAAGTTCTACTGGCTATGCTTCATCTCAAGACCCCGCGATTCATATTGGTTTAGGTGATGCTACAGAGATAAGTGACCTAAAAATAACTTGGCAGAATGGTGTTACTAAAACGCTTGGAACATTAAAGGCGTCTCAAACCCATATAATTTATCCATAAAAAGACAACGCCTTAGCCGAGGCTAAGGCGTTGCGATTTAAGCTATATAAACCTTTCGTACGTGACGTATTATTTACGACGACGACGACTAGCAATACCTGCTAAACCAAGAAGTGCAAAAGCACCGGGTGCTGGAATTGGAACAGTGTGGAAAGTTACTGTACCACTTATATATGTAGCATCGATTGCGCCACCGGCGTCATCATAACCTTCATATAGTTGCCAAGCGTCAAACTGATCTACGCCATAAGTGGAGAGATCAATAGTGCCATCTGATGGGCCCCAAACGCCACCAGCAGAACCTGAACCTTCAGCAGGGAAGAATGATACACCAACAGCTGAGCCGCTACCGGCCATTGCGAGTGACATTTCATTTCCCCAAGATGCTCCGCCAAGACCGTCACCAACGACGTTTGACCAAGTGATTCCGACGAGTACTTCGCCATTACCAGCGCCGCCTTCATTGTTTGCGGAACCGTAACCGTCCCATGAATTCATTCCTGCCAAGTCAACTGTTAAGTCAGCTGCAGCGAATCCTGAGATTGCTAATACGGAAGTTAAAGCAATTAACTTATTCATACTAATATCCTCTATTCTCTTCTCTGTTTGATTTCGACACATCAAACAATAAACAAAATTTTCTCCAACTAGCTGGTGTGTCGACACGTCCCTAGCTTTGGTAAGTCTTTACGGCGATTACCTTCCGT
>JYMV01030677.1_pt1 | contig 11370 bp, 8 predicted proteins | sample 338911 | NCBI WGS metagenome assembly JYMV01 (sample SAMN03354496, study PRJNA234377) | hydrothermal vent metagenome | biome: Deep sea; feature: Hydrothermal plumes at the Eastern Lau Spreading Center, Western Pacific Ocean; material: Seawater | place: Tonga | collected 2009 | depth 2000 m m
GCACTCATATCCTTTGTAACAAATAATCTGTACCATATCTCAAATGCTAATAATCCAAGAAACTTATTGACATATCTTACATCTAAATCATCTTTGTATACGTATTTACTAATCCAATCTTTGTTTATCCAACCATCTCTTACCACTTGAGAATCCGTGAGGTATTCCTGACACAAAGATTTACCAAATGATTTCCATAAATTAAGCGTATTTACATTAAATCCTAATTTTTCATTAGGAATAAATTTGTCCATGTTGTATTTTGATAACAATTTTCGTAAAGCTAACTTGCTGACATCTTTAGTTTTATCATATTTATGCTGAAATGGGATGCCCAAAGCATAAGAGATCATCTCCTTCGATAATAATGGAGAGATAGGTTTCGTACCAAAATGATTCGATATTCTTGTGTTCATTGGGTCAAAATTATACAATAGTTTTCCATTATAATCTGCCAAAAATACTTGTTCGATAGGAGATAGAGTGTTATTAAAATATGGAATTAAGATTTTGTAAATTGATTCCCATGAAAATTTGGCTTTATTCCCAAAGATTTTTTCTTGATCCTGAACATGATCTCTTTCATGACATAACAAATAAGCCTTGACTTTTTCTAATGGCGTAGAGTTTGTATTTGTCAAAGACAAAAATTTTTTGTATCTAAATGTATACCCACCAAATAATTCGTCACCGCCATCGCCAGAAGCAAGATGTTTTGAAAGAGATTGTGATTTTTTAACAACATGATACCAATGAAGATCCCAGAAGGGAAGTTTAATGATGCTGATGGCTTTGGGTAACTCGCGTAGATAGTTCTCCACGTAAATAACGTGATGGTTGGCTTCCAATTTAGCAGCAATTTTTGAGGCATTTTCCGTTTCATCAATACTGTTAGCAAATTTTATTGAAATGGCATCAACTTGTATATCAGGTATAGTTTTTTTTATTAAGGTAAGAATCAATGTGGAATCAATTCCTCCACTTAATGCAATACAGATTTTCTTTACAGATGAAATATCTAATTGTTTTCTAAGCGTTTTTGCAATTGATTTTTCAATAAATTCAATGGAAGGTTTTTCAATTAATGGTTTGAAATCGTTCCAAGTTTTTCTAGGTAGGTTTGGCGCTATTGATGGATCATACCTCAATGTCAGAATATTTGTGATTGAAGAAGGTTCTGGTGATAAGAAACTAGATTCCACGTCCAAGTCCTCGAAAAACTAAACCGGCATCATTTGCGGAAGAGGTATCAACTACACCTCTTGAATCTATTAGGATCGGGGTCTTCATTTTGGTAAATATTTTGAGATTAATTTCTTGAAATTCCTTGTGTGCCGTTATAATTATTGATGCATCAACTTTTGAAAGTACATCCTCAATGTTCTGTTCTACACTTATTCCAAAAACCTGACTGCCCTTATAGTAAGGATCATAAATTTTAATTCTTGCGCCTAGAGCCTTTAGTTTGTTTATTATTATTTCTGCTGGGCTTAATTGAACATCCTTTACGTCAGGTTTGTAGGATATGCCTAAAATCAAAACGCTAGAATCTTTAATAGACTTCTTACATTTGTTGAATCCATCTAAAGTGAGATTAATTACATGATCAGGCATTTTCTCATTAATCTCTCTACTCAGCTTTATGATACTTAGTTTTGAATCCGTTCTTCTTGCCGTGTTCAATAACTGATATGAATTAATTGGCAAACATGGACCACCGACGCCAGCACCGGGATAATGAATCTGAAAATTGTATTTTTGTTTAGCAGCATCCAATACTTTCAGCGTATCAATTCCCAGTTTTTCAAACATTAAAGATAGCTCGTTAACAAAGGCTATGTTCACATCTCTAAAGACATTTGTAGTAAGCTTTACCGCATTTGCTGTTTTGCAATCTGGCATTGTGACTAATTCAACTGAAAATACAAAGTCATAGATCATCGTAATAATTTTTGTAGTCTGTTCGTCTATACTTCCCACTAGTCTTGGTAAATTTGTAAAATCATGTAAAATCTCACCTGGATTCGCATTTTCTGGACAGACTCCAATTGTAAAATTTTTTCCAACATACAACCTATTGGTTCCCTCTAGAATGTTGATCAAATCGTTTTCAATAAAACCTGGTTCAATTGTACTTTCAACAACAATGAGAGAGTTGGGTTGAAGAATATGGCTTAATTGTTTACCCACAGATTCAAGTGCAAAATAACTTGGGATATTTTTTTCGTCCATAGGTGTAGGTAATGATAATAAAATAAGATTTGATTTTGAGATTGCCTCATTAATATTAGTGGTTGCTGAAAAGTTTCCATTTTTTCTAGCTTTGTTGAATATCTCTTCATATCCAGGTTCATCTTTCAATGGAAAATTTTCAGCATTGATTGAATCCACTAATTTTTCATTAATATCCACGCCGATAGTTTGTAGTCCAGCTTTGGCAAATGATAATGCTGTTGGAAGACCAATTCTTCCAATTCCTACCACACAAACCTTCAAGGATTTAGATTCTAGAGAATTCCTCACTTCATCGATATTATTCATATCTATTTTCTTTGAATTTTCCAAGTCTATTTCACATAATCAGATTGTATTCGGCTTTTTAAGAGCTAATATTATTTTGTACTAGAATCCTTTATCAGAATTAATTTTAGAACGAAACATATTCGTCTATTAGTTCGTTAATTGTCTTATGTAACTTAGATTGGGAAATCCTGGAAGCGGTCTCTGAACTAAATTCTTTACTTGGTAATTGTTTTTTGTTCCCAGTTTTAGATATTTTATACATATCACCAATATCATGACAATAAGGTATCTCTTCTTTAGAAATTAACGATTCATGGAATCTCTCTCCTCGTGGTTTGGTGATTTTGAGGGAAGAAGTGTTTCTATAATCTGGAAATCTTAACCCGTAAACATGTAACATGCCTTTAGCTAAATCTTCTATCTTTATAGATGGCATTTTAAGTATGTAGATTTCACCGTCCTTCAGAATTTTGGTTACTTTAAGTATCATGGAGGCAGATTCAGAAATTGACATAATGAAGCGTGTCATCCTCTTATCTGTAACAGTGAGAGGTTTTTTCATCCTGATCTGGTTTTGAAATATTTGAAATACTGAGCCACGTGAACCTAAAACATTACCGAATCTAACTATAGCAAATTTTGTCTTACCTTTTCCAGCATATGTACCAGCATCAAGAGTTAGTCTTTCTGCCAGTAATTTGCTTCCCCCTAATGTCGATGTAGGATTTGTTGCTTTGTCCGTACTTATGAATACAAATTTTTCAATTCCCTCAATAATTGAGGCCTCTAGTATATTGCTTGTTCCAACAACATTAGTTTTAACTGCATCAAAAGGATTGTCTTCACAAATCTCAATATGCTTCATAGCAGCAGTATGATAAACTATGTCAACGTTTCTTATAGCTAAATTTAGTCTGTCTTTATCTCTTACATCACCTACCATAAATTTGTAAATATGATTTACACCAAGATTTTCTTTAGCTTCAAATATGGAATTTTCATCATTTGAAAAAATTCGAATCTCTTTAGGATTATATTTTATTAGTTGTTTAGCAAGACTGATGCCAATAGAACCAGTGCCACCTGTAATCAGAATATTTTTTCTCTTAAATTCTCCTGATAAATTTAAACTCATTTTCTTCATTTTTGTATAATTGTTGCCGGAAACTTCAGTTAGATAAACTATGCTTCTAATTATGAACTAGAATACTTGAATGCCTGTTCATAATACGGAATTGTTTCCTTTAATCCTTTTGTTAAATCCCATTTAAGTTCGTAATCTAAAAGTTCTTTCAACTTTTTATTGTCTAGAAGAATTTGAGTTGGAGTTTCTCCCAATCTCATTTTTATGTACTCTCTTTCAATTTTTCTATCCCAACATCGCTCGAGAGTTTCAATAATATCATTTACAGAATAATTTTTATTGCTTCCAACAGGAATGACTTCACCACCTATGTCTTTTTCAGTTTTCAATGTCCTAACAAACGATTCTATTACATCATGAACAAAAATATATTCTGATTTTTGGTTTCCATCACCATAAATTTGTACTGTATTACCTCGAAGTGTTTCAATTAGAATAGTTGGTATTAGAAATTGATAATTGAATGGTGACCCCATAGAGAAATTTAACCACCGTTCACGTGGACCATAAATTTTGCCGAACTTTAAAGAAACAGTCTCTATATCATATTCTTGATTGAAAAATTTGCTAAACTTTTCAGTTGTCTGTTTTGTAATCGAGTAGGGATTTAACCAAGGTACGTCTGGTGAAGTGGGTAAAACTACTCTTGGAACATTAAATTTTCTTGCTGCTTTTAGTATCCTAATTGTACCAATTACATTAACTAACGCTACTTGTTCAACATCGTACGTAGTAATTGATTCACTTGTGCCTAAAATGGCAGCCATGTGAACTATTCGATCTTTATCTTTTGCGAGCGAGGGGACAATACTATCATCAAGAATAGAACCTTTTACAAAATGATAAAGTGAATTATCATTGTGTTTAATGATATCTTGACTTTCCCACAAATCTAAAACTGTTACTTCGTGATTTTCTTCCAATAGCCTATCAACCAGATGGCTTCCAACAAACCCAGCACCGCCTGTCACTAAAATATTCATAATAGTTGATGCCTATTTCATAGGAATTAAAGTATTGTCGTAATTAATTTAATCAGAAGAATTTTCTGTTATGATTAATTAATACTATAGCTTTTATTCCATTAATCTAATTTTTTCCCAATGAATATACTATTAATTTCACCAACATCTGGAGGAATTGGTGGGATAGCACAACATGTAGATGGTCTGTCACAATTTTTAACTGACATAGGTCATCAGGTTGATGTTATATCATCTGCAAATACTTTGACTATACCAATTAAACGCCTAAAAAATCCAAGTTTTATGTTTTCATCGTTTTTAAAAACTAAATTCAAAAAGAATAAGGATATTGTTCATGCACATCACATTGTAGGTGCCTTCGCTATGAAAAATGTTTCCTGTAAAAAAATATTATCTATTCATGGTATTTATTCAAAAAATATAGCCCAGCTTTATGGTAAAACTACCTCAAACATATCAAAAAAATATGAAAAGACAGCATTAAATTTGGCAGATGCTATTACTGTTAATTCCAAAGAAGGGTACAATTATTACACTGAAATGGGATTTAATGTTGTCCAAATTCCAAATGCCATCGATCTTAATCTTATTCCAAAAAAATCTACCAAACAATTTGAAAATCAAATAATTTTTGCTGGGCGTTTGTCTAAAGAGAAGGGGGTTGAAGTTATACTTGAAACTGCAACACAGTTACCCGATAATTATCATTTACTCATTGCCGGATCTGGTCCACTAGAAGAGAAGGTTAGAAATTTAGCTGCTAAAAAAATAAATGTGCATTATTTGGGATATCAATCAAAACCAAATGTGCTTTCTCTTATACAAAGTTCAGATTTGCTTATTCAACCATCTTTGGAAGAAGGAATGAGTTCTACACTTCTAGAAGCAATGGGATGTGGTACTTGTATTTTAGCTAGTAATATAGAAGGAATTAGTGAGATAGTTGAAAATGAAAAAACTGGCGTGCTTGTAGAGCCAAATAACAGTGATGAATTGTTAAACAAAATTCTAGAACTGGTACCAAAAAAAGAAAAAAGATTAAGGATGGCTAAGGAAGGACTTGAAATCGTTAAACAATATGATTGGAAGAGAGTTGGAAAACTTTATCTAAATTTCTATGAATCTCTTTTACACTGATAAACATCAAACGAAATTTTTCAGAATTGATTAATTTATTTCAAGTAAGATTCTATAGTTTTAATAAAATTTTTTGTAACTAATTCCCAGTTAAATATATCCTCAATAAATCTACGGCCTTCATTTCCCATTTTTTTCGCTAATTCTTTATCCTTAAGTAATAATGATAGTTTCTCAGTTAGCTGCTTATGATTTCCCTGTTCCACCAAAAAACCAGTTTTTCCATCCACCATCATTTCAGGATTTCCTCCTACATTAGTTGCGACGACGGGTTTTTTCATTAATTGTGCTTCTTTTAGAGATAACGGAGCTAAATCCATTCCTGTCACCAAAGCAAAAACATCAATTTCACTGAGATATTCTCTTACCTTATCTGGATATTGTAATTCACCTAACCAATGAAAATTATCATACTTGTCAAGTTGAGATAGTACCCGTTCTCGTAGTGGGCCATCCCCTGCCCAGTAAAAATTAACACCAGGCATCTTTTCTAAAACTTTCTTTAAAACTAGCATTTCAGAAGTTTTTCCCCACCAACTTGCACGCTGTAATAATCCGATACATGGATGTTTAAGATTCATTCCTTTTACTTGATACCATCTCGATGCATCAACGCCCTCAAAAAACACCTTAGTAGATTTATCAGGAACAAATTTGTTTGTAATTTTTTCCAAATATTTACAAATTGGCAAAATTGCAGTTGAGTCATTAAAGATTTCTTTAGCTAATTTATTCCATTGCCATAATGCAATTCGTTTGTGGAGAGACTTGTACATTGTTCTTTTGTTCCAATAAAGCTCTGACCAATAATGACCTCGTAGAAGAACAAACAGTGGTATGTTAGCATTCAATGCATTAATTCCAAAGTGTCTCTGTCTATCAACAAAAATTGCATCTGGTTTGAATTCATCTATTAATTTATTGAATTTTTTTCTAGTTTGAAACCAATTTCTTATTTTTCTACTTGGAAACCCATCAGAATAATCAGCATCAAAAACTAATTTGGATTCAACACCTAACCTATTTAACGTGTCAGAAAATTCTTTCAAGTGGAAAAAAAACGAACTTGAACCGCCTATTAGTAATCTCAAATTTTTCACTTTGTTAATGTTAGATTTTTCTCAATTATAAGAGATAATCGACTAAAACATACTAAATATCTTCGAAATTTTTAGATGAAATAACTTCAATCAGCCAATCTTTCAGTTTTGTTTTTGGTTGCCATCCAAGTAATTTTTTAATCAATGTTAGATCCGCTTGAGTGGTTTTAACATCACCTGGTAATGGCTGACCGTGTATGGGTTTTAAAGACAAACCCGATGCATCAACAACTAGATTAGCCAAATCTAGGATAGATGTTTGAAAACCTGATCCTACATTAAGAAATTGATGTTTAACATTACTGTCCATTGCTAAAATATTTGCTTTGACTACATCCTCTATATACACAAAATCTCTAGTTTGCAACCCATCACCGTTGATTTTGGGAGCCTCGCCTTGTTGAATCTTATGTAAAAACAGCTTTATAACTCCAGCATATTCCTTTGATTGTCTACGTCCAAAAACGTTGAAATAGCGAAGACCAATGATGTGCACGCCCATTTCAGAATATTTTTTAGATAAATGTTCACCATCCAGTTTTGTTTGAGCATATGGATTAATTGGTTCTCTATCATCGCTTTCTTTAATTGGAATGTTTTTTGGGTTTCCATATACACTAGAAGAGCTTGCATAAACAACTTTGAATCCATATTCCTTTGCTAATTTGAAAATATTCTCTGTTCCATTAACATTAACGTCAAAGTATTCATCCTTCATGTTAAATGATTCTTGTACAGAAGCTAATGCGGCTTCATGAAAAACATTAGCTGTATCATTAACTAATTTCTCAAGAAGTTTGTGATCTCTGATGTCACCGTTTACAAAATTGATCTTATCATTAATTTCTGCAAGATTTTCTTTCTTTCCAGTATTAAGATTGTCTAAAACTGTTACATCGTCACCGCGTTGAACTAAATACTTCGCAATATGGCTTCCAATAAAACCAGCACCACCCGTCACAAGACTTTTCATATTTTTTGTCCTAATCCAATTGCATAATATTTTGCATTCAAATTTTTGTTAGAAAGAATTCTTCTCGTATCTATTATGAATTTTTTATCCATATGTTTTATAGTTTTATTATTAATTCTTTCATACTCTTTCCATTTAGTCATTATGACAGTGCATTGAGAATTTTTTAGTGCAGATAGAATAGATTTCGCATATTTGGTATTATCATGGAAAATTTTTCTTGCATTGTCTAGAGCTTTTGGATCATGAATTGTTACTATTGCACCTGATTTCATTAACCTACGAATGAGTTCAATACTAGTTGAATCTCGTACATCATCAGTATTTGGTTTGAAAGCTACACCTAAAACGGTAATCTTCTTTCCTTTGATTTTTCCAATGTTCTGTTTTATCAATTCCATAATATTCATAATCTGTTGCTTGTTGGTTTTTTCTACAGCGTTAAGCAGTGTAGGCTGAACACCAATTTTAGATGATAAATTGATAATTGCCTTGATATCTTTTGGCAAACAAGAACCACCATATCCTGGTCCAGCATTAAGAAACAGATTTCCTATTCTAGGATCCAATCCAATTGCCTGTGCTATATAGTCAATATTTGTATCTGGAATTTTCTGGCAAATATTTGCGAGTTGATTGATAAAACTGATCTTAGTGGCTAAAAATGAATTATTTGCATATTTTATCATCTCAGCTGTTTGATGATTTGTAATAATTATAGGGACATTTGGATTAAACTGCGAAAAGAATTTCTTAGTTTTCTTCATGAATTTTGTTCTATATCCTCCAAGTATTACTGCATGAGGTTTTATTGTATCTTGTATTGCCTGACTTTCTTGTAGAAATTCTGGATTTGAAATTAAACCAAAATCTTTACCTGCCTTTTTCTTGGAATTTCTCTCTAAAATTGGTAATACAACATTCTTCATTGTTCCTGGTATCACTGTGCTTTTGACTAGAATGGTCGGTTTCTTTTTGCTTTTAGAAATTAGTTTACCCACATTGCTAACAACTGATTTTATGAATGACAAGTCTATCTCGCCATTTTTCTTTTGTGGTGTTCCTACTGTAACAAAGATAAAATCGCAGTTGTTAATTGAAGACAGTTTGTTTGTAATGATCAGCTTTTCCTTCAAAGCTTTTTTCAATGTTTTTTCTAAATTTGGTTCAAAGAATGTGGGCATACCTTTTGCAATTCTTGAGCATTTTTTTCTATCAGAATCAATTCCTATAGTTGTAATTCCTTTAGAAGCCAAAACCGAACTAAGCGCTAGTCCAACAAAGCCTAAACCAATTACTGCAATTTTCATATCTGATATCAATTATTTCAAGTTAAAAATTATGCTCTTTTATATGAACTGACTTGTGCGTCTCTATATGATTCAACTGTTCCCACATCAATTTCTATATCATCTTTAGTTAATGGTATAGCTAAGACTTTCTTTCCATCATTTATCATCTGTTGTATTCCATCAGTTAATTGTAACTCATTATTTTTTCCTCTTTTAGTTTTTTTAAGACTATGAAAAATTTCTGGTTTAAAATAGTATAATGCCAAAATACCAAGATTAGATTTGGGTCTAACAGGCTTCTCTTCAACTCCTTCAACGAAATATACTTGTGATGATCTATTTTTAATTTGTAGTATTCCATATCTTTTAGCATCTTTTACTTTTTTACAAACTAAGATAGCAGAAACGTCTGGATTTTTTTTTGCAGTTTCAATTAAACGTAAGATTGGATGTTTAAATCTAGAAACAATTGATATATCACCGGCATGAAGTATAAAATCTTCTTCTCCGACAAATTTTTCAACTCTTTTAACTGCATCGCCAAATCCTAGTGGTTTATTTTGATTTACCCACATCAAATTGCAATTCTCTAATTTTTTATAAAAATTTGACATTGTTTTTTTGTAATACCCTGGTAATTCATTAAGATAATCTTGGTGAGGTGTAAAGTGATCTTCTATTGATCTTTTATCCCTTCCAACAACAAAACAATAATCTCTTATTTTCATTGAATAAAATTGCTCAAAAACATATTGTAAAAGTGGAATTACAGATCTCTGATTATTATGAATTTTTGTAAAAATAGGCATCATTTCCTTTGGCATTTCTTTAGTAAACGGAAGGAGTCTTGTACCCCTACCTGCAGCCGTAAGAACTGTTTTTATCACAAAAATCAACCTAATTTTAAATCATATATTTTTAAATTTTGGTAATGATTTGTACTAAATATTAGCTATAAAAAATTTAAAAATAGATTGTATACTCAATAAAGAGTATTATGATGGTTAATTTCCATCAATTTTATTGCAATCAAATAATGGATTAGTTAAAGTTGAAGAGTCATCACATTATGTACGTTATCTGCTAATAATTGGAATACTTGCTCTTTCCTTTTCATTATCTTTCATGATACGAATACAGCCTCTAGAATACGGTTTTGAATTAAATGAATTTGACCCATTTTTCAATTACAGGGCAGCCCAGTTTATGTTAGAAAATGGTTTGCCAGCATATTTGGAATGGTATGACGATTTAAGTTGGCACCCATATGGAAGGGACATTTCAGCCACCTCACAAGTAATGCTTCATACTACTAGTACAATGCTTTACCAAGTTTTTGGTATGGGTACAAGTTTCTATGATTTTACCATATTGTTCCCAGTGGTCATCAGCTCGCTTACAACAATTGTTATTTTTGCACTTGTTAGAACAATTGGAGGTACGACAGCTGGGCTTTTTGCTTCGCTCTTCTTTGCCATCTCTCCTATAATCGTTCTGAGGGGCTCACTAGGCTGGTTCAAGTCTGAACCACTAGGTTTTTTTTACGCATTATTAGCTGTTTACCTCCTTCTTAGCGGTATAAAGTCAGACAAAGGAAAAGTGTCTGTCGCAAAGATTGTAGGGGGTGGCATTTTTCTAGCCTTTAGTCTTGCTTCATGGGGAGGCACCCAGTTTTTCATATTACCAATAGGATTTTTTTTTCTAGCATTGCCATTTCTTAGAAAAGATAACAAGTTCATCATATGGGCTTCGGTTATTTTTACATCTGTCTTCCTTTTGGTAACCGGATTATTTGAGAAAACCGGTATTGGGTTTATTTCAAGCCTAAGTGGGTTTTTCCTGATTGGATGTACTGCATTTCTGGTAGTGTGTGTTATAATCAGGAGAATAATTAACAAGGACCAATTACGCAATGGTCTTGCACTCTTAGGTGGTGCTATAATCGCTGGAATTGCAATAATCTCTTCCGGCGTGATCACTTTGCCGTCATTTAGGTATCTTAACGCCGCAAATCCTTTTTTAATTACAACTGACATACTCACAGATTCTGTATCAGAGCATGCAACAACAACCACCGATATTTCATTTTTCTTTTTCTCAATCTTAATGGTCTTTACAGGACTGGGAGCATGGTTACTCTTCCAAAAAAAAGTAAACCGTTCTTTGAAGATTAAAGGCGAAATGGCTGCATTTGCTCTCATAATAGGATTTCTTG
>JYMV01033499.1_pt1 | contig 11370 bp, 7 predicted proteins | sample 338911 | NCBI WGS metagenome assembly JYMV01 (sample SAMN03354496, study PRJNA234377) | hydrothermal vent metagenome | biome: Deep sea; feature: Hydrothermal plumes at the Eastern Lau Spreading Center, Western Pacific Ocean; material: Seawater | place: Tonga | collected 2009 | depth 2000 m m
GGCAAATTACAGAAGGTCAGTGGGCGGTGCTTAATTTTGTGTATTGACCATTACGTCTTTAGCCTTAGAACTTCCAAGAAAGTCCGTCAAATATAGTTCGTGGAAAAAACTTAGTTTCTGTTTCAAGTTATAGATCAGCAACATCGTACAAAAATGTTATAAGCTCCCGTGACCGACTCTGGTTATTTAGACGGTAAGTAAATAGTTGAAGGGTTCGTGCTGGAGCGCTCACCCTTCAACGATTTACTGACCGTCTAAATAACGATAGACGGTCACTAGGGAGCTTATATTTTATATTTGTATGCATAATCTGAAATATCACAGAGTTCTGTATAATAACGATGTTCGAGGGCTTACACAATGTATCTTATGGTTTTGAATTTACTCGCATGTGGATTACACTTGCATAACCTTATTGTTTCACTAAGATTAGAGGTATGGGTTCATAAAACAAGTTTAATCGCGACACATTCTATTGATGTGCCTGCACCACAAGACAAGAAAATCAGACGTCGTGTATTTTTTGTTGTTGTTAGGAGTATCGATTTTGTCTCTTTCTATGATTTTTCTATTGAATTTTGAAACTGTTCTGACAGTGTCGTATTTTTTGTTTTTCATTTTATCAATAACTGACTAAGATATGTAAGTGTTACCAATTATCTTCTTAGTATGACTGCATTTGATTAAAACAACAATACTTTAAAATGCGTCGACCAATAGAAAACATGCTTATCACAGTATTGTGTAAACCATTGCAAAATAGATTTAAGCAAGAATATAATATTACCATTAGTTCATGGAGAAAAATGAAACGGAACGGGTGAAAAATATGAATGTGAAAGTTGTTTGGAATTTCATCTCATTTTTCTACTTAGTGGGTATGTATTGTTATATAATACGATTTTTTTTAAAACATGAAAACATGACGATGCTTTGTAGAGGTTTAAGTTTATCTTTATTTACTTTAGTCACGTAGGATGATGTTCAACACGATTTATATATCACGACGGGTGTCACATTTGGAGCAGGAATTGCTATTCTCACTAAAACGATAAGTCAGTTCCTATTTTTAGGGATGAAAGATACAAGACAAGAAAAAAGAAATAACGCGCATTTTTCCCGGAAAAAAATCTATTCATAGCTCAGATTTTATTCACATCAATAAAACCACGATTCTACAACATAAGTATTTATAAATGAATCTATGTATATATTATTATGCCAGCTAACGATTTAACGATCGTGCACATTTCACAGTGTTTGACTTTTTCTCACCCCTTTCTACCGTGTCAATGTTTGCTTACTTTGAGTTAATAATAGAGTGCTCGCCCTTGTTAGTAACTAACGTAAAGACCAATTTTGCAAGTATGTATCGCTGTTGTAGTAGCATGTATGATATATTCATAAAATATATTGTATTTTATTATGAGATCAAATTAAAATATTGCCAAGACATGGATGTATGCATATTGATAAATCAACAATATACCTCAGCAAGGAAAAACAATGTTGCGGAGAAAACGCTCGATGAAATGTAAACAAATCAAAAGAGCTTAGTGAGAAATAAAATCAAACAGCGGAAAAAGTACAAGATAGGGAAATCTCCGACATCCTTGGATAATATTTCAATCGTTCTCTAACTCGGCAAGCCTCGTAAGAGAACGATTGACATCTTACCCTGGGGTGTCGGAGATTTCCCTATCTTGTACTGCCCCCGGTGCTAGATTATATATTTCCTTCGGGGCACCTGAGTTAACCGCTGGTCTTTAGTGTGGTTCTTATTGTTAAATATTTAGTTCTTTGTGTTTTCTAGATCATAGTTTTTTTCTTTTGTCCTTTTTCTTTTTGGCCATTGTATTGTCTTTCCTTCTTCGATTTAAGGCTTCTGATTACCCCTTTGGTGTCTTCAAGCCTTTCTTAAACATGAGAAAATAACGTAAGCAATTTCACTTACTAAATAACAAAGAGGTATAAAATGCTAAAAATATATTTGAAGTCATTGTGTACGTATTATATGCATCATGCTGTTTCGGACGGATGATGCCCATAGCGAACTCAGTTTCCGGTAAATCGATTACATGGATTGAAATGAAGTAATAAAAAAAAATTAAACAAAGGAACGATTGCTCGAACAGCTCAATTCTTATAAAACTAAGTATTCAGATAAAACGAGTTCAAGATGATGGCAATGACAACAGGTACAAGACAGCATCAGGACAAACGTCATCGGATACAATTCAACATGATGAAAAACGGTGCAATACAACATCAGGTCAAATGACAAGTTAAAGGTACGATAAAACACGGATACAAGGGGTACAAAACAAGATCAACGCCAATACGGTAATCAGAAGATATACAAACAATACAATCGCCAAAAGAAGGGGAGGAAACAAAACAAATCAATCATCCACAAAACATTACACAACAAACTAAAGATTGAACGACACGATCCCCTAAAAAAAAACCGTGAACTCGGGTGCTCCGGTAGGGAAAACAGTTCCTGCCCCATTAATGGCAACCACTGGACTATTGTTAAACAACACGAACATCATCTGGCATGGGAATGGTGTTAAATACCAATAAATCTAACGTAAATAAATATAAATAACATACAAATGTAGATAACCGATGAACCGCTACAACCAAATGAGAGGAACATTACAATAAACTGATATAGAATCACTTAAGCATCAAGACAAGTTACACATGGTATAACATGTATGATGAAACACCAAAGCAAATATAAAAGAGCGTTCATTTACATGACTAATTAAGGAATAATTTATATTTTCGGACATGTTATTCGATATAACCTGGTTTGGGGCAGCTTACGCTTAATAAACCGCCCAGCGGTTTATGAAAAGCGTAAGCTGTTCCAAACCAAGTTATGCAAGTATAACCTGTTCAAAGATTGAGAATATTCCTTATAATTTAATTGTTATAACAAAATTTAACGATTCTTATGATTTTAATTACGATTATTTCATAGCAATATTTGAATTTGTCTGTTGGTACCAACCCAGTACCAATCACAGTACCAACCCAGGTTATCAAGTATAACCATTTTTTCTCAAGGCAGATCAACCAATTATATTGCAGTATTCACATCAAATTAAATTATTGATAAATAACACAATGCAAAGCCAAAGACAAATAGTACATTATTTAATGAGATTTAAATAAATGTTGGAGAATACCGAGAGGGCAAAACAAAATGGACAATCCAGAGAAACTGGCAACATAGTGTACACAAGACGAAGAAAAACAAAACAATATGTGTTGAATATCACTATACGCATCCAAACACATATGATGCAAATAAGACAAGAGCCCTCCTACAAAAAACTGGAGGGAAAGACGAACCGAACCTCTTTTTTATGCGGAATTCGTAACGGACACCACAACACGGAACTCAGAACGTAAAGACACATACAAACTAAAAAGATTATAAATGAAAATAAACGATTGAAATATCAACATCAAACCATATACCATAAAGTCGGCAGAAAAAAAAAGAAGAAAACAAAAACAAATCAAGCAAAAACAAATACTGGATGGTTGAGAATGATTATATGTCCGGCAATCACCATGACTGAGTTTTACTCCATGGAAACGATTGATATCTCAACATCTAACCACATGCCATAAAGTAGTCAGAAAAAAAAGAAAGAGAAAACAAAAACAAATCAAACAAAAGATACAAAAATAAACACTGGAGAGAATGTTCTGGAATCACATGACTGAGTTTTACTCCATGGAAACGATTGATATTTCCAAATCTAACCAATATGACATAAAGAAGAAGACGAAAAAAACAATCAAACAAAATAAACAAAAATAAACATTTGATGGTTGAGAATGACTTTATGTCCAGGAATCACCATGATTGAGTTTATTTTCCTGGTAACTGGTGCGCTATGTACCTGTTAGATGATAGATCTGATATACACGCAGGTATTGTAAATTAAAGAAGCGATGGCTAATCGTTTTGTCTGATTGATGATCATTGTTGTCTAGAGACGTCATATCTTACAGCCAGAGAGCCTTGTAATTTATTCCTTATTGAAATTATCTACCACTATGGTAAATTGCTTTGTAATCTTTAAATTACGTTGTCACAGCAACTATAACATTCATGTCGTCACAATGATTGAATATAATTAGTGAAAGTGAAAAGAGAGATCCAATCTGATCACTATTTGCTTACTCAAAATAGAGTAGAACTCCTGTAAGAGGTAAATTTTCGAAACTATTATACCTTACAATACAGGGGTATAATTTTATTAGCAAAATGAGAGGAATCCATATTCCAAGATTTGTTTTTCACGCGTGACGACACAATGTCAAAACATATAATTGCACGAACCACATACATATAACTGTCGTATGTGTAGAATGCAAGAAATGTCTGAAAACATCGAACGGTTAGTCAGAAGTAACAACAAACGAAAGTAATATGCATTGGCCAAAAGAAAATAATTGAAAAAAAATAACCACACACACACACACACACACAGAAGCAATGATTGAGCAACACGAATCCACAAAAAGGGTTCGGGTTGGTGAACTCATGTACTCTGGAAGAATAAGCATGCTCCACTAGTGACTTCTATCGTGTCATACAACCTATGTGCGGTTTGTCTTTGCCTCCAGTTGTTTGTAGGAGGGCTCGTGTCTTATTCACGTTATTTGTGTTTGTTTGCGGATAGTGGTGTCCAATATATATTGATTTGTGTTTTTGTTTTGTTTTTCTTCGTCTTATGTCTTGTGTACCCTGTGTTGCCACTTTTTCTGGATTATCCATTTGTGTTTGCCCCTTCGGTATTCTCTATCCATGTATATTAGGTACGATTTGATATTGCCATTGTTTTTTAAGAACAAGTATTAGAACAAATACTACTCACAATTATATTTTATTTGACCAAATCTGTCATTTTACTGCTGATATAGGAGAGAATAAATCACAAAAGTGTTAAAATAAGATTTTTGAGCTGACATTTGTTTGTAATCCCTCGACGGGATTGGAACCTATATATTTGATACACTACAGCGACAATCGCTTAATCTTACATCCACAGCCCTAGAATACTTGGCCACATCCACCCAAAAAATATAGCTTGTAAAGTAAGACTAATATTGGGATAGACATAAACATAAGCTAAATCGTGTGTAGATGGTACCTATTTTGCATATGTTTATAATTGACGTTTGCATAAATTTATTTCCTGTTACTGGGACTGCATGATCACTCTTGGTCATCTTCTATGATATATTAAAATTGCTGATTTAGATTTCTTTCAAATCATATATTTTCGCATTAAGGAATATTTGAAATTGTTGAACAGGTTATACGATATATTGCGTAAACTGACCCAAACCAGAATATGCAAGTTGCAGATTGAAATATTCAAATCAAATTTAAGTTATTTGCAAATAATCAAATACAATATCATGTTCTGAATCTATTAATATTCAAATGCATTAATTAACTTTATGCTGTTCATCTTGCCATTGAATGAATAAAGTAAATGTTATATCCCAATTTAATTTGGCCTTACAATTACTATTGCATGTAATTAGCTTGGGTCTTGAAGTTTTCCTAATTAAAATACGAGTATAATTCTCGACATGCAAATTTGATGTTCGTGATTCTTTTAATTAATTTCATTCCACAATTAACAGTTTGTGTAATATCTGAATTCTTTTTCTTTCTAATAAAATTTAATATTGTCAACTGTGTCTATTATTTTAAGATCTGTTTAATTTCGTTCAATTGCATTATTTTAATTACCACATTTACTAATTACTATTTAAAAGGGTACCGTTAAAACTAACAAACGTCGAACATGTTTTGTTGTATGTCTATTATAAAACCAATTACGTCATGTCGTAGTCAGTGACTTGTGACTTCTCCGGGTACTCCGGTTTCATCCACCAACAATAAAGCACCGCCACGATATAACTGAAATATTGTTGAAGCTTACGTTAAACACCATAAACCAAACCAAACCATCATGTCGTATATCAGACAATATGATTTGATAATGATTAAGATCATTGATGTTTAACACAACTCAATCTTTGCCAGAGTTATCGTTCGTTGCTCTCAAATAGATTACCATGTGCGAACAAGGTTCGATAACTATGTTGTTGATTCAACGCCACAATACAATATTTGAGGTACGTCTTACTGCAAAATAGTTGATGACATAAACAATTGTAATCAAAAAGAAAATCCCCTATTACACCTGACACTCATGCCTCAAATTACAATATCATTCCGGTAACAGCTGTCGTAATAAAAAAACGTTAGATAAAACCGAAGGGACAATCAAGAATGAACAATCCATAGAAAATAACAACATTGGGTACAGGACGAAGACACACAAAACAAAAAACGCAGCACAGAAACCTAAAAAAGATGGATAACACGGACCCCACCAACAACTGGGGGTGCATCCATATGCTCGCGAGTGGTATAAAATGGAAAACGATGTAAATGACGTCTGTATAAATGCCAGTAAAGTGTTTGGCTATCTTTTACGTCGTAACCTTGACATTAATTCGAATATGTGTCACGTGTTGAATGCCTGTTGACCAATGTGTTGTTGAAGCTTAAGCTCATCCAAAAGAATGTTTTGTCTGGTATCGTTTGATGTATGTACTGTCTAAGGGCTCACTTTAATGTCCATCGAAGATTATAACACACAATTATTCATTCTAAGGCGTCATCAGCTCTAAAATAGAAAGACATGCCAATCTTTACGTCAAACACCATTCATCAATATGTGACCCAAACATTTGACTAGTAAGAAAGGATATGGATGTAAACGAACATGAGAGACTATGCAACATTACATTTAGACACAAATTCAAGTAAGGAAACAGCGCTTTAATTGCATTTCTGCTTTTCAGTCACGGTAGGGTATTCAACAATGAACAACACTCATACCTTAATGTGAAACGGCCCTAACCTACAGTTCAGCGCAACTCTTTACTTTTGACGAATGCATTTAGTACTTATATCTAGTATATAATTTCCTTTCTTCAGATTTGTCACTCGAGTATTATATTGATAATAATTCGTTACGAAATATATGTCACAAATGACCACGGATATGTTTCACTTGTCGTAAGATCTTCTCGGTCCTTTCCTCATTCACGACTTGCCACCGGGTTTGTAACTAGAGTAAAACGACGGGTACCACGAGTGGAGCAGGAACTACTACCCTCCAGAGTACCTGAGTTAACACCTGGTTTTAGTGGAGTTCGTGTTGCTCGATCTTTTTCTGTGTAGTGTCGTGTAGATCGCTGTTTGTCCTTTTTCTTTTGACCCTTGTATTGTCTGTCCTTCGAATTACGGATTCTGATTACCTCTTTGGTATATTCAAACTCTTCTTGAGCAGTTCGTTGTCCCATTTGTTAAATCATAGCCTTGATCAATGAGGACGGTGGATTCGCTCTCTGCAAAACAACTATTGATCATATGGTGATTTATTGATGGTGTTTTGCCATTGTCGTTTCTAAGGACCGTCCTCGTCGTGATCGCATGGTAGTTGGATTTACAACTATCTGTACAATCACTACTAAAATGTGAGTTTGAACCCCGTTTATGGCGATATGTATTCGATACAATATTATGTGATGAAGGTTGTCAGTCACTTGCGACAGGTCGGTGGTTTTTTCTGGGTACTCCTGTTTCCTCCATCAATAAAACTGACCGCCGAGATATAGCTAAAATATTGTTGAAAGTGCCGTTAAACTCCATAAACCAAACCATTGTCATCTCTATTTGGATTTGTATCTAATTTCATGTTTTGTCCATTTACCTAATGAAATGCATTGTATTACCATAAAACATATTTCCGCTCTTTTCAGTACCTCATGGATGCGAAATATATCGTACAATAGAATTTGAAAATATTCCAGAATATGGTGATAAATTTGTTTCTGCTGGAATTTTATGGAATAAGCAAGTCGAATCTATATTTGCGTGCGCTATCGAATGCAACGATGACAATCTTTGTATGTCATTTTTTTGGAAAAAATACAGTTGCCATGGATATGATAAAGATATTCCCAGCGTAGGCGATGTAATATCTTCTATAGGAAAGAAATTCTATCTGCAGACCGGATTACCTACAGAGCGTAAGTATTGCACACTTGTGATTTAATATTAACCCTGTGTAAATTGATCTTGCTTGTGACCATTTTTGTGGTTGGAATAGACAGCTGTTCAGTCTATCCAGGTTACATTTCCAAAAAAATTCCTAAATTGGGGCTTCATTTAAAGTTCGGTTTATAGGGGTTTGGTTTAGGGGGGTTTCACTATACCGACGATATCATTATTTAAACTGTCATAGAACATCTACCTTTCCATCAATCCATAACTACAGCAGCATGCCAAATGTATGTAACTTTTTCAAAATTACCCCAATATATTCATATAATATCACACTTTTAAAAAAAGAAAACATCTCAAGAGCTTGTTACTTGTCTATTTGATATGAAATAAAATTATGCAAATTATCCTATAGTTTCATTCAGACATTTTAGGGGTATGGTGTTTAGCGCCATTTTCAACAATAATTCAGTTATATCGTGGCTGAATTGGTGGAGGAAACCAAGTCACTGACAAACTTTATCACATAATGTTGTAACGAGTACACCTCGCCATGAACGGGGTTCGAACTCACAACGTTAATGATGATAGGCAGTGGTTACATAGGTAGTAATAAATCCAACTACCATACGATCACGACCGACGGCCCTCTCGGACATTTTAAGACAATTTTACTTCTTATAGAATAATTAAAAATTATTTTAATTGACATACTATTGGTACGATACTATATAGATTGATACAACGGAAAATAAATGACTTCATAATGCAAAAAAAATTACACCCGTCGTGTCGTGTCACTGTTAAACGACACAAACATGATCTTATATGGAAATAGGTTTGAACACCAGTAGACGTATATAAATAGTAAGAAAATCAATAAAACATTAAGCAAATGGGAGTAAAGATGAATATAACATCATTTTTACGGGAAATCTTAGCGGACATCAAAACATGGAATTTTCTATGCATACTCATGTTTCTTCTATCAATAAAATAAAATAACACGAGTGATATCTAAATCACAACTGAACAATAATAATAATGTTTATTCGAAATTCAATTTCATTTTGTTTTCTTCGGATACGATTTGGCTTAACGCCATTTACAACAATATTTCAGCAATATCGTGGCGGTCAGTTTTATTGGTGAGGAAACCGGATGATCTTTCGAAAAACCACCGACCTGCTGCAAGTCACTGACAAACTTTATCACTTAATGGTGTATCGAGTACACCTCGCCATGAACGGGATTCGAACTCACAATTTCGGATACGATTGCAACATCACCATGCCATGTTTAATAAAAGAATGAAGATATAAAAGAGATAATCAGAAGCCGTACATCAAAGGACAGAAAATACAAACAATGATCTACAAAAGACTACACAAAAAATGATTAGCAGTTCCTGCTCCACTAGTGACCCCATCGTTTTAATATTTGCCGATGAATATAATGACATATTGCGTTCTTTTTGATTGCATCTCTCTAGTGTAGCAGTTCACCCCTGGTTTTTAGTGGGGTTCGTGTTACTCGATCTTTTGTTTTATATGTATGTTTTGTAGGTCGTTGTTTGTCCTTTTGTACTTTTTCTTTTGGCCATTGTGTTGTCTGTTCTTCTTCGATATACGGATTCTGATTACCCCTTTCTTCAAACTCCTCTTTGCAATGCTTGGAATACTTTAACCCTACCACATTTTATTGAAGTTCCTGTACCAAGCCTGGAAAATGAATGCTCGTGTATTTGTGAAATGTTACGACAGCGTTGTCTATTGTTTGTTTTCCCCCGATTTATTGTTATTTTTAGCATGGTGTAGCGGTGATCGCTTTGTTTATGACGAAGCAAACGGGAAATGTTACAAAGCGTGGACAACAGAACTGTCATGGTCTGATGCACAAACAGTTTGTCAGCAAGAGGGTGGTACACTTGCTATATTAGATACAGACACAAAGATCGACCTAATGGCCTCAATTCCAGGTATGTCTCATTGATTAGGATTAAGATGTTTCACGCCACTTTCAGCAATATTTCAGTTACATCGTCCAAGTATTTTTTATTGGTGGAGGAAACCGGAGTACCAGGAGAAAACCACCGGCCTGTCGCAAGTCACCGAAAAACTTTATCACATAATGTTGTATCGTCTAATAGATAAATATCTTGTCTTATCAAATGCAAATTAAAAAAGAATTGGGGAGAATGACTTTGTCTTTTTAATATATTCACTGAAATAAAAGAAACAAATTGTTTTAAATGTAGAAGAATGTCTGGTGAACAACTAGTATGTCCCTCTCCATTCCGACGATCGTCTTCCATAACTTGCAAAAGGAGTAGGCATCATCGGAGCAGACATTGGCTTTAAAAGAGGGAACATATAAATGAAATTTATAACTTAAAAGGCAAATGTATCATCAAAGTATATGAAATATATTAAGAAATGCGCTTACAATCGATTCGCAAGATGTCCGCGAGAGAGTACCAACATCAAAATGTTGCTTAATTTACATAAACACTCACCCCATTCAATTTTCTTTGTTGGTACTCTAGTGAAAATGGTTTACATGTAAAGTCAGCAATACGAAACAAGAGAAATACATGTAATAGGTCCCTATAATATTAAAAGTTGCAAATTGATAAGTTAAAGTCTTTAATTAAGCAACAAAAAACCCCAAGGCAACCGATAGTTAGATGACTTAATTTTAATGTATATAAATGCTATTGATTAAATCTGGCAATCACGTGTTTGTGGTTCATTGGATGGCGCATTATCGAAGTTCAGCGTTCGCCCTCTAGTCTCTGGCTATGATTTGTCCCCATCATTTTTGTGCGACCAATTTAAGTATTGCATAAGTTTAATATTTCGAGTTCGATTTCTCGCAACTGTAAAATTATTCCTTATAATCATTATTCTGTGAGTGGTACAAAATGAACATCGACATTTTCTATCTCCTCAAACATAACGTTGTTTATTACATAGATGCTGGTAAAATACAGAGATTTGAAAGTGAAAGAAAATACCGTTAATTCACCAAGTACACACGTCGTCACAATCGAAAATATCATTGAGAGTCTGACATTGAAACACAAATACCTGTTTGAAGCACAATTGTGAAATCCTAGTCAGGGTCATTACGGGTTTCACAGTTTTCCGGTTGATGACTGATTTTGTCTGTTTATATACTTATGAGTTTTGACTTTCCCTTTGTAAGATTGTTCGGAGTTCGGTAATTTTGTTATTACCCTTATG
>JYMV01020614.1_pt1 | contig 11368 bp, 10 predicted proteins | sample 338911 | NCBI WGS metagenome assembly JYMV01 (sample SAMN03354496, study PRJNA234377) | hydrothermal vent metagenome | biome: Deep sea; feature: Hydrothermal plumes at the Eastern Lau Spreading Center, Western Pacific Ocean; material: Seawater | place: Tonga | collected 2009 | depth 2000 m m
CCCTTCAACCCCGATACTGGCGACAGACGCGTCTCTCTCGAAGGCTTAAGAATGGCTGGGTTGTCGACGAGATGATGCCAAAGATTGTACCGTCCGGTAATGTGAACCGGTCTGCGGGTGCAGAGTTGAGTTCCTTAACCGGCGTGATAGGGCCGTACTGCTCGGAGAGCGTGCTCAGCATCTCGTGTCTTGACACGACCGCTTCGTTTGACCACTGCGTAGCTCCCCCGACATCCATGTATTCGATGAAGCGAACCTCCAAACGGCATCGACGGCCATAGTCAATTAAGTCCGATAATTCGTCATCATTGACGCCTCGCATTACCACAGTATCGAGTTTGACATTGTCGAATCCAGCCTCGATGGCCGCGTCGATACCAGCAAGTACGGCTCGATGTGAATCGAATCGTGTCAGCTTGACAAAGCGCTCTGGCTTGAGGGTGTCCAGGCTCACAGTGATACGGTTCAGTCCAGCGGAGCGAAGTGCCTGGGCTTGATTGGATAAGAGCACACCATTCGTCGTAAGTGCGAGGTCGCGTAATTTAAAGTTCGACGCTAGTAATCCGATCAGAGCCTGGAGGTCCTGGCGAAGTAGTGGCTCACCACCGGTTAGACGCACCTTATCCACACCAAGTGCCGTGAACGCACCGACAAGGCGGGTTATTTCTTCGAATGTGAGGATACTCTCCCGCGGAAGCCAGACATAATCGGCCTCCGGCATACAGTAGTGGCACCGGAGATTACATCGATCAGTGACCGATAACCGTAGACTGGACAACGGACGATTGAGCGCGTCATTGACTCGCATGGGACCTACAATTATGCCATGATTAATGGCAGTTGATGATTATCCTTCCATTGGGATTGCCACGATCATTTACCGTGACCCTCGCCTTGCCGTCGGGCGCTGAATAGCGCGTGGGCACACGACATCGATGATTTCAGCTGTTAGAGGAATGCGGGACATCCTGCCTGACCAGGTGGAACGCTGGCAGCGGGTGGAGGGAGCAGCGCGACGGGTTTGTAGCCGTTACGGATATTACGAGTTGCGTACTCCCATCATTGAACGGGAGGAACTCTTTTCGAAAGGGACGGGTGAAGCGACTGACATTGTCCAGAAGGAGATGTACTCATTCGACGACAAAGGTGGCCAGCGGGTAACGCTCCGCCCTGAAGCGACGCCCGGTATTGTCCGCGCGTTCGTCGAGCATGCTCTCGAGCAGTCATTATCTGTAGCGAAGCTCTTCACGCTAGGTCCAATGTTTCGGTACGAACGGCCACAGAAGGGGCGATATCGACAGTTTCATCAGTTAAACGTTGAGGTATTCGGTGTTGCTGAAGCGTCGCTTGATGCAGAGGTCATGGAGATGGCCTGCACACTCGTCGGTGAACTGGGGATCGACGAAACTGAGTTGGTCATTAATTCGGTGGGGTGTCCTGGCTGCCGGCCAGCGTTTAGCGAGGCTCTTCTAAAAGCCCTGGGGGAGGACCTACCGAAGCTGTGCGTAGATTGTCAGCGGCGTGCTAAAACCAACCCACTGCGGATTTTCGACTGTAAGGTAGAAGCTGACCAGCCAACTATTGGTCGGCTGCCACACTCGACGGATTACTTGTGCGATGCGTGTCGTGAGCACTTTGAGGCCGTGCAGCGTTACCTACGGTTGTACGACCAACCTTTTCGATTGTCCCATCGGCTGGTTCGGGGTCTCGATTACTACACCCGCACGACGTTTGAACTGCTCTCATCGAAGCTGGGCGCGCAGAACGCGCTCTTAGGTGGTGGGCGCTACGATGGTCTTGTCAAACGCCTAGGTGGCCCAGACAGGCCGGGCATCGGTTTTGCGGCAGGCCTTGAGAGGTTGGTTCTGGCCCTGCCGAATGCGAATGATCAGATGGCGCCTGATGTGTTTGTGGCTGCGATCGGTCCGTCAGCACAGGACGCTGTTTTTGTGCTTGCCCGATCGTTACGGGCGGGCGGACTCCGAACACTGGTGGACTATGAGACTCGGAGTGCCAAGGCGCAAATGAAACGCGCCAATCGCGCCGGCGTACGCCACGTAGTTATTCTTGGTGATGATGAATTGGCGACCGGCGAGGTGACGATTAAAACCATGGCCACAGGAGAGCAGTGTAAGGCGGCGCGCGACCAGGTTGTAGATATATTGTTATCGGCATCGTGATTGAGGGACAAAAACGGTAGTGACCGAACAACTGGGAGATCTAGTCAGGACGCATACCTGTGGCGCGATCAGGAAGGGCGATGTTGGCAAGCCGGTGGTCTTACTCGGCTGGGTACATCGCGTTCGTGATCTCGGTTCACTCATCTTCTTCGATGTGCGTGACCGTTACGGTGTAACGCAAGTGGTTGCGCGGGACGACAGCGATTTGCTGGCAGCTGCCAAGCGGCTGCGCCCCGAGTTCGTGGTGGCGGTTATTGGCCCAGTGGAAATGCGGTCGGCAGAAACTGTGAATCCTAAGCTAGCCACGGGAACGGTTGAGGTGGCTGCCGGTGAAATTCGCGTGCTCAATGAAGCAGTAAGACCGCCTTTTCAAATTGCTGAGGAGGCTTCTGTATCTGAGGATCTTCGCCTGCGGTACCGTTATCTCGATCTGCGTAGCCCGAGAATGCAGCGAAATATTCAGCTCCGCCATAGGGCGACCAATGTGATCCGTCGGTTTTTTGATGCGCATGATTTCTTGGAAATTGAAACACCGATTTTGACTAAGTCGACACCGGAGGGCGCCAGAGACTACCTAGTGCCGAGCCGAGTGCACGCCGGCCAGTTTTTCGCATTGCCGCAGTCCCCACAGATCTTTAAGCAGCTTCTAATGATTGCCGGGATGGATCGTTATTTCCAAATTGTGCGATGTTTTCGTGACGAAGACCTACGAGCCGATCGGCAACCCGAATTTACGCAAGTTGATGTTGAGGTCTCGTTTGCCAGTCAAGATCAGATCTTCGAACTCATTGAACAATTGATGCAGGAGTTGTTTGATGCTGTCGGGCTCGGGAGTGTTCAAACACCGTTTCGTCGACTGGCCTATTCGGAGGCCTTGGCTCGTTATGGTAGCGATAAACCCGACCTTCGCTGCGATATGGCCGTGGAAGATGTTTCGGAGGCTTTTATTGACTCGACCTTTCAGGTTTTTAGGCAGGCGGTAGATGCAGGTGGAGTGATTCGAGCCCTGCCGATTCCTGGTGGTGGCACGGTGTCCCGGCGTGAGTTGGATAATTTGGTTACCCGTGCCGGTGAGTTAGGCGCGGCTGGACTGGTTTGGGCTCGTTACGGTCCTGATGGCACGGTGCAGAGTTCGGTACTCAAGGTAGCAGGTGAGGCGGCTGTCCGCTCCGCGCTCGAGTTAGCGGAAGCTGGGAAAGAGGACCTCGTTCTGATTGCTGCGGGCGATGGTTTGGTCGCGTCGAAATTGCTGGGGCAGTTACGGTTGGAGATCGCCCAACAGCACGGGTGGCTCGACCCGAACCGGTTCGTCTTCACCTGGGTAGTGGACTTTCCGCTGCTCGAATGGGATGAAGCCAGTCGCCGGTATACCGCTATGCATCATCCCTTTACCTCCCCAATCGACGCTGACCTAGAACGTCTCTCAAGCGAGCCAGGGACTGTACGGGCGAAGGCCTACGATCTTGTGCTGAATGGCAGTGAGATCGGTGGCGGTAGTATCAGAATTCACGACCAGGCGATACAGCGACGGATGTTTGAGTTGCTGAACATCGGACCCGAGGAGGCTGAATCGAGGTTTGGCTTTTTTCTCGATGCTCTTGAGCACGGCACTCCACCACACGGCGGTATTGCACTCGGTCTCGACCGAATTATCGCGTTACTCGCGGGCGAAACTTCGATCCGTGATGTGATTGCTTTTCCAAAAACTGCGACGGCCGTGGATTTGATGGCCGGCGCACCGGCGGATGTAGACCCGAAACAGCTCAAGGAACTAAAACTGCGTTCGAACGGTTGACACGAGAATGGCACCGTCCTCTTCATTCCCCATTCGGAAGATACCGATCCCAGTCGAGGGGATCGAAACACTATTCGGGTCGTTCGACGAAAATCTCAAAAATTTCCAGCTCCTCTTCAACGTTGAAATCCGCACCCATGGCAGCGAACTGCTGGTCGAAGGACGAGCGACTGACATTGACAAGCTTGCTGGTCTGGTTGAGCAGTTGGGCGTGTTATTGCGCAATGGTTATGACTTTGCCAAAGGCGACGTAAAGCGGGCTGCCCGGCTCGTGGCCCAAGACCCGGCTATTGATCTCGCTGATTATTTTCTTCGGGGGACGATGGTCCCCCTGGGTAAACGGCGTGTGATGCCCAAGAGTATTAACCAGCGTAAATACCTTGATGCTATTGAACAATTCGACATCGTCTTTGGAGTTGGTCCAGCAGGAACAGGAAAGACCTATCTTGCGATGGCCGAGGCGGTGTCGTTTCTGGTCGGCAAGAAGGTCAGTCGGATTGTTTTGGCTCGGCCAGCTGTCGAAGCTGGTGAAAAGCTAGGTTTTCTACCCGGCGATCTTCAGGAGAAAGTGAACCCCTATTTACGCCCTCTCTATGATGCACTCTACGACATGCTCGACGTTAACAGGGTCGAGCGCCTGCTTGACCGTGGTGCAATCGAGATTGCACCAATTGCGTTTATGCGTGGTCGAACCCTGAACGACGCGTTCGTTATTCTAGACGAAGCGCAGAACACAACATCTGAGCAGATGAAGATGTTTCTTACGCGGCTCGGCATTGGGTCGAAAGCAGTAATTACAGGCGATATTACCCAAATCGATCTTCCGTCGGGCCGCGTGTCAGGCTTAGTTGAGGCGATAAATATCGTTCGTCGGATCAGCGGAATCGCGTTTGTCAATTTCGATGACCGCGACGTTGTGCGGCACGGTCTTGTGCAGCAAATCGTCAAGGCCTACGATCTGTTTCCGACTGGTTCTGTCAGCGGCGAGGTCGTGAAGCAGCCGGAGCCATCGGTCGAAAGGCCTTGGCCTTCAGTTGTTCCTGACAGGGACAGCTAGTCACTTAAACACTGATATGTCTATTGGCCGCGGTCGGAGTTCCCGTGGGCAACTAGTTGTCACGGTGACCGACGGATTAGGACGAGGCATTCGACAGGACAATCTGAAAAAGTGGCTCCTCCTGGCTGCACCGGCCTCGGCGTGCGGGGTGCTTACGATTGCGTTGGTATCAGACGCGAAGATCCGTGCGTTGAACAGGCGGTTTCGTGGAATTGATCGAGTGACTGACGTGCTGTCGTTTCCAATGGAAGAACGGGTGACATGTCTCAAAGAACTCAGAGCGAAGCGATATCTCGGGGATGTTGTTATTGGCCTGGGACGAGCCGGTCGTCAGGCAAGAAGAGCGGGCCATCCTAGGATAGCCGAGTTGAAGATCCTCGCCCTTCACGGGTTACTGCACTTACTTGGTTACGATCACACCAGTGACAACGGTCGCATGGTTCGGATTGAGCGGGAATGCCTTCGCCGTGGTGGTGTGAACCTAGGACTGCTTGCCCGTTCCAATAGTGATGCTAGTGATCGCTAGTGCTCCCAGTGTGGTTCGGTAGTTATGAAGGCTGGTTTCATATCTCTTATCGGGCGGCCCAATGCCGGAAAGTCTAGCCTCCTCAATCAAATTATTGGGACGAAACTCGCAATTGTTTCAGATAAGCCACAAACCACCCGGAACCGGATCATTGGGGTCAAAACTTATCCATCTGGTCAGGCGATCTTTATGGATACGCCTGGAATTCACCGGCCCTTGCACCGCATGAATGTTCGAATGGTAGAAATGGCGCTTGACTCGATTCGTCGTGTCGATGTGGTTGGGGTGGTAGTGGATGCTGCCGAGGCGATTGGGGGCGGGGACCGATTCATCTTGCAACAGTTGAGGCGCGTCAAGAGTCCAGTTGTATTGGTTCTTAATAAGATCGACCTCATGGCGAAGCCGAAACTATTACCGATAATGGAATGGTATCGCCAGCAGCATGAGTTCGAAGAGATTATGCCAGTATCGGCGCTGGCTGGCGATGGAGTGCCTGAGTTGGAGTTGTTACTTCTGAAGTATCTGCCTGATGGCGAGCCGATTTATCCGGAAGACTATTTGACCAATCAACCTGAGCGGTTCTTTGTAGCCGAGACCGTTCGTGAAAAGTTATTGCAACACACGCACGCAGAGATTCCCTTTTCGAGCGCGGTCGTGGTAGATCAATTTCAGGAAGTGAACGAACAGGGTGTGATCTGTCTCCACTGTTCGATCATTGTGGAGCAAGCTTCACAGAAGCCAATTGTTGTCGGTCGAGGAGGTTCGATGGTGAAGAAGATTGGCACCGAAGCCAGAAAAGAGCTCGAACGCTTCTTCGATACCAAGGTCTATCTTGCTCTACACGTTAAGGTGCGTTCCGACTGGCGTGAAAACGATCGCCTACTCAACGACCTCGGCATGCTGGGCTCAGGTGAATAAATTGGTTCGAAGGCGCTGCGACCACTCCGATTCGCCAATGGCTCTGGTCTGGACAAATGGTGAGCTGAACAGTCGAAGGCGACGCTTCCTGCTTACGGAAGTTTCACGATAATCAGAAAACAGAGCTTCATGCTCTTAGTTTGTCCTCGTGCTTTGACGGCTAAGGGGAATGTCAAACCTCGAGCTTTCTGTGGTATCGTGACAGGTTACTGATCGCCCTATGAACGACGACGGATACTCATCGGACCGGAAACCCGCTGCTGTGAGAATGGACCATGCCTGCCCAGCGCCGAATCGACTTGGTGCTCGAGTCAGTCAAACGACTGCAGCGGATTGGTGCGAACGCTAACCTCCTCAACCTTCTTCAGAAGCAGCATCCAGCAGACCTCGCCCAAGTGTTTGGCGAGCTGACCGAGCGTGATCGGCGCGACAGTTTTGCGTTGCTTGTAGAACGTTACAGCAGGCTCGCGATGGAGGCGATCAGCGAGCTGGGGCCAGAAGACGGTGCTGCAATGCTAGCCGACCGGTCGGCTGAAGACCTTGCCGAGCTGCTTCAAGAGCTTCCGAGTGATGATGCGGTAGCTCTAATCGAACACCTTCCAGAAACGTTGTCAATTGCGGTTCTCGATCTACTGGAGCGACGTGAAGCGGGCGATGTGCAGAACCTGCTCGAGTACGCCGAGCAGACAGCCGGCCGCATCATGAATCCCAATGTGTTTGCGTTGTCCGAAGATTTGACGGCAGGCGAGGCAATCGCGGCGCTTCAGACGTCACGCGATGTAGAAATGGTCTTCTACCTTTACGTCGTAGACGTGCGGCGGCATCTAGTCGGTGTTGTGTCTTTGCGGCGACTCTTGTTGGTTTCGACCGAAACGCCACTTAAGCGGATCATGACGACTGACATTATGAGCGCGCGTGTCGACACTGACCAGGAAGAGGTGGCGCAGATAGTCGCGTCATATAACCTGCTGGCCATTCCCGTTGTTGATGAGGAACACAAATTGGCGGGCATCATCACGGTGGACGATGTGATTGATGTCATTAAGGATGAGGCGACTGAGGACATTTATCGCTTAGCTGGAATGGCCGGTGATGAACACATTTCCACACCGCCGGCCGAGGCATTACGCAAGCGTCTACCGTGGCTGGGTGTCAATTTAGTAACGGCCATCATGGCCGCTGCTGTCGTGGCACTTTTTTCAGGAAACGATTAGTCAGGTGGTGGCACTCGCCATCTTCATGCCGGTCGTGGCTGGCATGGGTGGCAATGCGGCGACCCAGACACTCACGGTCACCGTCCGAGGCATTGCGCTGGGTGAATTAACGTGGGGAAACTCCCGTAAAGCATTGGTAAAGGAAACCCTGATTGGGCTTGGGAACGGACTTGTCTTGGGCTTTGTGGCTGCAGGCGTGGCTTGGGCCATGCAGGGGAACCCCGTCCTCGGGCTGATTCTGGGTCTGGCGATGGTCTTAAATATGCTGGTTGCATCGACTGCTGGGACCCTAATCCCAATCGTGCTGAGGGCGCTAAATGTTGATCCAGCGCTGGCATCTTCGGTCTTTATCACGACTCTGACTGACGTTTTCGGCTTCTTGTCGTTTCTGGGGCTGGGAACCTTATTTCTGCCTTACCTCATCTAACGCATCACCTAAAACAGGCCGCGAGTACACTAGAATACTGCGCGTCGGGTTGCCCGAGGGTCTAAGTAGCCTGGGGGGGCCGCTGCCGTTGCTGCTCATGCCACTGTTTAGTTCAGAGGCTCTTGTACTGCGTACCTACCGATTAGGAGAAGCTGATCGAATCGTAGTCTTTCTGACTAGCGACCGTGGGAAAAAGCGTGGTGTGGCTAAGGGTGCTAGACGTACTCGTTCAAGATTCCTTGGAGCTTTGGAGCCGTTTACGAGCGTGCGGGTGTCGTACTACGAACGGGAACATCGAGACTTGGTGCGCGTTAGTGACGTGGAAACGGTTCGGTCTCCATTAGCAGCACGAGATCCAGAATCGTTGAACTACGTTGGATACTTTGCCGAGCTGATGGACGAATGGGCTCAAGAAGCCGATCCAAATGAGCGCTTATATCGTCTTGGTGCATCGATGGTTGAGGCAATGGCGTTAGGTGCGCCGGCCGTGCGGTTGGCGCGTTACTTCGAATACTGGCTACTTCGGTTACAGGGGGTCTACCCACCGGTGATTGCATGTCACGAGTGTGCAGCTGGCCTTGAGGATGGTGGCGCGTGGATTTCAGCGAGGGAGGGGATGTTCCTCTGTCCCCGCTGTGGAGGGACGGGAAAGGGCGTGCGACTGTCGTCGTTGTCGATTAGGTTTCTTCATGAAGCGTCACGAATTCGACCTGCCGATTTGGAGACGATATCGTGGTCAAGTCAAATCGGCCGTGAACTAGAGGCAGCTCACAGTTTGTTAATAGCTACACATCTGGATAAGGAGTTGAGATCGATGCGCGTGATGAGAGAATTGCAGAATTGACTGCCTCGTCATTGTTCGCTCAGATCCCATTAGACTATTCGTGACCTTTCAAGATCTTATTACTGCCCTCTCCAATTACTGGGCGTCGCACGGGTGTTTGATTCACCAGCCGCTCGATTTAGAGATTGGAGCGGGGACCATGCACCCAGAAACGTTCTTAAGGGTGCTAGGTTCGTCCCCATGGCGAGTTGCTTATGTTCAGCCCTCACGGCGGCCGGCCGATGGTCGCTTCGGAGAGAACCCGAACCGATTGTTTAAGCATCATCAGTTTCAAGTGCTCTTGAAGCCATCCCCAGACCGGTCCCAGCAACTCTTCTTGGAGAGTCTCGAGGCGTGTGGCATCGACTGTGCGGCCCATGATGTCCGATTTGAGGATGATAATTGGGAGTCCCCGACCTTGGGTGCATGGGGGATTGGCTGGCAAGTGATGCTCGATGGTCAAGAAATTACCCAGTTCACCTATTTTCAGCAGGCAGGTGGGCAGGTCCTATCTCCGGTCTCCACGGAAATCACCTATGGCCTAGAGCGTATCGCGATGTTGTTGCAACGGGTGGACAATGTTTTTGATATTGAGTGGGCACCGGGAGTTAAGTATGGTGCGGTTCGATTACAAGAAGAAATCGAGCAGTCAAAGTATGTGTTTGGACGGGTCGACCAGCCCCACGAGGATTTCGCTGCCTTCCATCGAGGATTGTTTGAGCAGTATGAGGGGTTTGCCCAAATGTTGCTTAAGACGCGCTTGGTAATCCCTGCACTGGACTACTGTCTCAAGTGCTCCCATATTTTCAACGTGCTCGACGCAAGCAGTGGGATAGGAGTGGCTGAACGCACGGCCTATATTCTTCGAGTGCGGAAACTTGCCGTTGCGATCGCGCGCGCCTACATCGACGATGGAGAAGGCGATGATGCGGATGACTGACACCGGCATGCTCAAGTTCTGAGTGCAGGCAAGGACGGGATGGAACGAGAGCTCTTAATCGAGATCGGTTGCGAAGAGTTACCGGCGGCTTGGTTGCCAAAGTTGACGCTTGAATTTGCCTGCCGACTGGAAGTTCGTTTGAGCGAGGCGAGGATCGCGATAGCCAGTCCGCCGGAAGCTTTCAGTACGCCGAGACGGCTCGTTGCGACAGTCGCCAAACTTTCCGATCGACAAGGTGACGTTCAGGAAGTTGTTACTGGACCGCCAGTTGCAGCAGCCTACAATTTTGAGGGCGCGCCAACTAAGGCCGCGACAGGCTTTGCTCGGAAGCACGGCTCTGAAGTCTCTGAGCTTATTGAGGTCGATACCCCGAAAGGACGGTATCTTGCTTACTCGCGTCATCAGGTCGGTGCGGCGTCGACTGAAGTGTTGCCGGCAGTCCTTGCTGACACGCTCCGCGACTTAAGTTTTCCGAAACAGATGAAATGGGATGCGACGCTCGACGATGGTCGGGGTGAACTGATGTTCGGGCGCCCAATTCGATGGATTTTATTTCTGTTTGGTGGCCAGGTGGTTCCGTTTGAGATCGGTCGAACCACCTCGGCGGAGAGCATTGATGTTGCGGTGATCCAGTCCTCTAATTTTACCTACGGCCATCGTTTTCTTGGTGAGCGAGCAGGTGAGCCCGTCAAGGTGAAGTCATTGGCGGACTATCAAGCAAAGCTCGCCAAGAGGTTTGTCGTGCTCGATCACACTGAACGCCGGCAGAAGATTCAGACGGCCCTCCTCGCCAAAGCTGAGGAGCACGGTGGCTCGGTTGATTTCGCATCTCCTACGTTGTCGGCGTTGCTTAACGAGGTGTCAGACCTTGTTGAATGTCCACTGGTTGTGGAGGGTAGATTCGATGAGACATTTCTCGAATTGCCCCGTGAGGTGCTCACAACGACAATGATGCATCACCAACACTTTTTTCCACTGGCAGGTCCTGAGCATGGCCTTCTACCGGTCTTTCTGGCTGTAACGAACACAGTTCAGGAAAATAGTGAACGCGTCTCGCAAAACGCCGAGCGGGTGGTAGCGGCTCGCTTACGGGACGCGAGGTTCTTCTGGGAGGCTGATCGTAAGATTCTGCTCGAGTCGAGGCTTAACCGATTAGACACTCTGCTCTTTCATAAACGCTTAGGAAGCTATCGAGAGAAATCGGTCAGGATCGAGAAGCTGGCAGGCTGGATTGTAGAAAAGGTTTTCGGTCGCATCGATGCGCGCGCTGATACTTGTATGGCGGCTCGGCTAGCGAAGGCCGATTTAGTGACCGAAATGGTAGGAGAGTTTGGAGAACTCCAGGGCATCATGGGAGGCATTTACGCTTTGGAGCATCAGCTTCCTGAACCAGTATGGAAAGCCATTTATCATCACTATTTACCTGTTAGTCCGGAGCCTACGTCACGTCCCACTGCAGTTGATCTCGGGACTGGTGCTGTTACCTGG
>JYMV01037913.1_pt1 | contig 11368 bp, 10 predicted proteins | sample 338911 | NCBI WGS metagenome assembly JYMV01 (sample SAMN03354496, study PRJNA234377) | hydrothermal vent metagenome | biome: Deep sea; feature: Hydrothermal plumes at the Eastern Lau Spreading Center, Western Pacific Ocean; material: Seawater | place: Tonga | collected 2009 | depth 2000 m m
GTTTGTGCGAAATGTGGTACTCCCGTATAGTGATAATGGAATGAGGTATCTTCTTTTAGTTCTTGTAGTTTGTTCGGTTGGGATTTTGATGATTCCAAACGCGTTTGCTGCTGTTGGTAATGAAAGAACAATAACAGTACAAAACGTACCTGGTTCCTCAGTTCCAGGCTGTGAGAAATTTGACGGATGCTTCATTCCAAACAGACCATCAATTAGGCCTGGTGATACAGTTGTTTGGACAAATCCTGACACAACAGCTCATACAGCAACATCTGGTTCAGCAGCTGATGGACCAGATGGTGTGTTTGACAGCAGCTTGATGATGGCTGGTCAAACCTTTTCTCATCAATTCACAAAATCTGGTCTGTACAATTACTACTGCATGGTTCATCCCTGGATGGAAGGAATAATAATTGTCAAAGAGGGACCTGATTGGACTCCTCCATCTAATCCTACATCTAAAACTCCTAGTAAACTAATACTAGATCCACTCCCTAACATCAAAGCTAAAGGATCAGTGACTTTTTCTGGACAATTAGTGACTGCACCATCTTTGGCACAGCCATCTGCGTCTATTATTCCATATGCAACAATTACACTCAAATTCACAGGATTCACGGTTAATGATTTAGATCATTATACAACAGCAACTAACTCCTATGGCAAGTTTAACGAAATATTCACAATGCCGAATGTCACCACCAAAAAAGATTATGCCATTCAAGCATTTTACAACGGTTTACTAAAATTCGAATCTTCTCAAAGCCAGATAGAACATTTTACTGTTACATCATCATCATCTCAATCATCAACGTCTAGTTTAGGCGGACCCACTTTTCTAAAACTAGAAATTGAAACAGACAAAAGAGATGTAACTGTTAGTGGAAAATTAACTGACCCCGCCGGAAAATTTACTGTCAGAAATGTAGAAATTATATTTATACCGTCAGGCTTTGCGTTCAACGAGAATGCAGTTGCTGGAAAGTATGGTACTTCTAGTTGCAAAGTATCAGGATTTCCAAACTGTGAACTAACAACTGATAACTTTGGAGATTTTTATGTAGAATTTAGGCTGGGACCGAGTTCAATCAGCAAAAAATATAGTATTCAAGCAGTTTTTGGCGGCAATAATCAATGGGAATCATCTAAAAGCCTAATACAATCTTTTTCTGTCACACCATCTCCATCTCCATCTCCATCTCAACCACCAACGTCTACATCATCGGGGGGCTTTGAGTGGGCTTGGATATTAATTATTGTGGGTGTAGTGGCTGCTGGAGCTGCGGGAGTTTTTGTCAAGAAAGGTCTAAAGAAAACACCAAAAGCAACACCACAACGTAAAACGTTCGGTGTTAAACGGCCTAGAAAAAGACGTACGGTAGGATCTCCAGTTGGTGCGTCATCCAGCACAGATGGTCCATCTACTTATGGATACTTTGAATGTCCAAACTGTCATGAACCAAGTGCGCCACAAGGAAAGCTTAGACAAAATCCAGATGGCTCACAGTTCTGTTCTGTATGTGGATGGAAATCTTAGAAGTCTAGAAACTAGTACAATGATCAAACTTATCAGCAATATAGGTAGTACTAGATCGTGATTGCGAATGTCACAGTCTAATCCATTTTGTACGAGTTGTGGAGCTGCACTAAGGTCAGGGGCAACTTTCTGCGGTAAATGTGGGATAGAAGTAGAACAAGGCTATTCGAATCCACAACCAGCGTACAAGAACCCCCGACAAGAAACATTTGAAGAATATGAAAATGATTATGTAGGCAGAGTAGGTGGTAATTCGAATCCACAACCAAGATACAATAATTCTCAACGTAATGGACCATATGGTGGAAAACCTAGCGCGGCTTGGTGGTTATTACCAATATTTCTATCACTTATTGGCGGTGTAATTGCTTGGGCGTGTGTGAAAGATAGAGATCCTCGTATGGCAAGAAATTGTCTCATTCTTGGTATTGTATTTACAGTTGCACCATTTGCAATCAGTTTACTGATGATAGGCGTTGTGAACTTGCCTTACATGTTAGATATATCGAGATAACTATGTCACAGTCTAGTGGATTTTGTGGTCAATGTGGAACTCCATTAGCATCAAAATATTCTCCATGTCCAAATTGTGGACATACCAAGACAACATACAACCCTCAACCAGCTAGTGGAGCTAGTGGTCATTGTGGTCAATGCGGAGCTGCATTAGCATCAAAATATGCTCCATGTCCAAAATGTGGATACATCAAAACAAAATACAAACCAGGCAAATCAAGAAGTACTCGCCCAGTCATGATAGCAACTATCGTGTTTGTTGGTTTAATTAGTACAATAATTGGCATAGATCTTTATGCAACACAAAGCCTTGAACTACAACCAATACAAAACGCTAATACAAGTTTTGATTATTCAACTTTAACAATTTATTTCCAATTATCTATCTATAATCCCACTGTAATACCAACTAGCTTTGATGTAATATATGCCGATATGTTGTACAAATCTAAAACTATAGGTACAGCAACAATTTATGGAGAATCACTACCTCCATCTTCTTATACTGATGTCTCTGGCAAATTTGAATTAGGTTCTGTAAGTGTTCTGATGGCAGCTTTTGGTGGCGGTACGCCTGATCAAAAAGATTTCAGCGTAAATGTAAAACTTGAAAAGAGGATTTTAGGATTCATTCCATTTATGTATGAAAGAAGTTACAGTATGGACGAGTTTACAGAAGCCTTTGGACCATGACTCCCTAATCCGTTTTGATAATGAATTACACACTAGTAGAATTTTAACTATTGATTACAGTTGGAGAATCATCAGATTCATTTTCTTTAGTGTCAGGTCCTCCTGCTGATAAAATTATTAGAGAAATATTATCAGAGCCTCCTCTTTCGTTTGCGGTATCCACAATTTTCTGGCATGCGCTTTGAGGGTCTGGCGAGTCATTAATGATTTTATGAATGTCTTCATCAGGCAAATGCGCTATTACACCATCACAACATAGCAAAAGAGATTCATCAGAACCAAGCGTGAGTATCGATTTATCAGCTTCTACGGAAGGTGATATTCCAACCGCTTTGGTAATTATATTTTTTTTAGGGTGTTCTCTCGCTTGAGCTTGAGTGATTTTGCCTTCGTCAACCAGTGCCTGAACATAAGAATGGTCTTTCGTTACCCCACGAATTTCATCATCACTGACTACATATGCACGGGAATCTCCAACATTTGCAAGATGAACTTCGTTCCCTTTTACTACTGCACAAACAGAAGTAGTTCCCATGCCAGATGATTCGGGATATTTAGCAGTGTAATCTAAGATGTTTTGATTTGCATTCTGTATTCCTTTTTCCAGAAGTTCTGTGAATGGTGTATCATTAAATAATTCTGGTATGACAGTTCTTGCAATCGCATTTAGGGCAATTTTACTTGCCTCCTCACCCTTTGCATGGCCTCCCATCCCATCAGCCACGGCAAGAAGAAGAAATTTACTACTTTTAGAATTAACTCCAAATGACAAATCTGCTGCTAAAATAGAGTCTTCGTCAATTGTTCTAACTTTTCCTACATCAGTAAGCATTCCAATTGTTCTCTCTTTTTCCGTAGAGGAATTAACGTTGGAGTTATCTTCTTGATTCATCAGTAATCATCATTGTGTATAGTATGTGAAAGTCATGTAAGGCCCTTTCATTTCATTATATAACAACGCTACCTGATCATGATTTTTTAATAACATTTTTTGATTTCCTATCATACGTGTCCACCTTCCACCTCTATTAATTGCAGAACCCCTATTAGGATCATTATTAATCACATACATTTGTCCCTGTGGATCCTTCCAAATTCTTATATGATGTTTCTCCATTAAATGTCCAGGATTATTACAATTAGCTTTCCTACAACCACTACCACAATTCCATCCTACAAAGACGTTGATTCCCTCTTTATCCTTGTTACATCGTTCACATTTATCATGTATTTTTCCAATAAGAGCATTATCGAGTATTTGATATTCTAGACCTTCCAAAACAATACGTGGTTGTTGCATACTACCTGTTTGCCCATAAAGTTGTGCTGGAATGCGTTTAGGTTTTGAATATACAGGTTTCGTGGTAGATAATGAACTTAATTTAGATATTAATCCGCTTGCAGTGTGAATTGTGTTATGTTCTGGATCAATCATTTCATCTACTAGTTCAGATAATTGCATGCTAATAGAACGATTAAGATTATGTGGTTTCTTATTCTGTTGAATGTATGATGCATCTGTGGAAAACCGTTCAGGTTGGATTGCCGTTGACATAAAATACATAACTCGACCTAATCCGTAAATGTCACATTCAGGAGATGCCCTTCCAATCATTTGATCTGGGCAAGTCCAGCCCGGTGTACCTAATCTTGTGTGCTCTTTGGTTGATTGTCTTTGCCAACCCTGTTTTGCAGTGCCAAAATCAATCAAAACAGCACCACCATTTTTTTTTACCATGATATTTGCTGGTTTCATGTCTCTGTAAATGGTATTGTGTTTATGTAGGAATTCTAATCCACGTAAAACATCAACAGATAATCTAATTATCTCATTTTCAGGCAGTGGATTACTTCCTCCAACTTTCTGACCAACTGTTTCTCCATCCACTTTTTCAATTACAAGAAAATAGTTGTTAGGATCGTTAGACTCATCAAGATAATTAACAATGGAATGAGGCTTTGAATGTACAAAGTTTTTGAGAATATCTGCTTCAATTTTCAGCTTAAACACAAAATCCCTGAACCTGCTGCCTGAAACAACAACTCCGAACTCGTCAACACTTACTGGAAATTTAACTACTACTTCTTCTCCATTTTGGTTTGTTGCTTCTACTACTTCTCCCATTCCACCTATTTTCAAAGGTTTGGTGATAGTATAACTTCCTAACTTGCCATTATATTGTTCTCCCACTTGAATCAATTATTCATACCTCAAATGACATCTCAACGTCAGAGACCAAAATTTTATCATTGTTTTCTAATTCTTGTTCATCACCAGTTAGAGTTTTGCCGTTGACTGATGTATTATTTTCACTAGCCTTATTTTGCACATTTGTTACACCATCTTTGATAAAATATTTCTCATTTTTTTTATAGATTGTGAAATGAGAACGTGAGATTAGATTAGACTCTTGGCTTGTATGTATCTTCAGATCAGCTCGTCCTACAAGTCTTTGGGAATCATCTATTGTGAGGATAGTCTTATCTGGGAAAATTAATTTTCCAATCGATCCATTGGCTGCTGTGGTATTAGCATTTGGTTCATTTTCTGTTTTTAATTCATCTGTTTCTTTGCTAGAAGTTTGTTGCACATTTTCAGCATGAGATGGTGTTTCAGATTTATTTACTTCACCACCACATGATGCACAAAATCGTTCATTATCATCATTTTTTTCGTTGCAAATTGGGCAGGTTTTCATTTTCTATCTTTACACACTGAAGTTTTTAAACTAAAAATATCATATCAGAATTCAACTTATTCGAAAAGTTGCATCCAATACAGTAGCAATTCCAATTGTATCACCATCGTTTAACTCACATTTTCCCTGTCCAGTGATATCTTTACCATTTACTGTCGTATGATTTCCACTAGACTTATCTTGTACAGATGTTTTTCCGTCCTCAATGTAGTAACTGTCAGATTCTTTAAAGATAGTAAATTGTTTGCGCGAAACTTGCAATGGATCTTTACCCGCAGATTTTAAACAAGCTGAAACATCAGAGCGCCCAACTACTTTTGGATCATCTTCAAAGTAGATTGGTTGATCATCTGCATTATTCGATCCAGGTATCCAAATAGCACCACCTTGTATTTCAAGGCTCTCACTAGCATCAGATTCATCTGTACCAGTTTCATCTCCAACTACTCTGCCTACATAGTCATTTTCATATTCTTCAAATGATTTTGATTGACTACCTGAAGCCCCGTCAGAAGTCTCGCTTTGCAGTGTTTGAGGTTGTGATTGAGGTTCAGATGAGGCAGCAAACTTGTGACCACATTCATCACAGAATGCTAGATATTGTCCTTGTTCATCTTGTGGGCGGTCTGTATTACACTGCGGACATTTTTCCATCAAATATCTACCTCGTTCTCGTTTATAGGCTTACCACATTTCCCACAAATTTTGGACGTAGGACGTATAGGAGAATTACAATTAGGGCAGGTCAGACTAGACTCAGTCCCTTCCTTCTTCTCTCGTATAACAGTAGTTTCATGAAGAACACGCTTCTTTTCTGATTCAGACATTCCAGGTTTAATATCACCACTAATTTCTTTTGCATTAATTACAGTAGCATGTGCATCATCATCCATCAATTTTGTTGTTTCAGGATCATCTAAATTTTTGATAATTGTCTTTGCTAGTTTTGTTGCCTCTTCATCGCCATCAATTCCCTTTCTAAGTAATATAGTAGCTTCGGCGCCAGATAATTTTACTCTAGGACTCGGGTCAACTTCCATATTATAGAGTTCCATATCATCAGTACAAGAGATCGTTGCTGTTTGATGTGCAACTTCATTACTGCCTTCAGTAATTGTTGCAGTCAAGAGAGACACATTATCACCTTCTATTGGAGGAACTGCGATACGCATTACAATTGTTTGCGATTCATCTTTTACGATATCCTTTAACCCAATGGAGGTTGTATTACCAGATAATCTTTGTTGATCTTCTGAATTAATTTCTTGAAGTGTAGGTTTTGTAATAGCTACTTTAGCTAATTCTGCACCATTCATTAAAGTTAATTGTAACCGAGGATTTGAAATTACAGTGTTTTGCATTTCAGTAACTTGAGTATTGACAATTGTTGCAAGATTACTGGTATCTGCTACATGTTCCCATTTTCCGCCACCGCATTCAGCTATTTGCAAGGTAAGCTGCTCATTATAATCGTCACCAATTCCAAATACATCTAATGTCATACCATTTTTTCGTATTTCTCGAGCCTGTTGTATAAAATCACTATCTTCATATGGTGCAACATTTGGTTCACCATCAGTAAATACCTCTAGTCTGTTTATCATATTTGGTACAGAAGATTGCATTAACAGTTGAAATGCCGCAGAAATTCCACCATGTAAAGCAGTAGCCGCTCCAACACCAATTGAACGAATTACATTTTCAATGTTAGGATCAGAAGCAGACATTGAATTTAATTTAATTTCAACTTCACTTTCAAACGTTACAACGCTTACCAAATCATTGTGTGATAATCTTCTTACAACATTGATTGCAGTTTCCTTTGCATCTTCTATTTTTTCACCATACATGGAGCCACTGCAATCTATTACAAGTGCTACATGATGATTTTTTTGGATAAATTTTGTAGTTTCATCCGGAGATACTTCTAGTGAAACAAACACAGCAGTTTTCTGATTACATTTAACATGTTGTCTGTTTTGTGAAAGTTTGAGATCTAGCAAGGATCATACTCTTAGACTAATAGTTAATAAAATGGATCTTGGTAATTATGAATAATTTACCATGGTGGACGTCCATTAAGACTGAAGAATTCATTATACTCTCTACACAACTTCTTCGTATCAAATATTTGCCAGATAAATATAGCAAGATATGCAATCAATCCAATACCAAATGTCAAAACTCCAACTACAATTAGAACCCAACTTCCAATCATAATTCCTATTCCTCTACCAACTTTGCCTGCATAAATTTGTCCAATGCCATTTAGACAAAACAATCCCAAAACTATGGACAGAATTAATCCAGTACCTTCATTTTTGTATTGAGTTCCTGGTGCAGGTGCTGTAGGATTATATCTTGTTTTGCTGTATCCACATTTTGGACATGGAGCATACTTTGCTACTAATGCAGCTCCGCATTGACCACAATGACCACTAGCTCCAGCCCCACCTGATGTTATCGAATATGTTGTCTTGGTGTGTCCACATTTTGTGCACGGGGCATACTTTGAGGACAGTGTAGCCCCACAAACACCGCAGAAACCACCAGACCCACCAGCTCCTTGTTGCCTTTGTGGTGTTCCACATGAAGCGCATGTTGGTGATCCTGATGAGATTGTAGCACCACAACTGATACAAAGTCCCATAAGTTAGTTTGATCAACATACCAATAAGATTATGTTTTTTTGGCTTAGATCCCTCGAAATGGAAAATATGTGGAATATTTCTAAAAAAATGATGAAATTTTGAATTTATTACGGATAATATTTCTGACGAGTACTAAGTGAGTAAATTATTAGATATATTGAAAATAATATACAACCAGCAACTACTGGTGCGTTTAGTTGATGGACTCCTTCTTCAACTATTATTATGAATGTGATTGCGCCTAATAGAATTATAGTTAAAATCCAAAAACTCTGTCCCATCAACATCTTTTCATAATAATAAATTGTTTGCCAACGACGTAGGATAGTTCGTTTTATGAAACCTACTGCAAAAAACATTGGGAATGCAGCTGCTATAGTTGTTGCAAGTGCTATTGTGAATTGGTTTTGAACAGTATTATCAAGTATAAAGTTGAATAGAGTTTCATCTAGCACTGCAAGATAAACCATGAAAAGCCCACCAATGAAAAGTGGAACGTTTGCTAAACTTAGTTTACTAGCCATTAAGATTATGTCACCCCTTCTTTTATGGGATTACCACATTTCCCACAAATTTTGGATGTAGAACGGTTAGGTTGTTTGCAAATAGGACAAATTATTTTTGGTTCAGCTTTTCCTTTTATGGGATTACCACATTTCCCACAAATTTTGGATGTAGAACGGTTAGGCTGTTTGCAAATAGGGCAAATTATTTTTGGTCTGTTCATTTTTTCTACAGGTCTATCTTCAACTCTTTTTGGTCTGTTCATTTTTTCTACAGGTCTATCTTCAGCTCTTTTTGGTCTGTCCATTTTTTCTATAGGTTTGTCTTCAGCTCTTCTCATCATAGTGGTTAGACCCTTTTCTATTGTCGGAATGAAAAGTAGTACTGGTATCGCAATGAGAATTAAAATACGGCTTGAGTAGTGAGATAAAGGCGATATTAAGACACCAGCAATTTCGCCAAAAGTGTCTGCCAAATCCTGTCCTGTAGATGCATTATAGTATTTACCACCGGTCATCGATGCAACCGATTTAAGTGTCTGTACATCTGCATCAGGTCCATACGCTACAGAAAAAATAGTGACATTACTGTCCTTTGCAATTCCAGCTGCTATTAGAGGATCTGAACCAACGTTGGACATTCCATCACTAAGCAAAACAATTACTTTTTGTGCATCAGGTCTTGTATTTTCTGAAAGTGATTGGGTGGCAATTGAAATACCATCTCCCATAGCAGTGCCTCCTCCAGGATATAGACTATCTATACCCTGTTTCAAATTTTTTGAATTATTACCAAGCTCGACTTTTATTTTTGCGATGGGTGTAGGACTACGATCTGATCCATGAAAGATAGCCAAGCCAATTCGGTGATCCGATGATTGGTCTAATCGAAACGCATCTACAAATTCTATTGCTGCTTTTTTAGCAGGAACTATGGGACTGGCATCTGTAATCCCCACATTATAACAAGTCGTAGAATAACTTCCATCCATACATGTACCCATACTGCCTGAAACATCAATGACGAGATAGATATCATATTGAGGAGTATCCTCAGTGCCAGCCTCAACAACTGAGAAATAACTTACGCTTACTGCAAAAGCAAATATCGCAAATCCAATGCCTAACTGATATTTTCTTTTTGAATTGGGATTCAATACATAACATACACAACAAAATAATTAAGTCTGCTCAAACATGCTGGGAATACTCACTAAACTATAATTATTCAATGAAACTTCTATTAATCTCAGTTTTTTTAATTTCGATTATCTTTTTCATATCAATACCGGATGTTTTTGGTGTAACGTACCTAGTCAATGTTCCAATGGGAGCTGCTGGTGGTGTAGGTAATTTTGAACCTGATGTAACAAAAATACAAAAAGGTGATACAGTCAAGTGGACGGTATTCGATAGAGGAAAAAACATACTACACACAGTAACAAGTGACTCGGGGTTATTTGACAGCGGTCATATGGAACGGCCAAATCCACCACAGCCACCACCAACCTTCACCTACACATTTGATGTAGCTGGAACGTACAACTATCATTGTAAGATTCACAGCTGGATGGAAGGCTCGGTAGTTGTTGGAGAGCTTGGATATAATGCACCTACAAAAAGTTGTTCAGATGTGGGATGCGTTTATCTTGACAAAAAACAATATGAAGTTAGTGCTGGTCGGACAGTACTGGTCAAAATTTACGGGACAGTAAATGACGTGGAGAGTAATAATTTTGTTCGTATGACAATTAAAGAACCTGGTGGCCAACTTTCTGAACAAAAGTTTCCAGTTACTCGTACCGGTTACTTTGAAAACCCTATGCAGATAAGTTACGATAAACGTGGAAAGTACGATGTAATTGTTAGAGGGGAGTATAATCCAAATGGTAGCCAACTTGGAAGCGTTTGGTTTAAAGTTGTTAAAACATCTGCTATGTCACAACAGAAAGAGATTACGCCTACATCCATTATTCTTAATACAGATTTACAAAGATATGAGAAGGGCTCAATCATTGGCATTGCGGGACAACTGGTTCCTTATCAAGGTGGATCCTCCGAAGTTACGATTAAGGTAAGTTCACCAAATGGAAATGTTGTTAATATTGATCAGGTACAACCTAGTTCCATCGGTACGTTTTCTGCAACAGTTAACACTAGTAATTGGTACAACGAAGGCAATTATGAAATAAAAGCTAAATATGAAAATCTAATTAAATCCACAACTTTTGCTTTTACCATTCCAACACCTGGTTCTACATCTAAAACTTCTACTTTTCTAAAATTAGATTCGCTTGATAATACATTCAAAGCTAAAGGGACAAACTCACGAGCTGATGTGACTTTTTCTGGAGAATTAGATATCTCTGGCAGAACATCTAGCCCCACGAATCCTTACCACGCAGAAATTAAACTTGTATTCACAGGATTCACGTATGATGGAAAAGATCATCATAAAATACTAACCCACGCAGACGGTACGTTTGACTTTGGAGTCACGATGCCAATTGGAGAAGGTTATGGTGTTCAAGCAGTTTTTGACGGTGATAAAAAATTAGAACCGTCTAAAAGTCAAACAAAATATTTTATTGTAACGTTAGCAACATCTCCACCACAACCATCTCCACCACAACCATCTCCACCACAACCATCTCCACCACAACCATCTACACAGTCGTCTGGAGTTGCCGGAATGGAATGGATTATGATATTAATTCCTGTGATTATAATAGTAGTTGTAGTTGTAGCAATCAAAAGTAGAAAGAAAAC
>JYMV01006911.1_pt1 | contig 11365 bp, 10 predicted proteins | sample 338911 | NCBI WGS metagenome assembly JYMV01 (sample SAMN03354496, study PRJNA234377) | hydrothermal vent metagenome | biome: Deep sea; feature: Hydrothermal plumes at the Eastern Lau Spreading Center, Western Pacific Ocean; material: Seawater | place: Tonga | collected 2009 | depth 2000 m m
ACCTATTCGTTCAAATGTCCATAAATCTGAAACATCTTCAACGACTAAAATAGTCTTTTCATCCCGTTTTGTATTTTGACATAATGAGCACGGATCAATCATATCAATATTGCCACATACCTTACAATTAATAATTTTTTCATTTGCTTCATTCAGTGTATGAACAAGAGGCATCAATGATCTTTCCTTATTCTTGAGTAAATATAAAGCAATTCTTTGAGCTGATCGTCTGCCTAATCCTGGAAGTTTTGAAACTTCATTAATTAGTTTATCAATTTCCGAACTTGCCATTGATTACTAAAAAGGAAGTTTCATGCCAGGAGGCAAAGAAATGCCACCTGTTATCGACTTCATTTCTTCTTGTGATACAGCCTCTCCTTTTTGTTTTGCATCATTAATGGCTGCAACTATCAGATCTTCGGTTATTTCTTTCTCTTCAGGTTTCATTAAAGAATCATCAATAGCAATACGCTTAATATCACCCTTAGCACTAGCGGTTACTTTGACCATACCCCCGCCAGAAACCCCTTCTACTTCTATAGAGCTCAATTTTTCTTGTACTTCAGCCATTTTTTTTTGCATTTGTTGTGCTTGTTTCATCATATTGCCAATATTGACCATTATTTCTCCTTTGTTTGTTTATTTTTAGTTGCAAATGCTTTTTCATCAGCCGTTTGATGAATATCTGTAATGGAATGAATAGTGACACCAGGAAATTTTCCTAATATAGCTTTAACCTCCGGTTCATTTTTCATAATTTCGATTTCTTTTTGTTGTTGAATCAAATCTTCTTCATAAAGTGTTTTACCAACATTGCTTGCTGATGTGCTAACCTGCCATATTCTGCCTGTCCATGTAGAAACGAGTTTTGCAATTGTACGAGGAAAATGCGGGTCAGCAATAGATTTAGCATTCACTACCACTTCACCCTCTTTAAAAGAAACAAGTTTGGCATTGTTGTATAAGTAAGTATGCAACATTCCTTCTTTTTTTTGATAAAATAAATCAACAAAATGACGATAAGACTTGATTGTCAACACTCCTATTGGATTTGGAAGATCTTCCTTGTTTACCTCTCTCTTCTCTTTAATTTCATTGTTTTTATTTCTTACTTTATTAATAATTGGATCTTTTTCAACAGATGAAGAAGATTCGGATGATGTACTCATATTTAAAGATAATTTTTTATCTTCTTCAATTTTTTTAATGAGATCATCTGGGGAAGGTCCATCATATAAATAAATAAGACGAATAATAATCATCTCTCCTTGCTGAAACAAATGAAAGCCTGATTGCAATTCTTCGTATCCCTTGAATAATACCTGCCAAATCATCCCCAAGGATGCCATAGATATTTTCTCTGCCATCTCAAAACCCTTATTACGCTCTAATTCTGGAATATGAATATCTTCTTTTAATTCAGGTGCGATTTTTATCTGAGTAATGAAATGAGTGACATTCAACATTTCATCAAAAATCATTACAACATCTGCTCCCGCTTGATGAATACGATTAAAGATTGCCAATGCATTCACTGGATCACCCTGAAAAATAGCATCCATTAAATCAAAAATATTTCCTCTATCCGCTAAACCCAACATATCAATTATAGAATTAGCTGTTATTTTGTCTTTTTCGTTAGTAATCGCCTGATCGAGTAAACTCAAACCGTCTCGGACCGATCCGTCAGCTGAACGAACAATCAGGGCCATCGCATCCTTATCTATATTAATGTTTTCCTTTTTTGCTAAATTCATTAAATGCGATGTTAAGACTGTAGTTGCAATACGATGTAGATCAAATCGCTGGCAACGTGAGATTATTGTTATGGGTATTTTCTTTACTTCAGTTGTTGCAAAAATAAATTTTACATGCGCAGGTGGCTCCTCTAGAGTTTTCAGAAGAGCATTAAACGCATTTTTGGACAACATGTGTACTTCATCAATGATAAAAATCTTATATTTGCTGTTAACAGGTTTGTATTTTACATTATCAATAATTTCCCGAATATCATCAACACCCGTTTTACTAGCAGCGTCCATTTCTATGACATCTAAATTTCGATCTTCTCGAATAGATACACATGAATCGCATTTTGTACATGGCTCGCATTTTTCTTGAATTCGATCTTCACAATTTAAACTCATCGCAATTAAGCGTGCTGTCGTAGTTTTTCCGACGCCCCGTACTCCGGTTAAAAGATATGCATGAGCAATGCGATTATTGGTGATAGCATTAGTTAATGTGCGAACAAGAGTCTCTTGACCAATCAGATCGTCAAAAACCTGAGGTCTATATTTTCTAGCTAAAACTCTAAATTCTTCCTGCTCAATTTTATCTATCATATTTTAATAAATTGGAAGGTTTAAGAGACCCAATTAAGCTTGGTACAGCTGCTTCCTTTCAGACCTGACTGAATTAGCAAGTTAATTGCCCTCTCAACCTTCCTTTCATAATATAACATTATTGCCAAGAAAGACCTACTCTGACTTACAATTATTTGATTATTTTTTTCTAAAATCTGACATTTTATAAACACCTAAAATATCAATGTGCTTACAAAAAAATTTCATTTCCTCAAGAGCAAGCTTCACATTGCGATTATTAGGATGACCCTCAATATCCATATAAAACTGAGCTACATCAAACCCTTGAGGGTTAATATAACTTTCAAGTTTGGTCATATTAACTCCGTTACTCGCTAAGCCACCTAGAGACTTATATAAAGCGGCTGGAATACTTCTTACCTCAAAAACTAAAGTTGTCATTAAGTCTATTTCATTAACTTTTGGAATGTTGAGCTCATTAGACATAATCAAAAATCGTGTCACATTGTTTTCAAAATCTTGAAAATTTGATTCAAGAATATCTAGGTTATAAATTTTAGCAGCAAGATTTGATGCTATAGCGGCATCTTCTTTGCTATTTGTTTCTGATATCATTTTTGCTGCTCCTGCTGTGTCAGCAACAATAACCATATCTTTTTTATTATTAATTATTTTTTTACGACATTGAGCAATACCCTGTTCATGACTATAGATTCGCTTAATATCCTTTAATGTTGATCCGGGCACTCCCATCAAACAATGGTTTACTTCTAAAAAATATTCACCAACAATTTTTAGTTGAGATTCAGGGATGAGTCGTTGAGTATCACCAACCCTTCCAGATCTAGAATTTTCAATAGGAACTATGGCAATATTTGCTTTTTTATCTCGAACACTCTCAAACATTTCTTCAAATGTTTTACAAGGAATAGATTTTGAATCAGGATATATATTTTTTCCTGCTAATTCACTGTAAGCACCATGCATGCCCTGAAAAGAAAAAATTTTTGTATTCATATCATCTACTCTTTATAATATTTTCAACATGGCTTAAATCATCTTTTGTATCTACGCTTATCGGCACATTAGCAACATAATTTACTCCTATCGACATTTTTGCGTCAAGGGCTCTCCACTGTTCTAGTTTATAATATAATTCATTTTGACTTGGAGGAAGATTAATAAACTTTTTAAGACTTTCAAAGCGAAAACTATAAATACCTATATGATGATAAACATTTTCTAAATCTTCTTTAGAAGTTTTGTAGAAATCAATAGCCTTTCCTATGATTTCTTTTTTTATCCAATTAATCTTAGCTTTGGTGATGTTATAATTTTTTTCATCCGCACTATTAATTCCTGTAACTAATGTTCCGATATCAAATCCCTGTATTAAAGGTGTATTTACTTTTATAATATCTTCTGCATTAATGAGCGGCATATCTCCTTGTAGGTTTATAATACTTTCCAATTGATGAAAATTTGGATGATCTTTGATAGCAGCATATATACGGTCTGTACCAGAAGGTAATTCAGGAGAAGTCATAACCGCATTTCCACCAAGAGATTTAATAAGATCAGATACTTCTTTTTCTGCACAAGCCACTATCACTTCGCCTAATTTTGATGTTATAGCTTGCTTCCAAACATGCTGAATCATTGGTATTCCATCTATTAGTGCCATAGGTTTGCCTGGAAAGCGTGTGGATGCCATGCGTACTGGAATTACAATTACTGTTTTCATTAAATTTATACGACAAATAAGCAGTTAAAACTGAATCGAAGTGAGATTTGAATTCTATTCATTTGATCAAAAAATCTATATATGAATAATATACATGTCTGGTCTTGAAGTTAATAAAATTATTGCATCAGTTATTGTTGCCATATTAGTTGTCGTAATAATTGGTTATGCGGCAGATATTGTTATGAAACTTGGCGCTGATGAAAAAAAAGAGGTAGCCTATAAAATTGAGTTGCCCGAGTCAAATTCAAGTGAATCAGCTACAACATCCCAAATAGATACTACAATTGAGCCGATATCGGCATTATTGATGAACGCATCTATTGAAAAAGGTGAAAAAATTTATAAAAAATGTGGATCTTGCCATAATTATGAAAAAGGGAGCGGAAATAAAGTTGGCCCGAACTTATGGAATATTGTTAATCGTTCCAAAGCTAGCATGGATGGATTTGCATATTCTGATGCTTTAGCAAAATCTGAAGGTATATGGAGTTATGAGGAGTTAGCTGCATTTGTTTACAAACCAAAAGAATATATTATTGGCACCAAAATGAATTTTGCTGGATTAAAAAAAGTTGAAGATAGGGCTAATCTTGTATTCTTCCTGCGAGATCAATCAGATAATCCGGCACCTCTACCTTAATAAATAGTTTGCATAAAAAGTGTATTAATTGACTATGGTAACTAATCTTGAAGGACTAGTATCGTTTGCCAATGAATTAGCAAATGAATCAGAAAATATAATTAAGCAATATTTTCGAACAACACTCACTGTTGATGCCAAAAATGATGGCACTCCTGTCACAATTGCGGATAAAAATACTGAATTAAAAATTAGAGAATTGATTCAAGCGAGATATCCAGATCACGGGATCCTTGGGGAAGAATTTGAAGGAACTAATATCGACTCGGAATACCTATGGGTGATTGACCCTATTGATGGCACAAGAAGTTTCATTGCAGGCCACAAAGACTTTGGCACTTTGATTGCTCTCCTTCATAACAATAAACCTATTCTTGGTATCATTAATTGCCCTGCGCACAAGGAGAGATGGGTTGGAGTAAGTGGAGAGCAAACAACAATGAATCAAAAAAAAGTGCAGACATCTACAATACAAACACTGGATAAAAGTTATGTATGCACTTCAGGATTATATTTTGATAATGACCATTTAAGAAAGGGGTTTGATAAAATAATTGAACAAACCATGTACCATCGTTTTGGCGGGGACTGCTATATGTATGGAATGATTGCCTCAGGGTTAATTGAAATTGTGATTGAGGATACTTTAAAAGCCCATGATTACATGGCCCTCATACCCATTATTGAAGGAGCAGGGGGAAAAGTGACAGACAAGTACGGTAAGGTTGTTACCATTCATTCCGAGGGAAGTATTGTTGCTTCTGCAAATGATCAATTACATAAGGAATTAATTGATATAATCAATAATTAGTAATTTAATTTTCTTTTTTTTTAAAAACAATTATATTTAAATCATGAATATAATTAAGCTCTCTCTTTTAATCATAAGTATAACTTTCCCTTCATTTTTGAAAGCTGAAATTAATACTGCGCATGCGATTGCCATGCATGGGGAACCGAAATATCCCGATGGTTTTCAATATGTTGATTATGCCAATCCTGACGCCCCCAAAGGAGGGAAGGTTATCTTAAGTTCCACCGGCTCCTATGATTCTTTTAACCCCTTTATTCTTAAAGGAACAGCAGCAGCTGGCATTGGTAATTTGTATGAAACATTAACAACGGGATCCAGTGATGAAGCGTTTACAGAATATGGATTAATTGCAAAGACAATTGAATGGCCGGATGATCGTTCATGGGTTGCCTTTACTATTCGTGAAGAAGCCGTATGGCATGATGGAAAAAAAATTTCTCCTGAAGATGTCATTTGGACATTCAACACCCTAATGGAAAAAGGACATCCCTTTTACAAATACTATTACAGTGATGTAGTTGAAGTTATTCAAGAAAATGATAATAAAGTACGATTCAATTTCAAAGGTAACACGAATTTAGAATTGCCCCTAATTGTTGGTCAGCTTCCAGTGCTACCAAAACATTACTGGGCCAATAAAAACTTTGAAGAAACATCAATGGATATTCCTATTGGCAGTGGACCGTATAAAATAAAAAGGTTTGATGCAGGTCGTACTATAACTTACGAGCTCGATCCTGATTATTGGGGAAAAAACATTCCTATAAAAAAAGGCACAGAAAATTTTGGCGTCATACAATATGAGTACTATAAAGACAGGTCTATTGAACGCGAAGCTTTCAAATCTGGTGATATAGATTTATTCTCTGAAAACACCTCTAAAGATTGGGCAGCCAGTTATGACACGCCAGCAGTACAGAATGGATTAATTAAAAAAGAATTAATTGAGCATCAAAACCCTCAAGGAATGCAAGGTTTTGCTTTCAATACTCGCAAAGAAATTTTTGAAGATAAACGTGTTCGAGAAGCGCTATCTTATGCATTTGATTTTGAATGGACTAATAAAAATTTATTTTATAATGCTTATAAAAGAACAAATAGTTTTTTTGAAAACTCAGAATTGGCTTCATCAGGAGTGCCTTCAGGGAGGGAATTAGATTTATTAAATGACTATAAAGAATTGTTGCCGCAAAAATTATTCCAAGAGGAATATAATCCACCAAAAACAGACGGCTCTGGTTTTATGCGAAAAGAACTCCAAGAGGCAACAAAATTGCTTCAAGATGCAGGTTGGGAGCTTCAAGAAGGAAAATTGATCAATAAAAAATCAGGAAGTAAATTTGAATTTGAACTCCTTCTGGTATCACCTGCCTTTGAGAGAATAGTTTTGCCTTTCAAGGACAATCTTGCGAAATTAGGAATAGATGTCAGCGTGAGAACAATTGATAGCGCGCAATATCAAAATCGATTGGATGGTTTTGATTTTGATATGATTGTTAGTACTTTTTCTCAAAGTTTGTCTCCAGGAAATGAACAAAGAAACTTTTGGGGTTCAGATGCGGCAAAAACCAACGGTTCAAGAAATATTATTGGTATTTCTAATGAGGTAATTGATTCACTCATTGAAAAAGTCATTTCTGCCAAAGACCGAGAAGATCTAATTGTGACAACACGAGCGCTAGATCGTGTTCTTCTCTGGAATCACTATGTTATACCTCAATGGCATATATCCGCTTATCGAACTCTCTATTGGGATATTTTTGATAAGCCTTCAGTGAGACCAAAATATTCCCTTGGAACGAACACATGGTGGGTTGATGCTGACAAGGCCAGTACAATTGACCAGAGAAAAAAATCCCTTCAATAGCTCTTAGAATTAACATCTTTTGTTCATAATTAATGGTATAATTATCTTTCTATGACCGCATATATTATCAGACGGTTGCTCCTAGTAATACCCACCTTGCTAGGAATTATGTTAATCAATTTCGCTGTAATTCAAATTGTTCCCGGGGGACCGGTGGAACAAATGATTGCGCAGATGACCGGAACAGCTGTTGAATCTACAGCAAGATTTTCAGGAGGTGGTGAAGGAGAAAATTTAAATAGTATTAGTACTTCTGATTCTTCAAATTTTGATTCTAAATACAGGGGTGCCCAAGGTTTAGATCCAGATATAATTAAAGAAATTGAAGAAATGTACGGGATGAATAGACCGGCACATATTCGATTTTTTGGCATGTTAAAAGATTATTTAACTTTTGATTTTGGAGAGAGTTTTTTTCGTGATCAAAAAGTGATTAGCTTAGTTTTAGATAAAATGCCTGTCTCTATTTCTTTAGGATTGTGGACAACACTACTTGTTTATTTAGTTTCTATTCCACTTGGAATACGCAAAGCCATTCGTGATGGTAGTCAATTTGATATTACATCCAGCACCATCATTACTATTGGATACGCTATTCCCAATTTTTTATTTGCGGTCATTTTAATTGTTTTTTTTGCTGGGGGTAGGTACTATGACATTTTTCCATTGCGAGGTTTGGTATCCGAAAATTTCGATGAATTAAATATATTATTAAAAATAAAAGATTATTTCTGGCATCTCACACTTCCTTTGCTAGCTATGTTGGTCAGCGGTTTTGCTGGATTAACCTTTTTAACTAAAAATTCTTTCCTTGACCAAATCAATCAGCAATACGTTATGACAGCGAGGGCAAAAGGTTTGTCGGAAAATAAAGTTTTATATGGTCATGTGTTTCGCAATGCCATGTTAATCGTGATTGCAGGTTTCCCATCTTCCTTTATAGGTATACTTTTTTCAAGCTCCCTATTTATTGAAGTAATCTTTTCACTAGATGGATTGGGATTACTTGGTTTCGAAGCCGCTTTAACTCGGGATTATCCAGTTATTTTTGCGACATTGTATTTCTTTTCCTTATTGGGCCTCATTATGGGCATTTTAGGAGACATTATGTATTCAATTATTGATCCAAGGATTGATTTTGAATCGAGAGATAATTGATGCAAATATCACCTCTCAATCAAAGGCGTTTTAATAATTTCAAATCCAATAAACGTGGTTGGTACTCTTTTTGGATTTTCTCGTTTTTGTTTTTGATTTCAATTTTCGCAGATTTCATTGCTAATGATAAACCTTTGTTAGTGCGCTATGATAATGCCTTTTATTTACCTATTATAAATGAATATCCTGAAACTATTTTTGGCGGTGATTTTGAAACAGAGGCGGATTACCGCGATCCTTTTGTAAAAAAGTTAATAAACAGCAATGGATGGATAATAATGCCTATAATACCCTACTCTTATAATACTATCATAAGAGACCTAAATGTTCCTGCTCCTGCACCACCATCTCAAAAAAACTGGCTAGGAACCGATGACCAAGCAAGAGATGTGCTTGCAAGATTAATTTACGGTTTCCGAATCTCTATATTGTTTGGATTTACTCTAACATTTTTTTCAATGATCATAGGTGTTTCTGCAGGTGCCGTTCAAGGTTACTTTGGTGGAAAAACAGATTTATTTTTTCAACGATTCATGGAGATTTGGTCAGCTATTCCAGCCCTCTATGTTTTAATCATCTTGGCTAGTATAGTTCAGCCCAATTTCTGGTGGTTGCTCATTATTTTATTAATATTTAGTTGGATGGGATATGTAGGTGTGGTTAGAGCTGAATTTTTACGTGCTCGCAACTTTGATTATGTGAGGGCTGCAAAAGCATTGGGTGTTTCAAACTCAACTATTATGTTCAGGCACTTACTTCCCAACGCCACTGTAGCTACAATTACTTTTCTTCCTTTTAGTTTAAGCGCTTCTGTTACTGCTTTGTCTGGTTTGGATTTTTTAGGTTTTGGTTTGCCTCCTGGTTCCGCTTCATTGGGAGAAATGGTAAATCAAGGTAGAAATAACTTACAAGCTCCCTGGTTGGGATTAACAAGTTTTTTTACACTAGGCTTAATGTTAGGTTTGCTGGTGTTCGTAGGAGAAGCTATAAGAGACGCCCTTGATCCAAGGAAAACATTCATCTAATTATGGAAAATTTAATATCTGTAAAAAATTTAAGCGTTGGTTTTCGGTCACAGCACAAAAAAACAAATGTTGTTCATTCAATTTCATTTGATATACCCAAAGGCAAGACTACAGCGCTTGTTGGAGAATCTGGTTCGGGAAAAACTGTTACAGCCTTAAGTATTCTTAAATTATTACCCTATCCTACTGCCTTTCATAGTTCAGGTGAAATAATCTACAATGAACAAAATCTCTTAAACATGAGTGATAAAAATATTCAAAAAATAAGAGGCAAAAATATTACCACAATATTCCAAGAGCCAATGTCAAGCCTAAATCCTCTTCACACTATAGAAAAGCAAATTAATGAAATGCTAATAACGCATTCCAAAATATCTTACGCAGATGCAACAAAAAAAACCAAGGAATTACTTATCAATGTTGGTTTGGAAAGCATTTCAAAGAGAATAAAATCATACTCATACGAATTGTCAGGGGGACAACGTCAAAGAGTTATGATTGCAATGAGCATAGCCAATGATCCCGATTTGCTGATAGCAGATGAGCCAACTACTGCGTTGGATGTAACGGTTCAACTGCAGATTTTAAAATTGATTAAAAATCTACAAAAAAAGCTAAACATGGCAATATTATTTATCAGTCATGATCTGACTGTTGTCAAACATTTGGCTGATCATATTTGCATCATGAAAGACGGTATAATTGTAGAAAATAATACAAAAGAAAACATTTTTTTTAATCCACAACATGAATACACAAAAAAATTAGTTAATTTTCAAAATAAGAAAAAAAATAGCAAAACATTGGGATCCAAAAAAATATTAGAAGTAAACAAATTAAAGGTGTGGTATCCAATTAAAAAAGGCATTTTGAGAAGAATAGTTGGTCACGTTAAAGCTGTTGATTCAATAAACTTAACTTTATTCAAAAATCAAACCCTAGGTATCGTTGGTGAATCAGGTTCGGGAAAAACATCATTGGTCTTAGCCTTGTTAAAATTAATTTCATTTAAGGGTGACGTCATTTTTAATGAAAAACATATTTCTACAATCAGTAATAACAAATTGCACAATTTAAGAAAAGATATGCAAATTATTTTTCAAGATCCCTTTAGTTCTTTAAGTCCAAGAATGACAATTGAAGAAATAATAAGCGAAGGTTTAAACATTCATGAAAAACATTTAACACTTCCAGACAAGAAAAATAAAATAAAGCGAATAATGAATGAAGTGGGTTTAGATTTTGAAACGATCTACAATCGTTTCCCGCACGAGTTTTCCGGTGGCCAAAGACAAAGAATTGCAATTGCAAGAGCCCTTATCCTAAATCCAAAATTACTTATCCTAGATGAGCCAACTTCTTCCTTGGATGTAACTATCCAAAGCCAAATTTTAGATCTTTTGAATTCCTTGCAAAAAAAATATCAGCTTAGCTATATTTTTATTAGTCATGATATGAAGATAATAAATTCAGTTGCAGATTATGTTATTGTTTTAAAAGAAGGAAAGATTGTGGAAGAAGGAAATACCAACAGTATATTTGAAAAACCGCGAAACAATTACACAAAAGAATTGTTACAATCGGTTATTTAATAAAATTCAATTTCATTAATTATTTTTTTATTTAATTTATCTAGAGTTACTGTTTTTATTGAACTATAATAAACACAATCATGTCAACAACAGTTAGCAGTAGTTTTCATTGGAAATGTAGACATACATGGCAACGCAGTGCCAAGAACACCTTGTGGTGTCTGTTAGGATGCAGCATTGGTGATTTTGGAACAA
>JYMV01035260.1_pt1 | contig 11362 bp, 9 predicted proteins | sample 338911 | NCBI WGS metagenome assembly JYMV01 (sample SAMN03354496, study PRJNA234377) | hydrothermal vent metagenome | biome: Deep sea; feature: Hydrothermal plumes at the Eastern Lau Spreading Center, Western Pacific Ocean; material: Seawater | place: Tonga | collected 2009 | depth 2000 m m
GGTTTTCTTGCGGCGTGGTCTGCGGCGGACTTTGTGGATCCGTGGATGAGTGCTCTCAATGGTGGATACAACTATAACTATTTGGGTCAGGATGCGGCTAAGTCCCATTTCTTGGGGAGCGAGATTGACGCGGGCGTTAGTTACTCTCACACGGTTGCAAATGCAGTTACTTTCAAGGCCGGCGTTATGGGTGGTTATTTCATGCCGGGTGGTGCGTTTGGAGCACCAGACGGCGGCAAATCGTTGGCTAACGTAACCAAGATCCGCACTGCTCTTGATGTGTCCTGGTAACCTACGGATAAGTGAAATTCAATGAGTTGGATTAGTATCGATGAAGCATTGGAACACATCCTCAAGGATGTGACTGCACTTGAGCCCGAAAGCGTTCCGTTACCGGCCGCTGCCGGATGTGTTTTGGCTCAGGATATTGTGGCCGACCGCGATCAACCGGGCTTCAATCGCGCAATGATGGATGGTTTTGCGTTGCGCTCTGAAGATATCCAAGAAGCGCCGGCGACCCTCAGTGTGGTTGGAGAGGTGGCTGCAGGCGATGTGTCGAATCAGCGCATAGAGTCCGGTCAAGCAATTCGAATTATGACCGGCGCTCCGGTGCCCGATGGTGCAGATGCTATCCAAATGTTTGAGAACACCCGTGTCAGCGGGGATCAGGTGATTGTAGAGAAGGCTGTTCGCGCCGGACAACACATTGCGCCCCGGGGGCAAGAGATTCGCGCCGGTGAAGTGGCAATCGAAAAAGGGAGTGTTCTCACCACCACCCGTTTGGGCCTGGCCTGGTCCATGGGTGCGTCGGAGGTCCAAGTTTACGGCGAACCCCGAGTGGCTGTTTTGACTACCGGTAATGAGTTGGTGGAACTGACCGCAACACCGGGCCCCGCTCAAATACGAGACTCCAATCGAGCGACCATTGGTGATTTGGCTATTCGTGGCGGAGCAGCGGTGGTCGGGACCGATTTGGTGCCGGACGACAAAGCTGAAATCCGTCGCGCGATCCGTCGCTCTCGTAAGGGCGTTCATGTGTTGGTTCTGAGTGGTGGAATCAGTGCGGGGGATTACGACTATGTGGCCGAATGTCTGGAAGAAGAGCGGGTAGAAGCCCGTTTTTACAAGGTCAACATCAAGCCCGGTAAGCCGCTTTGGTATGGCCGTCGCGGCAAGCTCCACGTATTGGGTTTGCCCGGGAATCCTGTGTCGAGTTTTGTGACGGCACGTATTTTTTTGTTGCCGCTTCTTCGCCGTCTTGCGGGGCGTTCACGAATACATGACTTGCGCCTCTCAATGCCTCTGCTCGAAGCATTCAAAGGGACCGGTTCACGGCCAACGTTCCAACCGGCTATTGTGGATTGGGAGCAACAGGGTGTACGGCTCGTAAAGACTCATGGCAGCGGCGATTTAAACTTTTTTTCTCATGGAAATTCGCTGGCGTTTTTGCCCCCGAACCATGCTGATTTTGAAGTGGGTGACAAGATTGACGTGCTGATTGATGAGGAATCTCTGGTCGGCTAACTGCGCTGCAGTCCATCATATGCGGTGGACTGAAATGTCAAAACCTGCTATGATTGCACAGCTTTGGCGCTCAAACCCGTGGTTCGAGTTGAGTGTGCTTTCTGCTGAAAAAAGAATATTCCTGTAGGAGTTGTTGAATGGAAGCTTTTTTGTCGCCAAGTCGTCCCGTAAACAAATATTACGGTGTCTATCCTGCCATTGTGGTGGACAACCAGGACCCTGAGGAACGCTACCGCGTAAAAGTAAAGTTCCCCTGGCTCATGGAGTCCGACCAAAAATATACAGACACAGCGGATAAGGAAGAAATGCGCTCCAGTTGGTGCCGTATTGTTTCTCCCATGATGGGTACAGTGAGTCATGGCGGCGGTAGTACCGACCAACATCGCGGATGTTTTTGGCTTCCTGAAATCGATGATGAGGTGCTGGTTGTCTTTGCGTTTGGCGACTTCCGCGAAGCGATTATTATTGGTCAGATGAGCAACGGTATGGACTTGCCGTTCTGGCAAAACAAGTCAGACAAGGGGTTGCAGGAAGCCGGCAAGAACAGTCTTCGTGGAATACGATCACGCTCCGGGCACATGATTTCATTTGTAGATGACGGTAAAGGGAAGACGGAGAAAATCGTCATTCAGAACAAAGTGGACGACAAGAGCGTCTACGATCAACCCGCGTTGGGCGCAGAAAAAAATGTCCAGAAGGCGTTGGGTGGCGAAGTGGTTATTGAAGTGCCCGATGGGTCCAAGGGTAAGAACTTGATTTTGCTCGACGCCACCGACGGCAAAGAAAATGTTCTCATTACGGATAAGAAGGGCGAGCTCCTGCTTAAGTTCGACACAAAAACTCAAACCGTCACGCTGTATTCAGAGAAGGACATTGTTATTAATGCCAAAGAAACGGTGGCCATCAAGTGCAAGGATCTCAAGATAGAGACGGAAAGCAGCACTGAATTTAAAGCCGGTAGTACCTGGAAACAGGCCTCTGGCGGCAAGATGGATATGGAAGCCGGCGCCACGATGACACTCAAGGGTGGTCCCAAGATCGACTTGAATCCGTAGATTGACTATTTTGTAGTAGGCGGCAAAGTTTTGGAGTGCCGCTTGACCCGTCAAAATCACCTCAGTTAGATTGAGAGCACATGGTTCTTCTTCCACACTCGGACATCTATGTAGTCAGCGACCTCCATCTCGGCGAGGGATGGCAGGAAAATAAGCAGCGTTACTCGCGGCTGGAAACCTTCTTCTACGACAACGAGTTCCGAAACTTCATTCACGCAATACTCTATAAACAATCGGAGCGAAGTAAGCCGTGCACACTCGTTCTGAATGGCGATATCTTTGATTTCTTGTCGGTTGTTCGTGTCCCCAATGCTGAAGAAAGTCGTAAATGGGGACTCAGAATAAGCCGTTCAGAACAAAAGTTTGGTCTGGATACCCGTGCTGCCAAGGCGGAGTGGAAGATGGCCCGAATATTGAGGGGGCATCGGAATTTTGTTGTCGCGTTGGCCGAACTTCTGGCGGCCGGCAACGCCGTGGTGGTTGTCCGTGGCAATCACGACCTGGAGTTGCATTGGGATGTTGTGCAACAGCGCTTCATGAACGAAGTAGCAAAGATTGCGGAAGAAGAGGGTTTTGTGAGTCGTGGTGAGACTCTCTTGCCGAATATCGCGTTTCGACAATGGTTCTATTACGAAAAGAACCGTTTCTATATTGAACATGGGAACCAATACGAGGCGACCAACGCTGTTCGCTTTGTATTGAATCCGGTACTTCCATTAGAACGTCGGCAAGTTGGTGGAGGCACTCTCGATTATCCAATGGGCAGCTTGTTTGTCCGATATTTATATAACAAGCTCAAGCTGCTGGATCCGTTCTCCACACACTTTGTCACCCTGGCCCAATACATTCGTTTGACCTATAGCCACAATCTGCTGGATCTGGTGCGCACCGGGGTTTTTCATTTTCCGTTTTTCCTACGTGCCATCAAGGATGCACGAGTTTTTGAGAAACAGGGGATGCAGTCTATTCAAGCTAAGCATGAGGCCAACATGCAGAGTTTGGGGCGAGAGAGTGGACTGGGTGACAAACTGGCTCAGATTGAGCAACTCATGAGCCGGCCGGCCGGTACGACAAAACCGGCTCTCTTGAAGGAAATGTTGAAACCCGCGTTAAGGGCGGCCCTCTTCTTTCTCGCAGTAGCGCTGACTTTTGTCTGCACCTGGTTTCTTCTGTTTGCGACCATCCAACAGGCTGATGTGTTGTCCGGAAGCCTATTGGCGGACGTGGGCAAGTCCGTGTTGACTGGTATTTTGGTGTTGACCACCTTGTTGTTCCTGTTTCTGTCCTTTTCGTTTCTCAAGCGAGGGTTGCATAGGAAGAAGGACCCAACAGTCAGTGATTGTTTTAGTCGCGCGGAGAGTATTGCCGAATTACTGGACGTGCCCTTTGTGAGCATGGGGCATACGCACACGGCGGACCATCGTTTATTTTCTCGCAGAAACGGCTGTTACATCAATACGGGCACCTGGATACCTCATCCTGGTCCATGGGATACGATCAAGTCGAATGCGCGCCAATTCACCTTTGCACGCCTTGCGGACAACGACATGGAATTACTTCGATGGGATGACGCAACACGTTGCTGGGAAGCCGTCACTCTTTTGGAAGATTACACACCCTCAGCTCTGGAACGTCTTCTTGCTGACCCGGATCGCAGTGAAGGCTCATCGGGCGCAGATGATGTTTGATAAGATTGGTGGAAGAAAGTCATCGGAAGTGACAAAAAGTGTCAGTTGAAGTGCCCAAAAGCGTCATTTTAAAAGGGCCAAAAACTTACTACCGACTTCAATTCATGTTACACCGCAATCATTACTAGTAGTTATGTGTCATTCATTTGGGTGGCATAAGATCTGCAGAGAACACTGACGCCGACCATGGTGGGGAAAACAGTATCGTGGGTTGGCAGAAATAGTTCTCTCAGGGAAATTATAAATAAGGAAGAGGAGAAAAATATGCTCTCGAGACTTCGTGATAACAGCGCTAAGGGTTTTACTCTTATTGAGCTGATGATTGTTGTGGCTATTTTGGCCATTCTTGCTGTGGTTGCAGTGCCGGCATTTGTGAAATACATGCGTCGCGCAAAGACAACTGAAGCTATTGACCAGTTGGATAAGATTTATAAGTCTTCGTCGACCTATTACGCCGCTCCGCGCGTCAAAAAAGGTTCAGGCCTGAAGATTGAATGTCAGTTCCCATCTAACCAAGGAATGACTCCTGATGTGTCAGCAAAGAAATGCTGTGCAGGTGCTTTGGATGGTGACGGGGATGACCGTTGTGATGTTGACACTGGAAAGTGGACGACTGACTCTTGGTCAGCCTTGAACTTCCAGATGAATGACCAGCACTATTTTGGTTATGTCTACACATCCTCAGGAGTTATTGCTAACGCAAAGTTCACTGCAGCAGCTCATGCTGACTTGGACTGTGACACAACTCTGTCAACCTTCGAGCGCTACGGTTATGGCGATGCAACAGCATCCCACGCTGAGTGTTCCATGAAGGGTTCCTCCGCGTTCTACAAGAACAACGAGACCGAGTAAGTCCAGTTAGGATAGTTCGATAAGCGGGGTGGCTTTTGGGCCACCCCGTTTTTTTTTAAGAAGAGCTAGAAAGCGCCACCGACCGAGAGCATTACGAAGCGAAGCTCGACAGGGAAGGGCAGGTCATCGACCTCCATGTTATCTGGTACGTTGGAGACTTCTTTTCCAGTTTGTTTGTCAACGCCCACGGAACGTGGATTCAAAAATACCAATGGTGAATGGACTCCAACATATTCTAAGTCCAGAATAAACGAACCCCAACGCCACTGTTGGCCCACTCCAAAGTCCAATCCAAAAGCAGAGTATTGAGTTTCCGACTTGATGACATCAACCTTGTTATTGGGAAGTATGAAGGTGTCTTTGATTGTCCCTTTTTCCATGCCGAGGCCGGCGCTCAGATAAAAAGCATTCCCCAGATAGTAGCGCGCCTTGAGATTGACGCTGCCGCTTATCCATGACGCCGGAAATGCTGACGCCAGGAGTTGTGCAGCAAGTTGGATTTCAAGTTCTTGGTTTACACTGAATCCATAGGTCAAAATCCCCCCGGCGCCGGCCAGAGGCACGAACCCCAGCCCTGCTGTAATGGAGTGTTTTTGTTGAGCCCGAAGCTGGGCACTTGTTTGTGCCGCCGCAAGTTGCGGTGCGTTCGCGAGCGTCAGGGTGGTCAATAGAATGATCAATGGCCGAATTGTGTTCATGGCTGAACCCTATCAGTGATTTTTCATTTTTCTAGTGCTGATGAATCTCTTGTCGGTGTGTTTGCGGACTGATTGGGTTCAACAGGGATTATTCAACGAGAAGATCAGATACATATTCTGAAGGTTGCGTTCCAGCGGCGCGCCATTTGAGTGTTGTTGGATTGGGCTTCAGAGCTTTCCAGGTATCCGCCGTTGATTCCGTTTGTGCGAGTTCGATACTTATTTCTTTTTGAGCGACGACCTTCTTAGCGGCAAAGAAGCTGATGATTTCAGAGAACTCAAGGCTCTTGATCCACTGACCATATTTGTCTGCCCTGAATATGCCGCGCGATGCGCGAATACCCGCGCTTGTGAACTGCTCTGAAGTACATTGCCAATGCTTGATGTAGGTCAACCGCTTGCGTCCAAAATGAAAGTCCGATTGCTGCATTCGGCGGTATTGCACCAACGCCTGCCCGTTCTTGTCGTTTTGGGTTACGGACCACCGAGCTTTTCCTGCATTGGATAAAAAGCGCACCTCCAACATTTGCATTAATGCTGATATGCGCGCCCGTGTTTTGCTTTGGACTCCGGGCTGGAAAGCGAATGCCAAAAATTCGCATTCCGTACTTATTTTGATGAAGAAGGGTGACTCAATCCCTTCTGATGCCCACAGCTTTTGCACGCTGGGCTCGGTGCTTTCAGCAGCGCCAAGTCTGACCTCAACCACCCGATGATTGCTTTCGGTCTGAATATGGCGCAGGTGGAGCTCAAGCTTGAGGGCGGCGTCGAGTTTCTGAGTCTGGCTGGAATCTGACGCTTCGGTTGCAGCGCCTATCGCCGTTTGTGTGAAGGTGGCTTTGGTGTGGTTCTTGATGATGTACGATGCCGTGTAGTCGGTGCCGAAGAAGCATCCCATTCTGAGTGTGCGTTCGGCCGGCGGCTGTTCTCTTACAACCTCCTTCTCTTTTGGGATTACACGGTTCTTCGTCACCTGCTTCTCAGCGTCGTCCGCCGGTACGGCAGACCATACGACAAGTCCAACCAAGACTATCGGGACGAACCAAAGAAGTGATTTGGATGCAGCCATAGACAGCACTGTTATCTAAGAAGTCGGTGGAGTTCAATCAATCAACAGTGTATTCCTCGACTCGGCTGGATATTGAGTTCACATTTTCCAGGCTGACTCATGCACGCAATGAAACTCAGTGCCACGATAGTGGAGGGGGGACGATGGCTTTCAGTTCCTCCAAGACCAATATCAAGGCCGGAAAAGCTCTGGCTGCTCATTTCAAGGTCGAAAGGGATGCTTCGTTGCTCAAGCTCATTGGGCAGTATGTTCAGGCCTTTGAGTTGAGTCCCTGAGAGCACGCACATACTCGCAAATTCTAGAAGCTGGGCAACCTGGTGTAAGCTTGGGCTCAATGCAGTTTGTTTGGGTCATTGGTGTGGGATTGGTGCTTGCTCTTCTGGGAGTTACTGAAGGAAGCGACGGCATCATTCACTGGGTTTACGGGATTGTGGACTCGATCTCTTACACCGACATCTGGCGGCCGCTTTACAATCCTGAACCCATGGACACCTATGCGTATCGGCCGCTCTCAGTGGTCATGCTCAAGCTCGGCCTCTGGGCCACCGGTCGTAGCGTCCTTGCGCTCACTGTTATTCACAGTCTGGCGCTTGTGGCCTTTGGTCTGGTGGGGCGGCGCTTCCTGATTCACCACGGCTTTTCCAAGGGAGTGGCTACGCTGTCTTCACTGACAGCAATGGCCATGCCGTCAGTGCTTTTTAGCGCCTGGCTCAACGTAGAATTTGACCTGGTGGGTGCCGTCTTTGTGCTGGCCGCAGCCAACAGTCTTTGTACCTATGAAAAAGCCGTCTCTGCCCACACGCCCACCCGCAAATCTCTGATCATATTTTGGATTTTTGCATTCTTGGCCATGACCACCAAAGAGACCAGCGCATTGCAACTCCTTGCCTATCTGGTCGCATTTACCTATCTGAGACGCAGCGAACGCAGCTATCTAAAGCTGACAGCAGGCTATCTTGCCGGTCTCATTGTTGTGACCCTGCCCATGCATTTTGTCGACAGCGGTAATACCCATGCATTTACTTTGTGGAGTGACGGCTTTCACCCCGTTCGTGTGCTCGGAATGCTCTTTCACACCGGTTCTCAACTCCTCTATTTGGTTTCCCATATGGGGGCGGCGTTTCTGGCGGTAGCGGCCATACGTCAACTCAAGGTAGACCCGCAACGCGGCAACCAGGCAGCAATTATTCTCATTGGGGTTTGCTGCGCATTTGCCCCGGTGATGGTGAGCTATTCGCACTTTGAGGCGGTGGTATTCAGTCATTGGTGGTGGGCCCTGTTTGGAATGCTTCTACTCGTTGCTGGTGTCAGTATTCTGGCGTTTAGAGGCGAAACCAGAGAGCGAACAGCGCTTCTGATGGTGTTGCTCACTTTGATTGGGTACACGGCTGCTCCCATTGTGTTGCGCTTTGCTCGCGCCGATGTGTCGGCCCGGATTTTTGCGGCTTGTTTGCCTGTGTTGCACGCAGTGATTTGGCGGGCACTGTTTCAGATGTGGTCCCCCAATCGAGGAGTCGTTCGAGTCTTTGGCGGTCTCGCCATTGGAATTTTTGCGTTGTTTACCGTGTCGTCAGCGTTCAATGCGGTGAGTTTTCATCGCTCGCGCTTACCTGCAGAAGACGCCGCTAAAACAGTGCTTGCCCAGAGCTTCAAGATGACCTGTCCGGCTATCATTAATACCAATGCCGTGCAGTGGCTTTCCATGGAGGACCTGCGAACCCGGGGAGCTCGGCTGGGTCAATGTGCATGGATTCAGACCACATCGTCCAACCCCAGCGGCGACATGGATTTGCGTCAATTTGCCGCCACTGGAGCGGTGGTTGCTGATAAAGGACAGGATACCTATCTCTACCTGGCAACGGCCCGAACACGCATGGACGCCCATACCAATGCTCAATTGCAGGGAGATTTCTCGTGGGCTCGGGAGTTCGTTCCCGAAAGTGATGACGACCTCTTTGCCGCGTACCGTCGCATGATCTATGAAATAGCAACCGACACGGAACAGCTCTTTCAACGTCAGGGGAAACTCCTCTTTGAGGGGCATCGAGACTACTATCAGTTGCCGTTGTGGTGGAACGAACTGGCGGCCCGCTTGATGGCGTCGATTCCAATTATTGAAGAATACAGCTTTCAGACCAGAGTCTACAAAATTGCAGCGCAGCAGCCGGGTTGGTCACCTCGTGGCGGGCGACGGCCGGCCAATCACGGCAAGGACAAAGAACGCACTACTGAAAGGCGTTAATGCGCTCGTATTGAGTCAGCCAGTCAAAACGGCGAGTCCACGAGAACGCGTGCGTGTGTGCGCCCATACCGGCAACGGCAGGCATTTGGACTGCCGGCGTACAGGTTCCGTCCTGCGTATTAAATCGGCTCAAGTAGATATGCGGCCGTCGTATATCTTCCCGGTTTGTAACAACGGCCATCCATTTACCGTCGGGGCTAAAGCGGTGCCAGCTCTCTGTATGAGAACTGTTGCAGTTCATGCGTCGCGCCTTACCGCCATCTGAGGGAACAATATACAGATCGCTACTCTCTTGACTGAAGAATCCCTGGTCGGCCTGAGTAAAGACAATCCATTTACCGTCGGGCGAATAGACCGGTAGAAAATTGCTTCGGTTATTGTTTGAGCCGCCTGTGAGAGGGTGAGCCTCGCTGCCCTTCCCGTCGTTGTATTCCACCCAGGCAAGGTCCAGATGTCCGGCCGCACCGTGCCACATCTGACCGGGTTTGGTTCTAATGAAAGTGATTCGTTTTCCATCCGGACTCCAGTAGGGCAGGTTTTCGACACGATCTTTCTTGGCCGCCCCGGGCACAGCCTGGTGTTTACCGGTCGTTAGATCGAGGACGTGAATGTCACTTTTTCGAACCATCATTTGATCTTTCACCCCAATGGTTTCATCGACTTGCCCAAAGGCCAGTAGGTTGGGGTCTTTGGGGTTGAATTGCGGCATGAACGCGTGCGGCAGCTGAATCAATATCTTGCGCTCAGGCATTTTCAGTACGGTCAAAAAACCGTTTGGAGCATCAAACTCCGGGGGCGCCTCTTCGGCGGCCTGGCTGAAGACCGCAATGTACTCGCCGTTGCTGCTCAAAGCGTGACACGACACACACTGAGTGGAGGTTATTTCGGTGTCTCCTCCAGCGTGCGGGTCGTTGTTTCCAGGCCCCTCTTTATCCCCACCGCCTTCATCCTCACGGTTTTTTTCGTTCGAATCAGGACCTTCGTCGCCCGGTCTTCCGCCGCCGCGTTCCCGTTCCATACGGCCCGGATGCACCTGGGTGGGTTGAGGACCTTCACTTGAACGGAACAAGATTCGATGTTCCATCTTTTCAAGGTCCAGCCCCTCAATTTGCAGATGCATGGTAAGCAGCGAGACGGTTCCCAACGGCTTGTCTGCCGGGCGATGCTTGGCGCCAAACAAGAGCATGCCGGTCGGATTGTCAGCCTCCGGTGCAAGCGTGAATTTAGAACTTGTGTCTGTAGTGACGTCGCTTTGAATCTGACCGTTCGGCGCCACTCGTGCCGATGAAATCTCTATATCAAGGCGTCCACCCGCACTTTTGAGTGTGTCCCAGGATTCGCTGTGGGGGTGGATTTCGTGCTTGTCCGTAACCCCTCTAAACAGGACTGTGTCACCCGACTTTACAACCACCCGATATAAGCGCCCCGTTCTTTGATCAGACCATTGAATTCTTACCGGTGGAAAGCTGTGTGGGTAGATCGCATCCACTGGTGGGTGAGTGACAAGCAGTTGCTCATAGGGCGCCGGCGTCTCCGAAAAACCAAGGAGTGCCTGGCCTTGTTCGTTAGAAACACCGGCGGTGAGCAAGGCCCCGTCAACGATTCGCTCAGAGAGCTTTGCATTGAGTCCTTGTCGGTCGTTGAACGCTGCGGCAGAAATGACGGCCAGAATGGCCAATGCGACGGCGCTGCTTACCCAGATCCCCTTCATTGTACCTTCCTCTTGTATGCATCTTGTGCGCATCTAAATCCGATTCGCGCGCGCATGTTATCGGCATGCCCTGAGCGACTGGCGGCCGTGGTTGCGGGCCCCACTTGTCCCGATGGAACGCCTCGAACAGCATAGGACGGGTCGCCAAATACCGTTATCCATTCGTTGGCATTTCGGTGCAAAGTGCTGCGGCTGTATGCCATGTAAGGATCAGCGGTCCATTCGTAGACTCCACCTACCATTTCATGGATCCCATAGGGACTGGCGCGGTTGGGACAAAGACCCACTTGCGGCGGGACTTCCACGCCGTCCAGGGCTTCACATGCACCGTCCTCCCACTTGTTGCCCCACGGGTAAATCAATCCTGTGGGTCCTCGAGCAGCCTTTTCCCATTCGACCTCACGAGGCAGGCGTTTGCCGCGCCACGCACAATAGGCCATTGCTTCTTCGCGCGAGACCAGAATTGCCGGTTGGTCTGCGGTGCCCGGTGGATATTTTTGACCGATCCAATTGTATTTTTGGG
>JYMV01044624.1_pt1 | contig 11360 bp, 9 predicted proteins | sample 338911 | NCBI WGS metagenome assembly JYMV01 (sample SAMN03354496, study PRJNA234377) | hydrothermal vent metagenome | biome: Deep sea; feature: Hydrothermal plumes at the Eastern Lau Spreading Center, Western Pacific Ocean; material: Seawater | place: Tonga | collected 2009 | depth 2000 m m
TCTTGTATGAAACGAATTTTAGTACCTTCCGATTTCTCTCCGCAGGCAGATAATGCCTTAAAAGTAGCGGCTCAAATGGCAAAAAAACACGATAGTGAGATTTTTTTGCTGCACTCTATGGAAATGCCGTTACACCTGGCTAATTCTGGAAGCACCGGAAGTCTACCCGAGGCGTTGTACTTTATAAAATTGGCCGAAAAACACTTTGAAGAAACCCTTAAAAAACCATTTCTTCAAGATGTGCCGGTGTACCAGACCATTGGTCATGGAGAGATCTACGACGATATTTCCGAAGCCGTACATACCAACGATATCGACTTGATCATCATGGGCTCACACGGAGCTAGTGGATTTAAAGAAATGTTTATTGGAAGTAATACAGAAAAAGTAGTTCGCACTTCAAAAATACCGGTACTCGTAATAAAGAACGAACACTCTTCTTTCGATGTCGACAATTTTGTTTTTGCTACCGACTTCTCTTCAGAATGTAAAAAAAGTTTTGAGGAAGCTCAAAAATTTGCCAAGACCGTTGGGGCTAAGATCAACTTATTGTATGTGAACACGCCTGCCGGATTTAAAACTTCTTCCGAAGCACAGAAAATGATGCAGGATTTCGTAAAAGGATCCAATGTTGAAAATTACAGTTTAAATGTTTACAATGACAATTCGGTGGAAAAAGGAATCCTCAATTTCGCCAAAGAAACCAATGCCCAATTAGTGGGCATGAGCACCCATGGCCGTAAAGGACTGTCGCATTTCTTTAACGGAAGTATAAGTGAAGATATGGTAAACCATGCTAACATGCCAGTGATCACATTTAAGATCTAATGAAGCATCTCTTTCGATTTGGAATATGCCTACTATTTCTAAATTGCGGCACTCCGCCGCAAAAGAATAAGAACGTGATAGGCAACGACCCTATAGAAGAAAGCGAGGTCGAAGCCGAGGTAGAGGTGGTCCCAATTAAACCGGTTTTACCAAAAGGTGCTATTACCGCTAATTATGAAGCAGGCAATGTTCCATTCTATGCCTTCGTAGAAAAGATCGATAAGCGAAACGGATTGGCGATCATTTCGTTCGAATCGAATAAGGCCCCTACCATCAAAATTCCAAAGACCTATGGCGCCAATTTGAGCATGCTGCGGTTTCCCGAATTTGAAAGCGATCTATTGCTTGTGACCGCCAAAATAAAAGATCCCGTCTTTAACAAATATTACCTCTATCAATTAAAAAATGGTCAATGGTCTATGGTTGTGAACAGCTTCGCGATCCATAAAGACAATATGAGCGACACCTTGGTTCCCATACGCGTAGATCCCGAAAATCCTAATTACATGCTAAGGTACTATTCCGTTTTTGACCTAGATGAGACTAGTGATCTTGGATATACATGGCGGCTGTTGAGCGAGCGTATTCCAATCAACGATTAATGCGTGTTTCGGGTGTCGATCAACCAAACAGGTTTTCTGCTCATAGCCGGGTGTCGAATCGAATCTATTTCTGCCGCCGTACAAAACGCTATGGTGGGACGTACTCTTAATTTAGCTCTAAAATGATCTATGATCTTTTGGGTCAATGCTTCGGAAGGTTGCTTGACCGCAATCTTTATTCGTATCTCATCGGTGTTGAGCTCGTTTTGAAACAACTCTATTACAAAGGTTTCAATCTCGGAAAAATGATGTAACACATTGTAAAGGGCCGGCGGATATAAGGTGGTTCCTTTATACTTTATCATTTGCTGTTTCCTTCCTAAAACCGGACCAAGTCGAAGCGTGTTCCTACCACACTCACAACCATCTGTATGTGCCTCCACAATATCTCCGGTCTTAAATCGGAGTAACGGCATTCCTTCAACTCCTAAGGTAGTGATCACTAATTCGCCGGCTACCCCTTCCTCGACAGGTACATCATTCTCATCTACTATTTCGGTAATGATCAATTCCGGGTGCTGGTGCCCTCCGCGATGGCTTGCACATTCATTAAATGCGGTACTCATTTCGGTAGAAGCATAAGTAGCGTATAGCTCGATATCCCAGGCTTCTTTAATATTGTTAGCCAACAGGTTTAAACCAAAGTCGGCTTCACGAATGGGTTCACCAATACAAATAGCTGCTTTTACACTCGTTTCTGAAAGTGAAATATCATGTTGCTTTGCGTAGTCGATCAGTTTCAGAAGAAAAGAAGGAACGCATACCAAATACGTTGGATTAAATTTGAGAATACTGTCCCATTGTAATTCGGGAACACCGGAGCCAACACGAACAATACCGGCGCCTAATTTTCGAGCCCCTAAGAAATACGCCAGACCGGCCATAAATCGACGATCTATGGTCGTCATTAATTGTATGGTATCATTGGCAGTAATACCCGAACAAGCAAAGGAAATAGCTTCATTATATGCTAGACGGTCGAGGTCGGCGTCCGTTAATGCAATCGTTACCGGTTCGCCCAAAGTTCCCGAAGTAGTCACATAATCGATTATCTCTTTGTGTGATACACATAGAAACGCTTCGTTGTGGTGCTGTAGATCGTCCTTGGTAGTAAACGGAAGCTTTCGCAGATCTTCTAACGACCGTATGGACGAGACCTCAATTTGATGCTGCTTAAAGATACGTTGATAGTAGGGAGAATTCGCAAACAGATATTCTAATAGGTATTTCAATTTTTCTTCTTGAAACGCCTTGATGTCTGCTCTCGATCGTAATTCAATAGTTGGTATTTTCATTAGCACCTATTGGTTAGAATGTTTACGTTTCGCCTTCCGAAGGTATTTTTCCACCTCTTCCAATTCTGCCAGCGAAGGTATTTCTTTTTGTACGGCTATCGATAATTTTTCTACAGCACGATCATAATTTTCTGTATCGTAATAATAACGGCCGGCCAAGTAATAGGCCTTCCAATAAGCGCTGTTGAGCGCGATGAGTTGTTTGGCTTCTTGTGTTTTTAAGGTATGGCTCTCACCGTCCAATGCATTTTCAAATTTGCGTTCAAGTGTACGGTATTCCTCGTATTGAGCAAAAGTGTCGCTATCAACGAACGGATCTTGCGCAATGGTTTCGGCAGGTATAGAAAGGCTTACTTCGGAAGGGTTGCCACTGCGATTGGCAAAGACATCATCTAAGTCGTAAGCAACAAATTCTCCTAATTGATACGGATTTGTGGATATCCATACGCGTCGCTCTTCCGGTTGAAAAACAATACCGTGATGTGCTAATAACTGATTGATCGCCTTTTCATTTCCATACCCTAGATCTTTATCGTTCAATCCTTTTTTATTCCGAAGAATAGAAACTGCGAGAGCGGGATCGATCTTTTGGGCGTTTTCTAATAATTCTTCCATTCGATCAAATCGGTACTGGGTGTGACTCTCTTCTATGGTCTTGCGATTACGGCGGTCGTTCACATAGGTTTCACTTTGAAAATGATTTGAACAGATCAATTGATCTGCCGAATTTTCGACCTCATACACTCCAAACTTCCTAGGAGCCACTTCAATAAGCGCTGCGCGGTCGTCTTTGGCACTTCCAATAAAAATGGCTTCGGAAACAAACACTTCTCTCCTTTTGGCAATGTCGATCGCCTCATCTATGGTGGTAGCATACTGTAAGATCTCTCGTGTTAGTAACGATATGGGTGTTTTAGCGACCAAGGGGATTTTCGATTTCCCTGCATTGATCGTAACCGTTAGGCCGTGTTCGTTCATACCCGAAACTACTCCAATCATTCCACCCCAGGTCACCGACATAAATTTATAACCGTGTTCCGGATTTACAAATGCTATGATTTTCTCTTCGGCAAAAGCGTCACCTGCATAGAAATCAAAGTTTCGGCCTATTAGCAACTGCCCATCGGCGCTTTTATCGTCCCAGACAGCAAAAGAGGTACAACCAACCAACGCCAAGTCCTGCAAAGCGTGACCAATATCATGAGCTCCATGTAGATACATAGCCCTAAGGTAGGGCGGTGCAATTTCGTTGAATTCGTTGGAAGCATATCTGGAAACGCCATAGATCTCGGCTTGATACTCGGGAGTTATATGAAGGTGTAGTTTTCGGTTGTACCATGCTAAGAACTTCCGAAGAAATTTTTGTTTGGATGGGGACGGTACTAACTCATTCACCTTATTTAAGAACACCGCTTCCTGCTTTTGCAGTAACGCTTCAGTAAGACTGCCTATTCGCAGTCCGAGTTCTAAGGCATCGCCTTCAACATACATTTCCCATAGCCCGTATTGGTTCTTAGTGAGAAAACTGTTTCCGACGAAAAAAGTAGAATCATTTACAACCGTCTTCACGGGATCCTCATTATGGTACTGTGAAAGGTCCGGACGATGCTTTAGCGACCTATTGATTCCGCAGGAAACAAACAGTAACGAAAGCAACAACGCAAGAAAGGGTACAAATGATGCAAAATTTTTAATCATGCTGTTGTTTTGAGTAACGCCGATTTAATCGAGCAACGACTCTATTCTCTTTATAATCGATCCATTTTTGGCCTAGTGTACGCCTCATTATATTTTCGAAATTGCGCATAAAAAGCAAATTGGAGAACAGTTTAGCTAATTTTTTTGGATGGCGAGGAAAAGCCCTCAATGTTATCGAAAAGCCCCCATTTAGATAGGTGATATAGTGCCAATAGCCGCTTGGCATATAAAGGGCATCGCCGTGTTTCATAGTAACAGAGATCCCTTCTACTTGTTGCAAGGCGGGATATTTGGTAAAATCGGGATTATCCATATCGATGGTTTCCAAATTATGTACAGTGAATGGAACTTTATATAGGTATTTTGCTTGATCCGGTCGAAATAGCGTTACTGTCTTTTCCCCATGAAAGTGTACATGAAGCAGATCTGCCAAATCCATGTCGTAATGCGCCAACACCTTAGAACCTTTCCCTCCAAAGAACATCACCGGTAGTTTTTTAAAGAAAGGCAGCCCTATATCCGGATAAGAAAAATCTTTGGTCAGCTCGGGCATTTTTTGCAACACATTATAAAAGAACATTCGAAGATCGGTAGGACCTGATTTTAAAATTTCTAAATAATCGTACAGTTTCATCTTTTTAGCAGGTACTACCGATTTTTTACGACCCTTGGTAGGTTCATTATTGTATAGTGGTACGATTTGGTCCCCAGCCAAGCTTTGAATGTAGTCGAGGTTCCATTTTTCATAGGCCGGCCAAGATCTGGTGAGATCTTCAATAAGAACAGGGCGTTGTGGCTTATAATACTCTTTTACAAACGTTTCTTTGGTGATGTTTTTTACACGCGCTATCGGAATGGTCTTAATCGTTCCCATCTGCTTATTTTGATATTTGTGTTGCCCGGTCCTTTACAAGAACTTTAAACAATATGGGTTGACAAATAAAAGCAACCAACATTGTAGTACCTATCCCAATAATCGATACTACTGCCAACGAATATAAAGCGGGATGTTTTGCAAAAACAAGCACACCCACTCCCAACATGGTGGTAAGAACCGACAGTATAATAGAGGTTTTATGTGTCATAAATGCGTTTGAATTAGTCGTGTTCTCTCGTAGTAAACCGTTGGTAATAAAAATACTGTAATCCACTCCCAATCCAAAGATAAAGGTTGAAATTATTACATTGAAAATATTAAAATCGAATTTGAACACGCCCATAACGCCTATGGTAATAAACCAAGAAAGCAAAATAGGGATCGCAGTTACCAGCGTTAGACGCCAATTTCGATAAAAAAGCACTAATAACAGTACCACCGCGCACAGGCTATAAACAATTAGCGAATTAAATTCGTCCTTTAGATTGCCTAGTAGATCCTCATTCAATTCTTGTCTATCTATAAGCACGAGTTGTGGTATTTCTGAAAAAACCTCCTTGACCTTTTGCACATTGGTTTCATCTAATTTTACGGGAGACATGATGGTTGTAATAGCTGCTTCGGAAGTAATAAAATCATCGATCGCGAGGTTATTTAGTTCACGATAGTCGGCTATAGAGCGGGTAGAGAAATCACCTTCGAGTGTTTTATAAAACTGCTGAAACGTCGTTGGTTTAAATCCGAAGCGTTCCCCATTTAAAATGAGCAACTTTTTCGTACTGTCTATGCGTTCCGTTGACCAAAATGTGTTCCAGTCATCAATTTTTCTGAGTTGTGTTGTTTCAGCCGTTACCAATGCCCCAACCGACGAAAAGCTTCGAATCGTGCCGTTAGCCTCTAACGACTGTAGCGAGCTAAACACGGTATCATTGACCGCCAAAGCCGACTGAAGATCATTTCCGAAGGAAACCACATACAACGACTTCGCCCCCGCATCGGTCAAGGCGTCAAGTTTTTGTTGTGCCTGTTGCAAATGCTCAGGCTCGTAATTAAGTTGTGACAGATCGTTATTAAACCTGACCTTTCCGTAGAAAAATACACTCAGAATCAAAAGGAACGACAAGGCACCAATAGCCAGCTTGCTCTTATGAAAATTGAAAGCCGCCAACCTGTCTAATACAGTACGATGTCTTATGGAGTGTGTATCAGTTTCCGAAGCAATCACAACTTTTTTAGTTGGAGGCTTCCCATACAATTGCGGTATAAATAGCAAGGCAAACACGGCAGAGCCAATCACACTAACCGCAGCGAAAATTCCTAAATCCTGCAGGGCAGGCGCCTTTAAAAACAACAAACACAAGAATGCAATGGCAGTCGTGACACTGCTTAATAAAATTGGTTTGGTAATAGTTGCATACAGTGCTTCTACCCGTTCATTATTGCGCAGATGGGTTAATATATGCAAAGAATAATCTAAGGTAACACCCAACAACACCGAACCTATGCCTAACGAGATGGCCGAAATTTGCGTGCGTACAATATAAAGGAATGCGATGGCTAGCAAGGCTCCAAAGACCGTTGGTAACAGCAGTAACATTGGGATCGTTATTTTGCGGTAGAATCCTATAAAAATTAGCAGTAGCAGGGTAAGTGCGATCCCAACCGTATATTGAATATCGGTTTTTATTTGTTGGGCGTTTGCAGCTGCCACAAGCCCCCCTCCATAATAAGAAATGGTTGCACTGTTTTGGTAATCGGCGTTTAATTGCGTTTGCAACGAATACAAATTGGTCGCTAGTTGCTGATTCGCATTCGAATCTCCCGATTCAAATTGAGGGGTGATAAACAACAATAAATTTTGTTTGTCTGCACTCAATAAAAAACCATTGTGTATTATAAAATCATCACCAACCCCTAGTTGTTTTAATTGCTGCAACCCTTCTAACGAAAGCCCGAACGGATCGCGTAACACTGTTTCTTTTGCAACAATGCCCGAAGGTGAAATCAAGGTCTTATAATGCCCTTTTAATAGGTTGGCAATACTGTCTGAATGCAGTGTAGCATCCAAAGTACGATAATCGGTTTGGTTCAAGAACAGTGGTAGGTTCTTATAAACAAAGTCTAAGGTTTTTAAGGCGGTTTCCTCTTCAACCTTTCCTTGAATACCTTTTATAAATGCTTCGGAAGTACTGTCGATCTCTGTAATAAATCGCGAAGCCATTTGAGTAAGATCGTCTACCGTTCCACTGTCGGTTCGTTCTATGTTCACCACGATCTTATCGGTAAAATCGATGGTCTTCATGACCTTTTGAAGCTGTTGATTTTCAGTTTTGGAAGGAATGAGCTTGGTAATATCTTCCTCAAAAGAAATTTTGCTAGCCAGTATGCCTAAGACTGCAAAAGCGAGAATAAGCAGTATCCAGAACAACGGACGATGTGCTTTAAAATAACGATATTGACGTAAAAAATAACTAGGCACGCTTCAATTGTTTGTTAGGCTGAAACAAGGAAAATAAGATATAACTTATCACACCGGTTATCAAGGCAGAAGAAACCGACAAGGTAATGCTTCCAACGATATACGACTTTAAATGACGAACCATTTCGAAGTCTTGTAATTGTTCCATTGCAAATACAGTGTCTTCTCCTAAGACTAGGTTTCCGGTTTGCACACTTAAAAATAATACAAGCGGTATAAAAGGCGGCAAGCTAATATTCGAAAAAGCAAAGGCAATCACTTTATTCAACCTAAAAAGGATGGCTAAAAAGATAACGATCACCGTGTGAAATCCCCATAAAGGTGAAAGTCCGATAAACACCCCTAAGGCAATAGACAACGCTTTCTTTTTTGGCGTATCGCTACTTCCTAAAAGGTCTTCGGCAAAGAACCTTCTAATTCCTTTTTTTTTTGCCTTCCTATAGAGCTCTCGAGGAAGGATATAAAAAAGTTTGACCAAAAGAAACCAGGTGATCAAGATCACGATACGAGCAATATCCATAAACGGCCTAAAGTGAGACACGCGCTCGGCTTGATCATATAAGATGTTTATTGGAATATTCTTAACCGCAACTCCCGCCCAATGCGCTTTTACGATCACCTCTACCTCGAACTCAAACTTACGGGTACTTCTAAAAAAACGCAATTGATCCAACTTTTTAATTGGATAAAGTCGGAAGCCGGACTGAGTGTCGTTTAAATTCAGACCTGTAACTGCTTTTACCCAATATCCCGACACTCTGTTCCCTTTCCTGCTGCGTGCCAATACATTGGATTCGTTCATATTCCTATCGCCAATTAGCAACATGTCTTTATTCTTTGAACCTGCTAGTTTGTTTACGAAGGAAGGAATGTCTGAAGGAAAATGCTGCCCATCACTATCTAAAGTAATGGCGTAATCGAAACCCAGTGAAACTGCCTTTTTAAATCCTAATTTGAGGGCGTTGCCTTTTCCTCGGTTGGTTGCTAGATGCAGCGTTTTTATTTGTGGATAATTGGCAAGGATGTTTTTTGTATCGTCGGTAGAACCATCGTTAACCACGACAATGTCATTGGTATATTGCAACACGCCATCCAGCACTTGTGGCAGTGTTTTGTGATTGTTGTAAGTAGGAATTACCACGCAACAACGCAGGGCCTTCATTTTAGTATGAATCGAAGCTTGCTCCATAAAAGTGCCTCGTTAGGGCTACGAGTTTATTGTATAGGTGCCGTTGTACTTTAGTACCACAGTTTCATCTTCAAAAGTAATGCTATTTTTCAGCTTCACCATGTTTTGGTGACGATCTATGTGGAGATTGCATACCAGAATAGAATGTATCTTGGGGTTGACTAAACTTAAAAACTTGACATTCGTCGCTCTCTGCAAATGCAACGCATTATTTAATTGCTGTTCTGCCAATTCTTTAAGTAGTTGGAGCATAGCCACACCGGGCAAGATAGGATGCTGTGGAAAGTGCCCTTCAAAAATTAAATGGTCAGGGTCTAACTGTATCACATATTTTACATGCCCTGCTTCTGTTCTCTCCTTTTCTAAAACAGTGTAAAAATCTAATAGGGGCATGGTAAATTGGATTAATGCTTAAATTCGGAATCACCTACTGCGACATTCTGCTTTCGATCTACAAATTCAATATGCGTAAAATCACTGTTAGGTTCTATTAGCCGCACCGATACAACCGTTGCATCGGCTTTGGTGAATTGCAATTCGAAAGTTGCGATGTACCGTCGTAAACGTCGTTCAAGAGGAGCAAATCGAACTAGATATCCGTTCGAAGTTTTGAAGTAAGTGATGTCAAATTGTGATTCGTCGAACATATCTCCTTTAATGCTTTGTACGATCAAACTATTCAAGCTTTTAAAGATCTTGTTAGCGCCGAGATCAATGGTATTGGTCTTTCCTTCCTCGATCACATACAGGGCATTGTTCTTAAAGATCGCTGTATTCTCAAATGGTTCGGTATAACTCCATTTTACCTTATCGGGAGCTTTAAACATCAATTTTCCTTTAGCAACAATGTCGTTATCCAAGACACCTAAATGTTTCGTTTGCTTAAAATCGCTTACGATAGTAGTTGTGTTTTGTGCCGATTCCCGAACTTTCTCTTTAAAAGTAGTTTGTTCTTCTTCGGAAAGTTCCTCTTGACCATTTGCGATCGCGGTCGATAAAAATGTGAAGAGTACTATTAAAATATGCTTATGAATCATACAGCAACTCGTTAACGGTTACCATTTCGTAACCTTGTTGTTGCAAAAATAGCAACAAATGTTCCAAAATAGATTGAATGCGATCATGAGAATCATGCAACAAGATGATTGCACCGGGTTGTACTTTTTCTGTGAGTCGGTTGATCACAGCTTTCGGGTCCTTACTAACCGTGTCGAAAGAACGCACATTCCATCCCACCACTGTGTTATTGGTTTCTGAAATCGCTTTCGCAATTGCGGGATTTGTTACCCCGTAAGGAGGTCTAAATAAATTATTGGATTGCTTGGAGACCTCCGACACTAATGCATTGGTCCTCTTAAGTTCGTTGGTCACGCGTTTCTTTCCGAAGAAATCAAAAAACCAAGAATGCGAATAAGAGTGATTCCCCAATTCATGTCCTGCTGCTACCATCTGTTTCGCAAGATCAATCTGCGACTCCAACCGTTTCCCAATGCAAAAAAAAGTTGCTTTTGCATTATACTGCGCTAACAACTGCAACACTTGTGGCGTATAGGTGGAGTTGGGTCCGTCATCGAAGGTGATTGCCACTTTTTTCGCGGTACTCGGACCTTGAGTAACTGCAGTTAAAAAATAATTAGAACGCAGGGTAAATGAGCCATACACAGTGATTCCCAACCAAAGCAAGGCCACCAATAGATACCACCCCATCCATAGAGGTACAAACTGATGCGCAATAGCCAGCACTAACAAGACTAAGATCGCAAGAAAGGATGTAGCTCTATGATTTAACATCTTCTTAGCAGCACAATACTGTGCTGTTTTCCTTTAAATTGATTGTACAATAAAATAGTGTTCACTGTGTTTTTGACCGTCCCTTTCCGAAGAAAAGTAGCAGGGAATTGTTGGTGTTTCAGCATTTTCGCGGCCAACCAAAAACCAAATCCGGAGGCCGTATGATATTCTCCTCCTACATGCTTGTAGCTCATTTGTGGAAGGTTGCTAAACAATGTGTTTGCCAACAACTCATAATACACATCATAGCCATCGCCATTTGTTCCAAAGATTACAGCGTCAATATTTTCTTCGGAAAGTTGATTCGATGCTAGGAAGCTACGTGCTTCCACCTCAATTTCCGAAGTGGCGATCGTATCAAAAAGTGCAACGTCCATTACCTGCGCGAAACCATGAGGGTTACGTTCTGAGGACATCACAAAAAAGTGTGCGCCTTCCCCGAAAGGAACCCTGACCGGTTGCGATTCTTTGGCTTCGATTAATAATTGATAATCGATAAACTGTGTTCCCAATTCGTCTACTCCTCCTACCAAAGCCGTTGTAATTTCTTGTTGTTGGATCATGAGATGTGCATCGGCTAAGGCCGACTCGAACGAGGCCG
>JYMV01023437.1_pt1 | contig 11358 bp, 11 predicted proteins | sample 338911 | NCBI WGS metagenome assembly JYMV01 (sample SAMN03354496, study PRJNA234377) | hydrothermal vent metagenome | biome: Deep sea; feature: Hydrothermal plumes at the Eastern Lau Spreading Center, Western Pacific Ocean; material: Seawater | place: Tonga | collected 2009 | depth 2000 m m
CGGGGTAGTACCAATAATGAGATGTGGACGCCGCAGCCCACAATCTAGATTCGAGATGGAAAGTGAGATGTGGATTGACTCAGCCCCTATTTCAAAAAGTTCAATAAAAAAACTGATATATTAGGTTTAGTTCAACTGAAAAGTGGGTAGTCAAGGTATAAGAAACGCTTTACCGAGGAATGAACATGATTGAAGCAACGAACGATATCAAGAATCCGACGCTGAAAGGTGGCAAGTGGCTCGCCACTCACCAGTCCAGCGTGACGGCTATTCTTGGATCGGAAACCCGTAGGGTGACCTCCAAGGGTGGGCGTTTCTTCAATGTTGATTCTTGGGTCCTTCGTTTCTTCGTGGGCGAGATGTGCAAGTGGGCTCATAAGAACCCCGGCATGTGCCCCACTACTGACAACATTCAGCGTTGGGTCAACAGCGCCAACCATGAAGCGTATCGGGTTAGCGACCCTCAGATCGTTATCGCTAACACCCCTGAGAAGCTCCCCCACGTCGTTGCCTTGGCATTGGTGGGTGGTGCCTACCATGAGGCGTGGCACACGCTCTACAGCCGTCGTAAGCAGCTTTGTATTGAAGATGTAGAAAAGGCAGTCATGAGCCGATGGGCTCGTGTAGAGGATTGGTCGAAGTTCCATAAGCTCCTTCAAGAGTGGAACAACATCATTGAAGACATTCGAATCGAACGTCTTGGAACCAAGGAGTTCCCCGGCACTCGCCGTAAGATGGCTGAGTTGCAGGACTTCGTTCTTCGTCAGGAAGCGCAGGGTCGAGAGAACGCCCGTGCCCACGGTGTAACCACCAGTGGCGCTATGGGTGTTGTGGCTGGAACCTTCCGTGATGTTGGTCTTGGGTACACCACCGACCTTCAAAAGACGGCTATGGCTGGATACCGAAAAGAAAACGAATTGGCTGTTCAGCTTGTTTTGGACGGACCCCTTTCTCCTGTTCTCCGTCAGGCTATTGAACTGACGACTGAAGATGGCAACGATTGCATCTTCCTCGCTATGGACGTTATCGCCATTCTGAATGAGCTTGGTGGCTTTGAGGATGACGACGATGAAGGTGATGATGGTAGACCGTGCGTGACCGAGTGTCCAAGCTGTAAGGCCCCTGGAAGTAAGCTCCGCATCCGTCCCATCAGTGATGGTTACGGTGGTAAGAAGCCGGGAGTTGGTCTTTTGGTTTGTACCGTTTGTGGTCACAGCGAAGAAGTTGAAATCAAGGCTGGTAAGGGCGAGGGTGGTGAAGACTCTGAATCCCCTGTCTTTGAAAACTTCGACCCTGAGGATTTCCAGGGCGAGGGTTCCGGCGGTTCTCCTTCTGACGACCAGGACGAGAAAGAAGGCGGTTCCGGCGGTGGACGTACCTCCAACTCTAAGAACGATGATAAGTCCGGCCAGGATGGGAAGTCTGATAGCGATGACTCTGATGAGTCCGAAGATGACGGTGACCAGTCCGAAGATGGTAAGGGCGGCTCCAGCGATACCGATGACGATACCGATGACGATACCGATGAAGGCGAGAACGCTGGCGATGGTGGGTCCACCGAAGATGGTGAGACTGCCGAAGCTGAAGGCGATGCCGATGGCGACGAAGACGGTGATGAAGGAACCGAGTCTGAGAACTCCAAGTCTGATGGCGACGAAGACGGTGATGATTCAGACGAGTCTGACGATGCCGAAGGTAAGGATGGTTCAGACGAAGCCGACGAAGCCGAAGCAAAGAACGAAGACGGTTCAGATAAGGCCGAGCCTCAGAAGGATGGCAAGAACCGAGACAAGCAGGAAACTCACCAAGGTGAGCACGTTGGTGGTGGATTCGATTCCGGTACCGATAAGGCTGATGGGTCTTTGTTTGAAGAGCTTGTCACTGACTTGATGAACCAGATTGAGAACGGCGAAGCCGATACGACTGGTTTGCTGGACAGCAACAGTGCTCTTGAAGAAGCCTTTGGAACGGCTAACGATAAGGAAGAAGACCGTAACAACGGAAACGTTGAAACAGGAGAGGCTCTTTACGCCCCGTACCACAAGCACGAAGATAAAGTTGAGTTCGTACAGCCTTCAAGCAAGGGTCGGGATAACGACCAGCGACGAGCGGATCGAATCCTTAGTTCTGTGAAGGGTGAGGCAAGTTTCCTCCGTGCCCGTCTGCGTACCATCGTTCGGGCTATGGAAATGACCGACACGGTTCATGGACTCCGTAAGGGTAGCGGATTGTCGGAACGCTTCTTGGTGGACTCTAAGGTTGCTTTGATGGGCGGTAGGATTCCGAGTCGGGCTTATTACAACCGAGACGACCAGCTTGATACTTCAATGGCGGCGTGCATCGTGATTGACCAGTCGAGTTCTATGAGCGCTCTGCTGAAGGACGCTACTCGGGTCATGTGCGCTCTGACTGAGCCTATGGATGCTCTGGGCGTGAAGGTTCAGGTCACTGGCTTTAGGAACGGTCGCTACACCTACTATGATAACTACAGCCGACCGAACAACGAGACTCGTACCTATCATCGGTATGAGGCGATTCGGCACGATGTGTTCAAGAGCTTCGATGAGCGCTTTTCCGCTGTGAAGTGGCGCTTCGCTAACACGATGGCTGTTGGGTCTACCCCAATGGCTGATGGTATCCAGCTTGGTCTGGATTCCCTGAGCGAGCGTAAGGAAGCTCATCGGATACTGTTTGTTATTACGGACGGCTGTCCCGATAGTGGGCACGGTCCTGTCATCAACCGTCAGATTCGGTTGGCTAAGGAATCCGGTATTCACGTTGTTGGTGTGGGTCTTGGGTATGGTGCTCAGTATGTTGAGGGTCTTTTCCCAGATAGTGTGTACTCACAGAGCATCAATGAGATTCCGAAGATGCTTGTGGCTAAGCTGAATGACTTGCTCGACTTCCGGGCTGCTAAGCGTGGGCGTCGGATGAAGAAGACGGCATAAGGAATATACAATGGGATATGCACTTGCAGTAGTTGTTGGCCTTTTGGTCGGGTATCGCTTCGGCGTAAAGGCTGGCTTTAATTATGCAGACAACAATTGGTTCCAACACCTTGAGAAGCATGGTTGGAATATGGTCACCGATCCGGAAGACCCCGATAGTCCCGGCATCCCCACGCAGAAGTATGGGGACCATTGGTACCAGAGGCGAGATGAACCGTAATGTCTACTACATACCAAACGGATATCAGTGAAGCGACTGATGGACGTAGGATAGTATCTGTCAGGTTTAGGCTACAGTCCGATCAGGCTGACGCTCCTATGGTCATTCAGACGTTCCGCCTCTATACCCCTGACGATTTCTCAGTCAAAGCGGGTACACAAGCTCTAATCCCTATCACTTGTGTGAGAGATGATACTTATGAATCAATCTCTCTAAGCAATGAAGAATTTGAATCAGCACTAAATTCAGCAGTAACCATTGCCGCTGGGGATGACCCAGACTGGTAAACAAAGGAGGTGCTTTATGAGTACCAAACCAAAGAAAGATTTGCTGATGTCTTCTAAGAGACTTTTGGGCCTTCTTGAATCAGGGTCCTTTGGGTTCCCCTCAGATCACTGGATCATCAAGGATTTGAAGGAAGCTATTCTCGAAGAAGAAGAAAATCGAAAGACAGGCAAGTATTCTCCAACAAGACAAAGTGAAACTCCCGTTGAAGATTTTGATCCTGAGGAAGTTCCATTTTAGTCTCTATATAAGAAGCAGGGATGGCCAAGAAGAAGAAAGCCAAGAAGAAGACCGTAGCTGTAAAGGCCAAATTACAACCAGACAAAAGATACACGACCGTCTTTTTGGAGGTCCCTCCTGTGACTCGGGAAATCTCGGAAGAGAAAGCCCAGATGATGCGGGATAGCTTCCACTATGACGAAAAGCGATACCCCTCAGGCACCTGGGTACAGGTCTTCGTAGAGAGATACTACTCCCATCGGTGGATACATAAGTCTTGGATTCAAGAGCCAAAGAAGAAGCGGAAGAAGCGGGTCAAGGGAGATGTGGCACCTAAATCCGCTGTTCCTTCGGCTCTCAATGCGTTCGTGAAGAACCTCAAGAAAGGCTAAGCTACATTCTCTTTCCCACAACAGGGACAAAAACTACCGCACTCACAGGCAGGTGTAGTAAGTTCTATCCACCCCTCCAAGGTACGACGGTTTACCGTCAAAAGCTCGGCGGCATCCTCAACGGTGCCGCCGTTGTCTTTAACCCACTCGTAGAACTCCACGCACTGGAGCTTTAGGTCTTCGGTGTAGTGGCACCGTCTACCTCTCGAACGAGCCTCCTTGGCAAGACGCTTCGTTTCCAGAAGCAATAAAAGGTATTGTTCGAACATGATTGCACCTCCTCTATTAATTAAGGGGGTCAGGACGAGTCTGATAAGCACACCCCCCATATACTTAAAGGCACCGGAAGCGCTTTTGATCGGTCTACCTACAGAATAATCCCATGAATCCCCTACTATTCATGGGACACCTCACTTACTTAAGGGATCCTGAACGGGTTTTTTCTCACTGACTGTCCAAGATTTTACAATTTTGTGCGGACGGCCCTGTCGATTTAACGAAACTCCCTATGGGCTCTTACTAATAGTAGAGCATTTTTATCATCGACTCTTCTTGGTCTATCCACATCAAAGAGGGGATAAACGATGAAAGAACGCCTGAAGCATCTGCTTGAAGGTCTGATGTCTTGGATCTTCAGACCAACCTTGAAGCCTGTACGTGTGCGGGTAAGTTCGAAGAGACGTAGGCAGTAAGTGTGTGACCTATGTTTCTCGATAGGTACCTCCGCCAAGAGTTCTCCATTGATATAAAGAGCACACGGCAGAGACGAGATTCAACCCCGGACAGACCCATATGGATTATCATTGGGAGCCTGAACACCGCTGTCAAAGACCACTGGGTTGGGAGCGGAGACCTAACCATATACTCTTGGAGCTTCTATGTGGTCTATGAAGTAATAGATCGAAAGAAGAAGGTCTTAGAGTTCAAAGCCGAAGATTCATCTGGTTCTTACAGCACGTTCTTTAGAGCCTTGGTTTGGAATCGTCTTATCGAAATGCTTTGACGGGTAAGGTTACTGGTAAAGGTAATCAGGTATTTCATGGCTTATTGCGGGTTTCATACTCTAGGACAGCACAATCAAGGGAGGGCTAATCCAGAGCCAGATCCCTCTTGTCCTCTATGCAATGACCCTCATGATGATGCCCCTCCAACAACTACTCCAACTACCCCAACCACCCCCCATCAGGGTGGGCCATCAAATCCTTTTCGATGGTGGTTCTTCAGCGTTCATCAGATACCTGTCTGGAGAGCTATCGTATCCAACATCGTGGTTTTGTCCTTGGTTGGAATCTACGGGTTCCAGGTAATTACAGAAGGCGTTGTCCCCTCGGGATTTGAATTGATCCTCGGGGTGGTTTTGGGGTTCTTTTTGGCTAGAACTCGCTAGCTGGGATCCAAAAATCGCTCGAACGTGTCGTGAACCAAAACAGGCTTAATAAAGAACTTATTAAGCTCTAAAAAGTGATTTGTTATTTAGTAGTAATAACAGGTACTTACGAGGACGCATTTTGGCTCTCTGGGTAAGTAGCTCTCGCCTGCGGTTCATAGCGTGCCAAAAAACAGCTTCGGTGCAGAACGCATCTCAAGATCCTATTTTGGGACACGTCGGATCTTTGTTGAAAGATCTTACTCATCCACAGTCTTCTGAAAGGGCTTCCACGTCCAGAATTTCTCATCGCTATCCCAGGCAAAAACGCCGCTGGTGTAGAAGTAATAATTAGGCCCATCCCGCTCCACATCCTTGTGGGCCATCTCTAATTCTTTTGGGGTACATAAAGAGGCTCTGGCAAAGCCATCTGTGAAGTCTCCCTCACCAGTCAGGTCATACAGTTCAACCAGAGCAAAAATCTCTTCAATCAAGTCATTGGTTTTGGGGTCTCGCTCTTCAGCGACCTTTACCATTCCGTATTTCCATTTCATTCTTTGTACCCAATCCATTTCCTAATGGTGTGTCTCCGAACTTGTCTGGTGACTCGGTTCAGGAAAGTAAGTCCATTTAGATGGTCTATCTCATGCTGTAGGCAGATGGACAAAAGCCCAGTAGCATCCAAGGCAACCTCTTCTCCCAATAAGGTAAGCGCCTCTACCCGTACCTTTTTGGCTCTCTGTACCTGAATGGACATCAAAGGAAAGCTCAAGCAGCCCTCTGTATTGACCATTGTCTCAGGGGACTCCCAGATAATCTTGGGGTTTATGAGGTGATAGAGACCGGAACCGTCTTCAGAACAGTCCACGGTAATGAGTTGAAGGTTGGTCCCAACCTGAGAGGCTGCTAAACCCACTCCGTCATTTGCATACATGGTTGCGGTCATGTTGTGAGCCAGTTGGATAATCTCTTCGGTGATTTCTTTTATAGCCCCACAAGAGAAGGACAACCGCTTGTCCGGGTAGAGCACCAAAGGGAGTATTGTTGGTTTGTGAACCATAGATATACCTCGCAAATAGGAATATCTATTGGAAGAACATTTACGGTATCCCCTTGATAGGCGTCTATTCGTAGGGAACAGGAAATGAGTGAATGGCCAAAGAATCCTCAAATATGAATGAAGCCGACGAAGCGTGCGCCTGTGCAGGCGACTGTGCTTGTGGTTGTGGTGGAACCTGTGGTTGTTCCACCAAGGTCGCCACTGTTTATCTAGCTGCTTTGCATCTCCCTGATGCTCTACATCGGTTTGCTGCTCAGTATGAAGGAAATTTGGGACTCATGGAGATGGTGGAGTTCTATCAGAAAGCAGACCCACATCAGCGAAAGAAGCTCGAAGGTATGATCGAGAGTGGGAGCAACAAGGATGCTTGGGATTATCTTCAAGAGGTAACTGGAAAGAAGCTCGATGATGTTGGTCATACTAACAAGCCCGGTAACCCTCCTTCCTATGATTGGAATGGGTTCCTAGCGGACAAGTTTGGTCCCAATTGGAGAACGGAAGCGAAAGTTCCGAACCCGAGCACACTGGGGAAAATCTTGAAGAGGGAAGTCTTACTTACGACAGCCTTGAAAAACGATAAATTCTATAAGGGTCTTCAAGGCGAATACGTCCGGTGGAAAGTAGAAAAGAGTCGAGGAAAGAAAGCCTCTACTTCTCATTCCCACCACGGATGGCTCTGGAATAACTGGCTGAAGCATGTTGCCTATCCGGGGAAAGGGGCAGAAGCGAATGTAAACCTTCCAGGTCATGCGGCTATGAACCACAGCCGAGCGATGCACACCCTTCAATATCGAAGGAAGATGCAGACAGCGTTCGACAAGTGGAAGAACACGGACGGTCCCAGTGAACTCAAACGAAATTTAGGGAAGGGCCAAGAGGATTTGAGTCAGAGAATGGGTCCCGAGTGGCTGCGGGAAGAGCGTGAGATGTCGGTTCCCAACGCCTTTCCCGATCCGGATGACACATCCCCTCAAGAGGACACATCCCCTCAAATAGCCCTGCCCCACAATACTCAGAACATCCACGAAAGGCAGCATATACGGGACAGCATCCGTGAAATCCATCGCCTTGTTCCTGATGACCATTCTTCTAAAGAGATTCTACATCAGTTAAAGGAAAGAGATTCCATCTCAAAGAATCAAGCCAAAGAACTGCTTGCAGAGATCGAACACACTTTGAAGGGAATCCCCATAGACCAGGAAACCCCAGACAGGGGGCAGAATTGGAAGAACAGAAAGGCTCTTGCCGTATTAGGTCGATATCTAAGCTACGATATTTTAGGTCAGAAGACGACAGACGATAAGAGATGGGAATCCAAGTCTACCGATCAAAAGATTTCCAGTCTCAAAGGCATCATTGGCAGCATGAAGCCGGATGCCGAACAAACATCTAGAGGGCCACAATCCCAATACAAGGCTGAGTTCTGGGATGCCCAGAAAAAGAAGATACGCGCCTTAGATAACCATTTCAAAGCCGGTCCTCATGGAGATTGGGTTAAATCAGCCGCAGAGTCTACAGGCCATTCGGTTGAAGAAATCAAAGAGAACTCTCATGGGTCCTGGGGCAAAATGGGTTCGGTCTTAATCAACAATGTTTGCCGGAACCTTGAGCCTAGCCTTCACGTTACAGGTGGGGGCTTCATTCAATCTACTCACGGGCCGAAAGCTGCCGTAGCAGGTCGCATGAGAGGGTTCAGAGAAGAAGTACATTCTGAATTAGACGCCCGACAAGAACACTTTGAACGCGAGAAACACGAGCAGTTTGAAGAACAGCAACAAACCCATAAAGAAACCTTTGGGGACCTAAAGAAAGAAGCGAAGAGTGTTCAGGCGGTCCTCACTCCATTGATAGAAAAATATGGGGGTGAGTCTGGTTATCGGAATAGAAGTGTGGAGGCATGGAGAGATAGTTTTACTACGGTCTTTAAGAAGCTGGAAAATGAACCCGAAGAATCAGATCCCATTGCCAAGAGCAACTGGGTTTCCGAAGTTCAATCAGAGGTAAACGCTCTTGGTGGGACTTCTTATCTTTCAACTGGTAGGTACAATTATTATCTTCGAAGCCCCCGAGAAGTCGTTCCTTATGAAAAGAGAGACAACCCAGAAAATCTCAAGAAAGAGAAAGAATGGAAAGCGGACTTAGAAGCAGCGAAAAAGAAAGTAGACGCTTTCCAAGAGAAACTAAAAGAGAAGTCCGAAAGACAGCTTCCACAACTACCTGCCATCGATGACATCACTACTGTCGGAGATGCCGCCAGGACCATTGGAACTTATTGGAATGACCTACAGAATGTAACAAGTAACTACACGTATAGGAATTATTTAGAGCCTATCCTAAAGAAACTCTATACCGAGGACTCCCCAACATTATCTCTTGAAGAGTATGGGTACATCGATAATCTTAGAAGAGGTACCAGAGGGGCTGGGAAGCTAACTGGAGCCAAGCTCAGACAAAGGTTTGGGGATGATAAGGGAAACACGTTCCACCATGCTATTAAGCTATTGATTGGCAAGGCCGATGAACTCATCCCTATGGTTGAGACTCCCGACTATGCAATCAAGTCATCAAAGCATGATGAATCAAAGGGCTTAGGGTTGAAGCTCCGTAAAGACAGATTTCATAGAGTGCAGGTAAGTGTGGGAAGATCAGATCACGATGGCTTTAGAACATTCTTAGGGGATGATTTTAAAGACATGCCCAATGAAGACTTAGAGCGATTGGTTTGTGATGCTTCAGGATTCTCTGGGGTTCCTGGAGTGAAGCGCGTCAATATTAACTTTGGTTCTCATGGGGCTAGTATGAATGTTGAGGGTCGCTTCATCAGAAACATGAGTCGCGGCATCAGCAAAGACTCTGATGGTAAAATCTATATTGGTAACTCTCATTTCAGGTTGAAGAGGAGCGCCCCTAAGGGATCCGGTGCTCGTCAGACTTCAACTCAAGTCACAGCCGCAAGAATGTTGGGGGCTAGTTATTTGTCATGTAGCGCCGCAAGTGGTGGTAGCTACAATGGATATTACACTTGGGCTCGCTTCGGGTTTGAGCACCATGATGGTAGCGGAGTTCCTTCAGAGCGTATCCGTGCTTGGGGTGGTAATTCCCTATATGCAGCCGCCGTTAAAGATTCTGAAGGAAACGAGTACAAGGGAGAAGATTTATACAAGCTCTTGAAAGAGATGTTTGGTGAGAAAGACTCGTACCTCCTTTCTGAAATCATGATGGTTCAAGGACCCATGATTCCATTCAGAATCAACGCAAGAAGAAATGGAAACCGGCCCTTAGGTGCTGAGATGTGGAAACGTTTCGGAAGCCAATTTGGGGCGAGGTTCTCTGTTGAAGATGACTCGAACAGTATGAATGTTCTCAATGGTTATGTTGAAGGGTCTTCTAACGGAAACCGACAAGGATGGTACGAAAGAGCCAGAGGTCGTCAGGGTAGTATAGAGTTGGTCACCGGAGACGCTCGATATTTATAGAATAAGATCAATCAGTGACCCTTGCGTTTGAAGGCTCAACCAAAAGGAACGGATAAATGGCCATACAAATTATCACATCTTCGAGACGAAAAAGGATGCCACTAGCAAGTAATAGTGGGCATGACCGAATCGGAGGTCATAAATGGAACCTCTGGTTGAAGCATGTCATGTATCCGGGTCAAGGAGCAGCCCAGCAAGTAACTGTACCTGGGCACACCCCCCAATCTCATAGTTCCGCCATGAGATTCCTTGTCTATAAACGACAAATATCCCAGAAGTTTAAGCAATGGAAAGAAGCTGGTGGCTATGAAGAGCTACAGCAGTCATTAGGGGGATCTGATTCTGGATCTGATTCTGATTCTGGATCTGATTCTGATTCATCAAGAACGGAAGACTCTACAGATACTCCTAGTGATTCTTCTAATCCCTTTGGATTAGCTGCCCCCTCTAGCCAAGAAAAGCAGGATTATAAAAAACGCCACACAGAAATGATGGAGAGACCCTCCACAAAGCATGTCTTCGACTCTTTGGTTAAACCCAGCCTTCGAAATGTTTATCGTTTTGTTAAGGAACATGATCGAAGACGAGGGGCTGAAAAGCCAAGCCCCTCTTTAGGAATTATAGAAAAATTGGGTCGTGGAAGGACACCATCCTTACATTCAGCCAGAACTCTTTTAGCCGTTCTTGATACTGGATTGAATAGTGCCAAAAAACAATTCAATGAGATCATGGAAATCGAAGATGAAACTAAGAGAAATAAGAAACTCCAAAAGAAGTTCAGCCCTAAGAATTGGCAGCTATATAAATCTCAAGCGGTACTTCACCATTACTTGATGAGTCATCTTCGTGTCATGAGTCCCCATGACCTTAACAAAGTGACTAGTGGGGACTCCCCGCCTCCGGCACCGGTATATCCTACCGATGGTATGGCTCAGAAAGCCGAACACGCTGGTTTCTGTAAGCATCGTCGGACTGCCGTAGCCAGTATTGAGAAGTGGGTGCGTGGGGAACGAATTTCTCATAAAGAGGCTGAGGATATTCTAAAAAGCCTAAGAATGGTTCAGGATGGCCATGAATCTCCTTGGCCTGAGGTATCAGCAGACCCCGAACGATTGAGCAACATGAAAGAGGTTCGTGAGGCCCTTGAGAAATACAATGAGAATTATAATCCCGATAATACAACGCCTGTTCATAAAGACCATTTAAGCAGTGATAAAAACACAAGTATTGCAGCCATTTCTAATCTACTTCCCGAGAATAGTTCTGCACGCACACAACTTCAAAAAGTAAAAGAGGGTCTTGTTTCGGCAATGAACCGAACTGATGAGGACGCCACTCATGAGATGAACAACCAACTTAAAGAAACCATTGGTCACCTTTCGGAAATGATTT
>JYMV01017658.1_pt1 | contig 11357 bp, 8 predicted proteins | sample 338911 | NCBI WGS metagenome assembly JYMV01 (sample SAMN03354496, study PRJNA234377) | hydrothermal vent metagenome | biome: Deep sea; feature: Hydrothermal plumes at the Eastern Lau Spreading Center, Western Pacific Ocean; material: Seawater | place: Tonga | collected 2009 | depth 2000 m m
CAGCATCAACAATGGTCTGATTGAGCTGCCCCTGATTTACTGCAGAATAACAACAAAGTCCATCAATCAGTTCTTCTTCTATATAGGCAGCCACTCCATTTTCTGATGGTTTTCTGCAGATAAGTGTAGAAGAATCCTTTACGTGGCTCACCACCACATTTTCCAGAGGATTATAATTTCGTCCCCCTTTTTCTAATTCTATTTTTTCATGTTCTGCCGGTGAAAGGTCACCTAATCGAAAGTTATTAACTGTGAGATCATCTCCATAGCCATGGATGGAAAGCTTTGACATTATGTACTCCTATAAAAATGGGGTTGAAAATAGCTGGGAAATTTACGGGGTTTTATAAGTGGAGAGCGAAAATATTTGGACGTGATTATATTAAAACGTAATTGTTTAAATATGTAAAGAAATTCATATCACATATTACGTTTTTAATAATTATATGCTCATAACCGTCTATTGCGTAGGAGATCGGTTACCAAGAATGCCAACTCCAGACTCTGTTCATTATTCAGCCTGGGATCACAGGCTGTTTCATATCTGGAATTTAAATCAGAATCACTGATTTCACGGGCACCACCCAGACATTCAGTAACATTATCGCCGGTTAATTCAAAATGGACACCTCCGGGAATAGTTTCTTCAGCACGATGAATGGCGAAAAAGTGTTCCAATTCTTCCAAAACCGTTATCAGTTTTGTATGTATTGCCATGCATGGGGTCACATACCCAGAGAACCTTTTGGCCACTTTCTTTTATTGTTTTAATGAGTGGAGGCAATTTACTGCGGACAGTGTCCGCTCCCATTCGAGATATAAGAGTAAGTTTTCCCCACTCGTTTTCCGGATTTAGTTTTTCACAAAGGGTGATTAGTTCTTCCTCATTAATAGTAGGACCAACCTTTATGCCTATGGGATTGTCAACTCCTGATAGGAATTCTACATGTGCACCATTGGGTTGGCGTGTACGATCGCCGATCCACAGAAAATGAGCAGAACAATTATACCATTTTCCAGTAAGAGAGTCTTGCCGTGTAAGTGCATGTTCATATCCCAATAAAAGAGCTTCGTGGGATGTGAAAAATTCTGCTAATTTTAATGCTGAAGTATTGTCTGAATTAATTCCTACCGCTTTCATAAATATGAGGGCATCATCTATGCTGTTTGCAATTTCTTCATATCGTTTCCCCTGGGGGGATTGTGCGATAAATTCTTGATTCCACACATGGACCTTGTTTAAGTCTGCAAACCCGCCAGTAGTAAATGCGCGCAGCAGATTTAAAGTGGCAGCGGATTGATTATAAGTTCGCAATAATCGTTTGGGGTTTTGTTTACGGCTATCCTCATTAAAATTTATATCATTTACTGCATCCCCGCGATAGGATGGAAGTTCAATGCCATCACGTGTTTCTGTATTGGCAGAGCGAGGTTTTGCAAACTGCCCGGCTATGCGCCCCAGTTTTACCACATTGCAGGAAGCGCCGTAGGTTAAGACGACGGACATTTGCAGTAAAATTTTAAGTTTATCTCGTATAGAATCCGCCCGAAAATCATCGAAGGTTTCGGCACAATCACCACCCTGAATTAGAAATCCATTACCCTGAGCTGCATCACCAAGTTGTTGTTTTAATGCCCTTACTTCACCAGCAAAAACGAGAGGAGGATAGCCTGATATTTCAGATATTACTTTTGAATAAGCCTCAGATTTTTCCCAATCCGGCTGTTGTTCAGCGGGTAGTATCTTCCAACTGTCCGGTGTCCATGATTTTCCCATATAGAAAAATTACGAAAAGTAATTATGAAAGAATGAACTTTTTATACCAATTTATTTAATTAAAACGATAAGCATATCATTCACAATTTTGTCAAGTTATTTAGTGGAATGTTTTTTTATTCTTGACCAAGGTACATTGCAATAACTACTAATTTACCACCTGATATTCGGGTAAACAGCGAATATTTAAAATATCCATTGAGATTCTTTTCTTTATAATCTTAAATTTACCACCATTTTTTAATCAGCATTTATCTAACTTTAAAATCTAATAAGGAATATTCATGAAAATATTAATTCCACCAAGTGAGGGGAAAGCAAAAGTAAAACCGGGAAAAACCCTTTTTTCAGAAACTAATTTCAGGTACGAGCGAGAAGTCAACCAAGTTGTACGGTTACTGGAGTTAATTGATGATGAAGACCTCTCATCAGTATACGGAACATCGCCGGAAAAAGCGTTAATGTTTCACCGGCAAAACCAGGATGCATTTAACAGCCGCTGTGCACCGGCGATAGAACGATATACCGGAGTAGTATATGAGCACATCGGTTGGTCCACACTTTCAGAAAAAGCAAAAGATTATATGGAGAAGTATATCTATATTTTCAGTGGTTTATTTGGATTGCTCACTCCAAAAACACCTATTCCAGATTATAAACTAAAGATGAATGTGCTGTCTCTTCAACACCATTGGAACCCCATACTTACTGAAACTCTAAAAGATGAAAAAGTTATTGTTGACCTTTTGCCTCAGGTACATAGAAAAGCATATAAACCCAATAAGGATAATGTAATCACTGTAGATTTTCAAATAACCAATAAAGGGAAAAAATCTGCTGCAGGACATTTTGGTAAAGCAGTAAAAGGAGAATTCATACGCTATATTGCTGAAAATAATATAACGGATATCGAAGGTTTTTCTGGATTTGAATATGAAGGATTCAAATGGGACGGAACCTCCTTTGTTAAAGAAAATAGTTAAAAATCAGGAACAAATTCTACACATATCAATTAACAGCTGTTTACTAAAGTTAAATAGGAATTACCACAATGATAAAAGTTGAAAATCTATCCAAGTTCTACGGTGATGTTAAAGCCGTTAAATCCATCAATTTTGAATTAAACGATGGTGAGATTGTTGGATTTTTAGGAGCAAATGGTGCAGGAAAATCCACCACCTTAAAAGTGATGACAGGGTATCTTACTCCAACAACAGGAAATGTATATGTAAACGACTTAGATATTCAATCCAATACTCTAGAAATTCAAAAACAAATCGGATACCTCCCGGAATTGAATCCTTTATACTCTGAAATGAGAGTATATGATTTGCTGGAGTTCACTGGTAATATCCGCAACATTACTGGTAAAGCATTTAAAAATTCATTAGCTCGAGTAATAGAACAGTGTGGATTAAAAGGAGTCATTCATAGGATGGTTTCGGCATGTGCAATGATTCATGATCCCAAAATTCTTATACTTGATGAACCGGTTACGGGTCTTGATCCGAACCAGATTGTAGAAATTCGTAATCTTATCAAAGATTTGGGAACAGAAAAATTGGTACTCATGTCCAGCCACATTTTACAGGAAATCCAAGCCACAGTAAATAGAATTATTATAATTCATAAAGGGGAAATTGTAGCTGATGGAACCAATGAAGAGCTCATGAGTGGATTTATGGGGAATACAAAACTCACTTTGGAAATTAAAAATGCTGAAGATAGCACTGTAAAAGCACTGACAGAAAAAATTCCATCCATCAGTTTAGTTGACACTACAACACGAAATGGGTCTCAAATACTTCATTTAGAATATCCAAAAGAAAAAGATCCCCGAGAGGAACTATTTCAATACGCCATAGATTCCAATTGGGTAGTGACAGAGATGAGTCCTCACAGTGTAAATCTGGAATCAATATTCCGAACCCTCACAATGGAGGACAAGGCAAATGCGTAACCTGAAAGCAATTTATTTTAAAGAAATATCTTCCTGGTCATATTTGCGGTTATTACAGGATACTTTTTCACGCGGACCTTTTTCCTTTTTAACCAGTCAGACATGCGCTCACTGTTTAACATAATCCCCCTGGTGTACCTCTTTTTTATACCGGCAATAACCATGAGTCTGATTGCCCGGGAAAAAAATCTGGGAACAATGGAAGTTATGGTCACCCTGCCATTAAGAGACTTGGATTTTGTGGTGGGAAAATTTCTGGCAGCTCTGAGTTTGGTATTGGCGGGTTTACTAATATCGCTGGTACATTTTTTTACTTTGACCCAGGTTGGGACTAACATTGATTATGGGGCTGTATTCACAGGATATTTAGGGATTGCCCTTGCAGGAGCTGTGTATTCTGCTGTGGGTACTTTCGCCAGCAGCCTTACTGATAATCAAGTGGTGGCATTTATTATAGGGATATTTATTGTGCTGATTTTCTTTCTTATGGATAAAATGCTCATGTTTGTTCCTGCTGCGCTCACAGGGATTATTCAATATCTCAGTGTTGACTATCATCTGTCAAATATTTCAAGAGGGGTGATCGACAGCAGAAATCTTATTTACTTTGCATCGGTTGTAGGATTATTTTTGTTTATGACAGTTCGTATGTTAGAAATTCGGAGGTGGAAATAACAATGAGTACTCAAAATAAAAAATCGTTTTTGACATATATTGGGATAGTCATAACTATCTTGGTTCTATTAAATATTGTATCCAGAAATTTGTTTTTCAGATGGGATTTAACAGAAAATAAAATGTACAGTTTGTCCGATTCCAGCAAATCAGTTGTTAGTAAAATTGATGATCGGCTCACAATGAAAGTGTATTTTTCGGATAATCTTCCCGGAGAATATGGTAATAACCGGAGGTACCTCCAAGATATTTTAGAAGAGTATACAGCATACTCTAATGGGAATATCCATTTTGAATTCTACTCTACAGATGATGATGAAAAAATGCAGGAAGATGCCCAGAAGTCTGGAATTCAGCCCGTGCAATTACAAGTCATTGAAAATGATAATATTGAAGTAAAGCGAGTCTATATGGGCATGGTTTTCCTTTATGAAGATGAACGGGAAACTATTCCGGTAATCCAAACAACTACCGGATTGGAATATGACATTACCACGAAAATAAAGAAATTGGTGGATACTAACAAAGAAACTCTTGCCATTGCTAAAACAGGGGGTCAGGAGCAAATCAAAAATGAAAATATCTCTCAATTGTTGGCTCAACGTTACAATATTCGAAATATAAATCTGAGTCAGGCAGTTGCTGAAAATATTACCTTACTTTTAATAAATGGTGTAGAAGATTCATTAACCGTAGATGAGCTCCAAAATTTAGAAGATTTTATTAATCGGGGTGGGAATGTGCTGTTAGCCCAGAACAGAATCAAAACCGATCTTGCTACTCAACAGGCAAATCCGGTAGTGTCGGATATATTTTCATTGCTGGATTCGTATGGCTTACATATTGCACCCAACCTGGTTCTTGATCAAAATTGCGGCAAGGTGAATGTTCAGCAGAATTTGGGATTCATTCGCATTCCCGTTCCCATGAGTTATCCCTTTTTGCCCATTATTAAAGAGGGTAATTTTAATGATGAAGTGGTAATGGTGAATGGTTTAGAGTCTGTGCGCTTGATGTTTCCAAGTGAAATTGTAATTAATGATAGCGTGGCTGGCGCTGAAAATGTCAATATCATTCCCTTGTTTACAAGTTCTAATCGATCAACAACAATGGAAGAGTTTTTTAATTTGAATCCTGATCCCAAAGCAAACCCGGCATTTCGTCAGCTGAACGAAGCTGGCAAAGTATTGGGCGCACTGGCAGAGATTTCCCATTCGGAAACGGGTACTTTAAGCCAATTGATTTTGATTCCAGACTCTAAATTTATTGCAGACGACGGAGGTGGTGCCGCACCAGAAAATCACATATTTATTATGAATGCAGTTGATTATCTCTTAGGTGACAGGGAGCTAATTTCTCTCAGAAGTCGCGAAATAACCAACCGGCCCCTGCAGGAACTGGAAGATGATGAAAAAGCACGCTGGAAATGGATTAATATTCTTCTCCCATCTTTTCTTGTAGTTGCATTTGGTGGATTAAGAATGAGACGTGAAAAAAACCGGGCAAAAGTTTTGGAGGAAATCTATGGCTAAGAATGTACAAATTGCACTTATTGTTCTTATTGTATTTATAGGACTATATTTCTTAAATAAAAGTTCTCAATCAAAACACAAAAGTTCAACGGAAGCTATTTTTTCTAATGATCCGGAAGATATTTTCAAGTTTCTAATTCAAAATGGAGAAGAAGCAATTGAACTTGCCCGTGTGGACACGCTGTGGAGAATATCAGGAAATGATACATTAGAGGTTAAGCCCCGGTCAATGGATAACCTGTTTGACAAGGTCTTAAAAGTGAACAGGGGTACCATCATTTCTGAAAATCCCGAAAAATACGGTAAATATTCTGTTGATGATTCTACAGGTACCCATTTAGCCGTCATAGATTCTAAGGGTGAAACGGTTGGGTATTATGTTTTCGGGCGATCAAAATCTGATTATTCCCGCAGCTATATTCGAGTTGGTAATGACCCTAATGTGTATTTAGCTGATCAAAATGTTACTTATATGCTTTCCACTCGGGAAACCTATTGGGGAGAAAAACCAAAAGTAGAAATCCCGCCTGCGCCACCTATTCCAACAGATACATCAGCTGCGACAAATTAATAAATAGTTCGAATTGCCAGTCTGGAATTTTCATAAAATCCTGTAAATAACTCTTTACCCTCTGCTCTGAATTCATGTAGTTTTCAGGTTCCGCATGAAAGAGAAAAACAACAAATTTTTATTTGAAAACCACATTTTTGTAAAGGGTGCCAGAGAGCATAACCTACAAAATATTGATGTGGAAATCCCCCGTGATAAATTGGTGGTTATTACCGGGTTGTCCGGATCAGGTAAATCATCCTTGGCCTTTGATACCATTTATGCTGAAGGTCAACGCCGATATGTAGAATCACTTTCTGCCTATGCCCGGCAATTTCTGGGGCTCATGGAAAAACCAGATGTGGATTACATCGAAGGGTTGTCACCCGCAATTTCAATTGAACAAAAAACTTCCAGTAAAAATCCCCGCTCAACTGTAGGTACTATTACAGAAATTTATGATTATATGCGCTTGCTCTATGCCAGAATAGGCGTTCAGCATTGTAATAGCTGTGGTGGTCCCGTTCAGCGGCAAACAGTACAGCAAATTGTAGATAAAATTTTATCATTTAAAGATGGTACCAAGTTTCAAGTCCTTGCACCTGCTGTTAGAAGTCGAAAAGGACAATTTAAAGATGTCTTGAAATCTATTGCCCAGGAAGGATTTGTCCGGGTTCGAATTGATGGGGAAGAAATAAATCTATCTAAAAAAATCGATTTAGAAAAAAATATCAAACATAGTATTGAAGTATTGGTTGATCGTCTCGTATCAAAAAAAGGTATTAAAGATAGATTGACAGGCTCCATTGAATTGGCCTTGAAAGTTGGCAATGGGTTGGTGATAATTGATGAGATTGGAAAAAAAGAACATCTTTACAGTGAATTTTTCTCCTGTCCCAAATGTGATATTTCATTTGAAGAACTGCAGCCAAGGGCATTTTCTTTTAATTCACCGTTTGGTGCATGCAATGGCTGTGATGGACTGGGAACAAAAGTATCCATTGATCCTGAATTTGTAATTCCCGATCCCAAAAAATCACTTATTCAGGGAGCTATCGATCCCATTGGTGAACAGCCTCGTGGAAACTGGTATAGTGCAATCCTGAAAAGTCTGGCCTTCCATTATGATTTTAATTTCACAACACCGTGGAAAAAATTAACTGAAGAAGTACAGAGAGTTCTCCTTTACGGAACACATCCGGGGGAGAAAATCACCATGTCATATCAGTCCGAAAAATTTAAGGGAGAATATAAAGGGAAGTTTGAGGGTGTCATCCCCAATTTACAGCGGAGATATACCCAAACAAAATCGGGGCAAATGCGGGACTGGATAGAAAAATATATGGCTATCCAAAATTGCCCAGAGTGTGGTGGTGCACGTTTGAAGCCTGCCAGTCTTGCGGTAACGATTGGGAAGAAACATATCCAAGAACTCACTGAAGAAACGGTTGGAATTTTGCATGAGTTTTTCAACAATATAAAATTATCCAAACGTGATGCTGAAATAGCAGAGCAAATCATTAAGGAAATTAAATCGCGATTAAATTTTCTTGTAAATGTGGGATTGGATTATCTTACGCTTAACCGCTCATCCGGCACTTTGTCAGGGGGTGAATCACAACGAATACGCCTGGCAACACAGATTGGATCTCAACTTGTAGGAGTGCTGTATATTTTAGATGAACCAACCATCGGACTTCATCAGCGTGATAATCAAAGGCTAATTAAAACGCTTAAGCATTTGCGGGATTTGGGAAATACAGTCATCGTTGTGGAGCATGATGAAAACACTATTCTTGCTGCAGATTGGGTTTTAGATTTAGGACCGCGTGCCGGCTCCCATGGGGGCAAAATAGTTGCCAGTGGTACTCCTAAAGATATTATTGAAAATAAAGATTCACTCACAGGGAAATATTTAACGGGACATGCCAGTATTAAAGTACAGAATAAACGTCGAAAGGGAAGTGGAAAATTATTAACCTTAATTGGCGCTACGGGAAATAATTTAAAAAATGTTACGGTGAAATTCCCATTAGGAAAATTTACGAGCATTACCGGTGTATCCGGTTCGGGTAAATCAAGCCTTATAAACCAAACCTTGTATCCCTTAATTTCCAGGGAATTATATTCCAGTTTACGAAAACCGCTACATTTTGAATCTATAAAAGGGATGGTGCATTTGGATAAGGTTATAGATATTAACCAATCACCTATTGGGCGAACTCCACGCTCCAATCCTGCCACATATACGGGTGTGTTTACCCATATTCGGGATTTATACAGCCAATTACCGGAATCAAAAATCCGTGGGTATCAGCCTGGGAGATTTTCCTTCAATGTGAAGGGGGGCCGTTGTGAAACTTGCCGAGGTGCAGGGCTCATAAAAATAGAAATGCATTTTCTGGCTGATATGTATGTTCAATGTGAAGAATGTAAAGGGTTACGATATAATAGGGAAACCCTTGAAATAGTTTATAGGGGAAAAACAATATCAGAAGTTTTGGAATTTACCATAGAGGATGCCCTAAAGTTTTTTGAAAACCATCCTCAAATTAAACGTAAATTAGAAACTTTAAATAATGTGGGACTTGGTTATATTCACTTGGGACAACAAGCCACAACCCTTTCTGGCGGAGAATCTCAACGGGTGAAATTAGCTGCCGAATTATCCAGAGCGGGGACCGGCAGGACACTTTATTTATTAGATGAACCCACAACCGGTCTTCATTTTGAAGATGTGAAAATGCTTCTGCATGTCTTACACGGATTAGTAGATAAGGGAAATACAGTTGTGGTAATTGAACATAATTTGGATGTCATTACATCATCAGATTGGGTAATTGATCTGGGACCCGAAGGGGGAGAAGGCGGAGGTAATATTGTTGCTGAAGGTACACCCGAAATGGTGAGCAATGTGAAAGAATCTTACACAGGACAGTTTTTGGCTGGGATGCTGTAGGTTGGGTAGTTGGCTCTTGGTGCTGGGTACTGTTTTGAAATATCAATACGTAAGTAAACAAAATTAATAGCAAATTAAAAAGCCCCCAACAAAATTGGAGGCTTATAAAATAAATTTCAGGCTTTTTACCCTTCCACCTCAGGGGTTGCTAAAACGTCTTCAATATTGAGGTCTCCACTCTCAATTTTTTTCTGAAGCTGATCTTTTATTTTTGCCTTGGCTTCATCAATATCTCGTTTTGACACATTATCCTCCTCCTTTTTTGGCGTAAACATAGCCTGTTTTTTACCGGGGAGGTAAGCCTGTAATTTTTCAACGGTTTCGGTTTCAGAGTCTGCCAATGCTGTAGCCATAATCTCTAAATCAATTTCGGGGTCACCCCAAAATGTTGCTGCAATTCCATCTGGCATTGTAACTACATCATCAAATAATAGGAAGTATTTTTTCACTTCATTCAGCAGATCGGGATTGTCTAGCTTTATTTGTTCTAAATATTTTTTGGCATCATCTTCCGGCATTTTACCCAGCATTTCTGAAACCGATTTACCTCCGCCTCGTGAAAATTCAACTGGCCCTGGAAGAAAGGTGGATTTTTTCTTGAGTTCTTTTGCTGTATGTATAATTGCCTCAAGGGGAATATCTTTTAAATCGCCAGTTTGTAGAACTATTTTATTTTGTTTTTCAACATCAATTTTAGCTAAAAAAGTCATTCTTTTTTCATTGTCAATTTGCTCTAATGCCAATGCAATTACCCTGGATTTTTCCGGTGACAATAATGCGAAGAGTTGTTCATCATCTAAAGCTTCAAGAAATTCAAACATTTTTTCACTACTGGTTTGATCTTTATACTTCTCATTGGAAAGCATTTTGAAATAATAATCTTCCAACACCTCCTTCTTTACAGCTGTTGGAACGGTATTTTTTAAGGTTTTTGCATGATCCCGTATTTTATAAAACTCAGCTTCAGGAATATCTTTAAACATATTAATGGAAAGAGAATCTCCTAAAATATCAAAAATGATAGCAACCTTATCATAACCGGTTAATTCTTCTTTAGTTTTCATAACTTATTCTTCTCCAGCTTCTTCTTCACCTTCGTCAGATTTATTAGGATTATCCTCCAGCCATTCTTTAATGAGGGCAGATGCACCTTCTTTTTCCCCTACAGTAAGCGAAACGGCAGTCTGTCGTAATGAACGAAGTTCAGATCTCATTGCATCTTCATCAGGGCGGGGTGCTAGTGTAGGCGCTTCTTCCTGCTCTTCATCTTCAACTTCAGGTTCTGTCTCATCAGAGTCTTTTTTTTCGCCCTTTTTCTTATCTTTAGCCTTTTCCTTTTCAGCACCCTTTGGTTTTAAATAAATGGTTTTCGGCTTTTTATTGCTGGCAGCCAAAAAGGTTACAACCATAAGGGCAAGGATGAGTAAAATAAAAATAACAGAACCCATTATTCCTGAGCCGCCACTGCCAAGCTGCATACCCAATAGAGATTCGTCTTCCTTACCACCGCCAGCTTGTTGTTTTACAATACTGAGGGTTTCATGTATAATGACGGAGTCAGATTTAATTTTGCTTTCCATAACCCGTTCAAGGCGTTTTTCAGTATTGACAAATTTGAGAGAATCTTGAGTTTTACGTACCCTTTCTGCTGCTACCAATTGGTCAAATCGAAGGGAATCTTCTTTAATTTGTTGGAGCTTGCGGAGGTCTTCAATGGACTCTAATTGATCTCTTCTATTCCGCACTTCAGTTAGTTGAGTATCCAAATCTTTCAATCGTTGGGAATCAGCGTCTAATTTAGAGGCCCTTATTTTTGTCTGTAATGTATCTAATTCTTCCCTTAATTTTTCTATTTCCACATTTTTTTGATTGGTCTGAAACTGCATGGCTTCTATTTTGATGCA
>JYMV01016033.1_pt1 | contig 11354 bp, 10 predicted proteins | sample 338911 | NCBI WGS metagenome assembly JYMV01 (sample SAMN03354496, study PRJNA234377) | hydrothermal vent metagenome | biome: Deep sea; feature: Hydrothermal plumes at the Eastern Lau Spreading Center, Western Pacific Ocean; material: Seawater | place: Tonga | collected 2009 | depth 2000 m m
CAACATTACTATAACTATACTTATAAAGCCACCTAAAGAGTCTGTTAAATATATACCCAGAATAAGTACAGACGCCCCTAAGTACCTTTTATAGAGAATAGAATAGATTACAGATGGGATAAGTATCATGGCTAAATTCCCTGCCTCAGCCATTGAAGCATTAAATCTATAATGACCAACTCCATCATTCAACATATGCAATATAGAAAACCATCCAGATAAAAATACTCCATTCGGATGATTTAAAACCTGTAAATTAATCAAACCATTAAAATACAAAAAATAGTCAATCAAGCCAAGAATGGTTATAAATAGTGTCGAAAAATAGTAATATCTCAACAAGCTCTTTGTATTAATAATATTGTCTTTTAATAAAAAAGGAACTGCAAGATAAGTAAGCCATGGAATCAGACTTCCATAATGAATGGCAAGTGATTGATCTCTAAGCACATTGATTGTTATATTAACAAAATACCCTATAAATACTAATAATCCAGGCAGTATGTAGTAAAGCCAAACCTTATTATTAAACTTTCTAACGTATATATTAAAGGCTATATATGCACCTAAGGTTAATATATAAACAATATTATAAAACCTAGATATACTTGTAATTTCCCAAATATATCTAAGTTCAGTGAATTGAAACAATACAATACCGACAAAAATAACCAAAAATGCTCTAAATTTATTTCTACGGTTAGTAATAATATGGTTCATTTTTATTATCTACCTACGTGCATCATATAATAACTCTTAAGTCTAACAATGGGCGATAAATGTCGTTTTGTTAGCTCTTTTAATAGACTTCTTGCATTAATGACATCGCCAGTTAGATACAAGGCACGGGCATATGCATACATCCACCAGACTGGTAGTTCTGAGTTATTTTCCTCATTAAATTTGGCAATATATCGTTTGTTTATATACTGCAGATTAGTTAGTGACAGGGTTGCGTTGGTGGTATTAGCAGCACCGATCCAATAACATCCAAGAGTTTCGGGAATATACTTAAACTTATTGGTTAGTTTCGATAGCCTAATCCAGCACTCATAATCCTCAGATGCGATTAGCTTTCTATCCTCACATAAGCCGCCTATTTGCTTAATTAATGCAGCTCTAACAACAACACTAGAGTTCGAAAGAGCATTGCCTAATTGAATAAGATCGTTAAAAACAGGTTTTTTAACTTGATATCCAGACATCTTTTTTTGATACAAGCTCAACTTTCTCTGACTACTCATTATTTTCAGATCATGGTAGCATACATCATGACCAGAACTACAATAGCACATTACTTTTTCCAATTTATTTGAATACCACCAATCATCTGAATCTAGAAAAGCAATCCATTCTCCACTTGAGGCGTCAATTCCAAGATTTCTTGATGCGGCAATAACGCCATTATTGTTAATTTTTAAAAGTCGTATACGTTGATCATTCAGGCTCTCCATCATGGCATCAGTGCCATCTGTAGAATTATTATCAACAACAATCACTTCCCAATTTTTATAAGTTTGAGACAAGATCGACTCTAATGCTCTTTTTAGTTCTTCAGATCTATTATAAGTCGGGATAACAATAGAAACCAAGTCAAGCATTAGTCTTTATTCTCAAGGCAAAAATGGATTAAACCATCTAATTCTTGATTAACAGAATTGTCTTTGCTTGACATAAATCCTGTGCTAATCAATTTTTCTATACTGTAATCGAGTGCACCAACAAATGAAGACTTGTCGTCTTTGTTGCGCTTGATTTTGAGCGGCATCCCAGTTAGCTTAGTATAACGCTTGGCAAACTTTTCGGTTATTTTTAAAATCGTCGGAGACCAATCACCCCCAACATTAAACAAATGATCTTCTTGATCGCCCAAACGACAGTCAGTCAAATGAATAATTACTCTACAGACATCCGTTAAAGGAATAAAATCCCTTCTTTGTTCTCCTGAAGAATTTAGTGTTAACCGATTGTGTTTTACTGCCTGCTTGCATAAATCATTAACCAACAACATCCAGCAATTTACATCATTATGAACAGGGGCACCAAATGCATTAGAAAGTCTAACAACAACACCTTTTATATTGCCTTTTTTGTTTTCCATTAAAACCGCATCCTCTCCAGCCTTATGGCTCGTGGCGTAAGGGTGTGCGCCTGTAGTGGGGTTATCTTCTGTTATTCGTCCAGCCAATGGAGCGCCATATACATGTATGGTTGAAAGGTAAATAAATCGCCCTACTTTTTGTTTAATTGCCGCCTCTAGTAAATTAGACGTTGCAATGCTATTGACTTGAAATGCCGCACTCGGGTTGTTTTCACAATCTTGCGCATTCATACCTGCTGCGTGAATAACAACATCAATCCCATGAGTGATGCGATTAAGCGATTCGGGCGAATCCCATTGAACAACAACGCTAGTAGCGCCATGCAAAGCACTTGGCGCACTCTTAGGTATACGAGAGCCTAATATTACCCGATGCTCCGTATTGGCAACAATCGCTTTAGCAAGCCTACCCCCAATATAGCCAAAACCTCCAGTAATTAAAATATTCATCTTAAATTACTTATGTTCAATTTCCCAATCATAAGGAATACTAGGGTCTATTACTGGCTTACGCTCTATTTCACTTGGATCATGTGGTATGGTAGCGCAATTGGCAACAATTGAAGTTTCATTTCCTATCCCTTTCCATCCATTCCAAACCAGAGGCGGAACCGTTATCAGAGAATAATTTTCTGGCGACAAGAAATACTCCTCAACACAACCACGAGTCTTACTATCCGGTCTATCATCAAATAACACACATTTAATTGACCCATGTATTACTGCATAATTAAGTGTCATCTCCTTATGTAAATGCCAAGCCTTAATAGCGCCAGGATATGTGCAAGAAAAGTATATTTCACCAAATTCTGAAAAAACAGGTGAATCTTTACGCAGCATGTGCATTACCTTGCCACGTTCATCAAAAATTTGACGTAATGGTGTTATTACAACGCCTTCAATCATAACGCCCCCTGATAATAATCTTGTAATTGAGCCTTAGTAATGACCTCAACATCCCCCTCATTCATGAAAACCTTGTACCATGCAGCAGTCATATCCAAGGTTTTTTCCACATCCCACTTTGGCGACCAATCTAACAGTTGATGTGCCTTGTCGCAATTTAGCTGTAGCAAATTAGCCTCGTGTTGTTTTTGGTCTGAAGATTCTATCTCAATCGTGCCTTTTCCAATATACTGAACAATACTATTTGCCACTTCTTCTACAGTACGAATTTGTGATGTAGAAGGTCCAAAATTCCAAGACCCTTTAAAAGTTTCCGGGTCATTGTACAGCTTTACACCTAATGCCAAATAACCATTGATAGGCTCCAAAACATGTTGCCATGGTCGGGTTGCGTTTGGATTACGCAGCTTAATTGGTACACCGCTCTGTATTGCACGTATGCAATCAGGAATAATACGGTCAGTCGCCCAATCACCACCACCAATTACATTACCAGCACGTGTAGTGGCTGCACCAAGGTTTTTTCTTTGCGAGAAAAATGAACGGGCATAAGCAGAAAAAATTATTTCTGCAGCACCTTTGGATGCACTATAAGGGTCGTGCCCACCTAGCTGGTCATTTTCACGATAACCCCAGATCCATTCAACATTCTCATAACACTTATCAGAAGTAATATAAACCAAAGAACGAACAGAATCACATTTTCTAACCGCTTCCAACAAATTTACCGAACCCATGATATTTGTATCAAATGTGCTAACAGGGTTAGCATAGGATTCTTTGACTAGGGCCTGTGCGGCTAGATGAAACACAAACTCTGGTTGAAAATCTTGTATTGCTTTATTCAAGGCGCCCGCATCCCGTATATCACCCACAATATGCTTTATATTATTTTCCAAGTTTAGCAAGTCAAAATGATTGGGTGTGGTTCCTGGTGCTAATGAGAATCCACATACTTCTGCACCCATTTCTTTTAAAAGAAAAGCCATCCATGTTCCTTTAAAGCCTGTGTGACCCGTTATTAAAACTTTTTTATTACGATAAATATCATCAAACATTTTCTTAGTATTATCCATTCCAAACCTTCCAAGGCGCCTGTTTATCTTTCCAAAGTTTGTTAAGCTCGGTTTTGTCACGTAAAGAGTCCATTGGCATCCAAAATCCATCGTGTTTATAAGTGTGAATTTGCCCATCTTTAGCTAAATTTTTCAGTGGCTCTTGCTCAAAAACCACATCATCATCCGAATCAATATAATCTAGAATTTCTGGCTGACAAACAAAATACCCTGCATTAATCCAAGATCCATCACCCTTGGGTTTTTCTTGAAACTCCAACACTTGATTAGTATTTTGGTTAATATTAAGCGCACCAAAACGCCCATCAGGCTGTGCAGAAGTCATAGTAAGTAATTTTCCATGTTGCTTATGAAAATCCAGTGTTTTTTGAATATCAATGTCACCAACACCGTCGCCATAGGTAAGTAAAAATGGCTCATTATCAATATATTGTTTTGCTTTTTTAATTCTTGCACCCGTCATTGCATTTAGCCCAGTATCGACCAATGTCACTTTCCAAGGCTCAGACTGATTATTGTGTATTTGCATTTCGTTATTCGACAAATTAATTGTTACATCACTTTGATGTAAAAAATAATTAGCGAAATATTCTTTGATAAAATATCCCTTGTAGCCAAGCAAAATTACAAACTCGTTAATATTGTAATGGCTATAAGTTTTCATAATGTGCCACAAAATTGGTTTAGAGCCAATTTCAACCATTGGCTTTGGGCGCAGATCAGTCTCTTCACTCAAACGAGTACCAAACCCTCCTGCTAAAATCACTGCTTTCATATTACATTTCCTATGTTAAATTAAATATTAAACTATTAAGATTTTGACAAAGCAATTAATCTAATAATATCAAATGGGTTATTACTTTTTAAAATTTTATTATGCCACTCATTAGAATCTTTGCTGTTAAATACATGTTTGATATTTTCAATGCACTCATCTAAGTTACTGGAAAAATATCCATTAAACAAAATAATCTCTTTTAAGGCATATTCTAAATCTGTATCAACTAGCACTGGTGATACCAACTTAACTTTTAACCAAGACAATAAAGCTTGGTTGTATTGACTCGCCACCTTATCAATGAGCCTATTCGCACGTAAACCAATATCAATATCAAGTCTTTTGTCAATTTCACCGCCAGCAGCTTGAACTAAGAACGTAGAAAGCATTTGTGCTACTGGTCGTTTCTCAACATCCCATTTTTCATCGCCACAAATAGAATACTCAGTATTGTATATAATGCCCGGCTCATCGGAAAAATCTAACTTCGATGCTTGGTCAGCAACAACCTCAAATACCCGACGCCTAACATCATCATTTCGCACCAACTTTATATGACAAAAAACATCACCTAACATAAATTCAATTTCAACATGAGCGCCGCCTTTGTAAAAATATGTATTGATATCTTTTATTGGAGCACTACTTGTAAGTGCTGTAATTATAGATAATACATGTGGCAACCAATCATAAAATATAGGTAGACCTTGGTCATATTGCTTAGACTCTCCGTGTCGACTTTCTGACTTTGGATCTGTCCAATTAACATGAATAGACTTGATCTTTCCTAGATTGGAAACAAGATGTGAAAAATTATCTAAGTAACGCGCAAAAATAAATACGTGTGCTGCTGCAAATAACACACTCTTTGCATTAGCCAATCTTGCCAATCTAGAGGTTTCTGCATAAGACAAAGTAACTGGCTTTTCAACCAAAACAGGAATACCCAGCCGAATAATTTTTTCAATAATTAACGCATGATCACGAGCCGCATTAACCACAATCGCCCCATCTATTTTTTGAGCTTCTAATTTAGAAATGTCGCTGTGCACACGAACATCTTGCTTGAAATGTTTTTCCAGAGCCCATAAAGACATTGCACCCGAATTATGTGGACTATATATTGAAATCAAAGTACTGTTTGGAACAATGCTACCCACTGTTTCAGTTAAAACTCTAGCCCATCTACCACCTCCAATGATAGCTATGTGGCTTGGGCACGGGTCTAAATATCTAGTATTTATACTCATAAAGAAAAAATTAACTCACAAAATCTTCTTGAGACAAAATATCTAACACGGGGGCTTTATGTCCATTTTTTACTAAATAATCCTTAATTTCATTTGAAATATGCCATGCTAAATTCAGTACTGGTGCATCGTTATTTAACAACTCAAAATCATCATCTGAACGAATAATAATACGTGTCCCTGGTAGATAATGTCCAATTTTTAAAGACCCTGGCTTCTCATACACTGCAGAAATAATATGATCATCTAATTCAAGCATTTTAACCAAAATTGCCGCACGGCCTGGAAAAGCTTTTGCTCGTAATTTACCATGTAAATTAAATTGATTTTCTAACACGCTTTTCTTTGTTTTTTTCCACTGCTCAATATTGCCACGTAAAAGTGTAAAATCATCAAAAAATTGACTTTCCCGCTTATCTAGCTCTTTTCTTTTCACTGTATTACCTTGATTAACATCAGCCCCATTTCTCCCTATAAACACTCTAATATTGCCACCATATCTTGAAGGAAATTCTACATTCAAAAGTTCAAGGCCTAAGCTTCGTGCCATATAAACAAAAGAAGTGTAACTATATGTTCTTGGATGCTCATGATAAAACGTGTCAAACTGATTTCTGTCAAGGACAGCCCCTAAATAATGATTTTCTATGACAATTCTAGTGCCTTCTTTAAGTAATTTTTTTAATGATTTTAACACCCCTCCCAAATCTTCAATATGAGCAAATACATTAGTGAAAGTTATAATGTCAGGTTTGCCCTGACTCTGCACAATCATATCAGCAACACTGTCCGACAAGTATTCATTAAACGTTACATGTCCTTTTCCTTGTGCATCAAGACAAGCATCTGTTGGCTCAATTCCTAACGTTATCGCACCTTTTTCTTGGAAAAAATCCAATAAACTACCGTCATTGCAGCCAATATCAAGAACTTTTTTTCCTTTAAGAGTGCCAACTTCAAGTTCACAAGAATTTACAAAATCTTTCATTCCTTTTAATACGTCAGCTGTGAATCTTGACCTGTAATGATAATCCTTTGGGAATAAATCGTGTTTCGGAACTTGAAATCTTTGGTGGGCAGTATTACACTGCTTACAAAATAATATTTCAATTGGGTACTCTTGGCAAACCCTATTATCTCCAACCTTGACAAGATCGTCACACATTGGATGCAGGCCCAAATCAAGCACAGGAGTCAAATCCTTACCACCACAAACTTCACAAGCATCAATTTCATGCATATCATTACTCATAATCACTCCTTTTTATAATATAAAAAAATTTACTTTACTGCAACCCAAATTAAAAATGGCGGCCTCCAATTAGGTTATTAAATTTACGGATAATATACCTAAAAAATGACCAATAAAATTCTGGGTATAAGCCATTGCTAAACAATAATTTAATGAAATGGATGTGCTCGTATCCCGATTCTTTTTTGTGAACAAATGTATAAACCATATCAGGAATAAAAGTACGTAGAGCAAAGTTTTTGCATCGCCAATATGTCATATAAGGTAACCCATTTTTGCGATATTCATCTAACGCCTCAATCAAACGCACACTTCTAATAAATGGATACATAGGCGCCCATTCTCTAGCACCAGTTAAACAGACACTCAACGGTTCGGCATGAAAATATGCCTTAGAATTAGAAAAAGCATTGGAAAATATTTTAACATGTGGAAATGTGTTATCAAAATGCGAAAATATTTTTTCATCATGTATTGCTTCATTGTCCAATACATGTGCATTCTCAATCCACTTTTCTCTATTAAATACACTAAGAAACATACCTCCAAGGAAATCGAATGAAATTTTAGGGTTTATTAATTCAAAAAAATTCATCTGCCCACTACTTCTCCATTTAGAAAAGCTTTCCATCTTAATTGGTAAATTTTTTGTATCAAAAGGCTGATGTTGCTCAAAAACATATTCAGTAGTTAGATGAAAGGAATTAATATAGAAAAAATCCACACTATTATTTTGATCTATAATTTTTAGCAAGCGCTCAAATGTGTTCGACATAAGTAAATCATCGTCTCCAATAAGCCATGCATAGTTCCCATCTGCCATATTAATCACATTCAGGAAGTTTCTTGGTATGCCAAGATTTTTTTCATTCTTTCTATATACAATATCAATTCGTTTCTGTGCATGACGAACTACAGCTTCAGTTTCATCGGTTGAGCAATTATCTGATACACAAATTTGAACATCTTTCTTGTTATAGCTAGTATTTAAAATAATAGAATTTAAACAATTAACTAAATGAGCGCAACGATTAAAGGTTGGTATACAAATTGAAAGTTTGTGCATACTGGTAAAACTAAATTCTTCTTAGATAATAAGTTATTTCATCAAGAGGGATAAGCTGACTTAAAAATCTTTCGTACCTTAACGGCCATTTATTAGCAAAATAGACTATGGCTCTTTTAATAAGACCGCTATTAAGGTCTTCATGAAATACAATTCTTTCAGTTTTAAACCTGGTTAAAGTATAGTCATATCGCTGACATATGACATGATCAGGGTCATAATATGAAAACGACTCAACAGTAAAAAAATGCTTGTGTGTTGGGTCAGTAAAAGCAGAAACAGACCTGAAGTATGGGACGATTACCTTTACAACGCCGCCAGGCTTTACAATGCGATACAATTCCCCCATTACCGCGATAGGGTCATCAAGATGCTCAAGCGTATTATCAATATAAACCATATCAACAGTGGAACCCTCAAATGGATAAGGAAAAGAATTTAAATCATGGATAATATCTGCTTTTGTTCGCTCATTAAAATCAACCCCAATAGTGCCAGGTCTTTTCTTATTTCCACAGCCTAGATCAACCTTGACCTTTTGATTGTTGCCCATATATCAACCCCTCCATAAATTAAAAAAATTAGGTTATTTATACCATATTAAAATTATTTTTTACAGTATTTAACACAAGCATTCAACATCATTTTTATATCTTGACGTCGGCTATTATTCGAAATAATAATCAACACATAAGAGAAAATTATCGATACAGATAAAAATAAAAGAAATTCTATTAAACTTGTAACATCTTTATGTGGCGCAGGGAAGATATTATTTATTATATTTGGAAGATAAATATAGAATGCAGTACCAATAACAATTGATGGAATTAAAACTTTTTTAAGTATGTTGTAAAATGAAATAATTTTAAAAATCCCTTTTATTGCAATAAGCCCCAATGCTATAGCAACAATTACTTTTGCGATTGCAAGCGACTCTATGCCAAAATCATCTTTTAGAAAGAAAATAGAAGCATAGAAAACACCTATTGATACCAGAGCTTGAGCATACATAAGTTTATGTTTTAAGCGCGCTATAAAATAATAGGAAGCAGGTCTGATAATTACTCCAAAGAACATGCTAATCATTAATATTTGAAAGATACCAATCGAGGAGTGATATTCACTGCCAACCCAAAACAAAATCATAGGCTCAGCAAACAAAGTTAGACTTAATGTTAAGATCAAATATAGTGGTAATGTGTATTCTATGATTTTAGATAAAATTTGACTTATTTTAACATCTGAGCTATACGCTGAATAATGATTAAGCCGCTGAGAGATTGGTGAATACAATATATTCCACAAATTCCTTAAGAAATTTAAGAAAGTAAATCCAATAGCATACAACGCAACATCTTGCATACTAAACAGCCATCCAATTATCAGTAAATCCATCTCATAATACAAGATAAATGCAAGAGTTAGAATGAAAGAACTAAGTGCCAGCTCTTTACTCAATTGAAAATATTCTTTTCGCAATCGTAACGATTTCATAAGTTGAAAAAAGCTATACTTAATTTTCACAGAAGTAATATAAATAGCAATGCAAGAGCCGATAATAGTCATAAATGTGATAAACAAGAAATATTCGACAATGAGATACTGACCCTCTTTAAAGAAAAAATAAACTGAAAATATTTTAACTAGATTAAAAAAAATATCTATCCTAAGGTGTATAAAGTCCTTTAATCTAATCGCAAGTACAAAATTTACTAGCCTTTGCAAAAACACCTGCACAGGAAGAAAAACCCCCATTATTAACAATAAATCACTTGCAATAATAATGTTATTGTTCGTTAAATCGCCAAATAATACTTCAGTATTAGCTGACAGATAAAGCATAAGTGCTGAAAATGGTAAGAATAAACAGATTAGTAAAGCAAGAGTAAACCCTGTAATACCTATTTCCTTTTCTTTATCCCCTTTGGAAACCTCCTCACCGGCAAATTTTTGTCCAGCAGATAAAAATCCCAAATCAGCATAACTCAGATACAAAACAAAACTCATACAAAATGTGTAAATACCATATAACTCTTGCTGTGTTGACAAATGAGGAACCACAATGACCACAGATAGAAAACCTGAAATCATAGATATTAATTTCCATGTATATATGTTTATATAGTCACTTGTCTCGACTGTAATCATTGTTAAACTCTAGGTATTTAGTTTTTGATCAAAAAATATACCCCATTCTGACACCCAATTTTTTTTAACATCACTACAACTACTTGTAAATTGCTGTCTAGCTTCAATGGTGATTTTGCTTTCCCACCATTTATTGGGTTCACGCCAAACTCTAGCAATATGATTGGCCGCTAATACCGGGTCAGAAAATACTATTTTTGCTTGCTTTAATTGAATTAAAAGGTTATCAAACTCTGGAGCAAGCTCCCAATACTTTTTTGGATAAAGAAGAATTGTTGGAATGCCTGACATCATAGCATCAGAAAAAGTAGTTTGTGGATAAGTACATACAATGATTCTAGAGCTATATATAGCTTCATTAAAGTCTTTGCATTCTGAAATTATTTTCTTACCAAATACATCGGAAAATCTTTGTTGGAAATTCCAAGGCGAAACAGGATAAGGAAAAATTTTAGTGTGCTGTTGTAATTCATGAGGTATATTTTTTATAAAATCAAGCTTTTGATTAAAATCTTCTAAAATTAACGATGAGCTCGGACCAGATTGACTACCGTAAGAATATTTCCCTAAATCCAGATTAACTATAGTAATATTTAAGCCTTGTATGCTTTTTAATCTAAATCTTCCAACATATTTATTAGGCGAAATTCTTGCATGTTTTTTTGCAATAGGCTTGTGCCAAACAATTTTTTGGTCTGACACTTTTTCTTCATAATTAGAAAAAGAACTCATTAATGAAGGTATACCCCCACCATGCGAAGAAATAAATAATTT
>JYMV01009351.1_pt1 | contig 11348 bp, 12 predicted proteins | sample 338911 | NCBI WGS metagenome assembly JYMV01 (sample SAMN03354496, study PRJNA234377) | hydrothermal vent metagenome | biome: Deep sea; feature: Hydrothermal plumes at the Eastern Lau Spreading Center, Western Pacific Ocean; material: Seawater | place: Tonga | collected 2009 | depth 2000 m m
AGCGAGGTAGGTTCTCGAGACCACCTGAGTAGCCTCCGCCACCGTCCGGGGTGCGGACATTTCCGGTGATGATGGCCATGTTGTAGGTGGTCTCGGAGGCTGAATCAAAATCGTCGTAATCATCGCCGGGTTCGCGATCGTCATCCCAGTTGTTGGAGAGAAGATTCACGGCATCGCTGATCACCGCGGAAGTCTTCTTGTTGGTGGTATTGAAGTCACCCTGCACGTAGATCGGATTCTCACTGACAAAGAGTAGATCAGCGGGAAGCTGGGAGCCCTCGGAGAGACGGATTCCTTCGAGCCAGTTATTGGCCAGTCCTGGATCCCAGTTTGCAGGTTCCGGTACCGGAGAACGGTAGGCATAGACCTGGTGAATGTCGTTGTTGGGATTGTTGTCGGAGTTTGCGGAGGTGATGTAACTCTGGAAGTTTCCATCGGAGAGATCGATTTCTGTCAGGGGAACATATGTTTCCTCTCTGGCGTCGTACATATCGGAATTGCTCTCGCTGATGGCCCCAGAGACCTGGCTGGTGATGTCGAGTTCGACCCCGTCGATCACGTGATAGATGCGGTCGTTGTGGATCACCAGATCTGCACTGGTACGGTAGTGTCCATCGTTGGCAATCGAACCGATGTTAGGAGCATTCTGGTTCAAGACCCCGTGGCTACCGGTCTGCACCGTACCACCCCAGCGATCATTGGCGAAATCGACCCAGTCCTGGGGATCGGCCCAGGCCTCGAAGTCTTCATCGTTATCGAGGCTACGGAAGTCGCCATCGGCGTTCTTGATTCTGACGTAACCACCAGTTGTGGAGCCATTGTTCTTGCGTTCACGGTAGATCTCCCCGGTGCAACGAAAGTAGTCAGAATCGATGGTCAGGGTCTTACTACCTCCAACGCCGACATAGATGTCTCCGTTGGCATGGACTTTTCCTGCGAAAGTCATGCTAGGTCCAGGCAACAGTTCAAGATCATCATCGAAGAAGATGGCAAAGTCGAAGAGCGGGTTACGTTGCACCTCGATGGTCCGTTTCAGTTGGCTCTTGGCGATACCAATCTCAACTCCTGAGTTCTGAGAGATTCCTGGGTAGAGTTGGACGACCCTTGTGTAGATGGATTGAGTCGGACCATCAGTATCGGTGGAGTCATAGAGGACCTCGATCGTTCTCCAACCATTTTCATCCAGAATTCCCGGATAGACAGAAGGAGTGAGATCTACGCCATTCCAGGCATATGTGGTACCGCCAATTTCCACGGTCCCTGCAGCGGAGGTAGAAGTCGCGAATGGGTCGTCAAAGTTAGCCGTCCTGACCAGGATCTGTTTCTGAGCAGCATCGAGGATCGCTTCGGCAAGAGTTCTCGCCTGTAGCCTGTCGAGTTGGAATCGGGAGTCCTTGCTGCGGGTCAGAGTAGTCGCGACGGTGGCCGCCGAGATCAATCCAATGACCAGGGTCATGAAGACGGTGACGAGAAGAGCGGTTCCTCGCTGATTCAATGCGTGGATTTGGTTGTCGACAGGTACGTTGTTGTTCATGGCGGTGACTCCTGCAAGTGGGTTCGAAGGTAGATTCAGTTTGGCTGCTTTCATGGAGGTAACAGTTTTCTTCACTGGGCTTGGGCCAGGTAGTTTCTTCGTTTGACACGACTTCGTATCGAGTAGGGGATCTCATCGGGGTTTCTCTGCAGATTCAGTGTGACGATGATCGCCTGGCCCTGGTCGTCAAAAGAGATGCCTGGAAGCCTCTCGGATCCGGATTCATCGAGTTGATGGGTGCCGATACCGACCGCCAGAAGCCATGAAGAGGAATTCCCTGATTCATCGGAGATGGAGCAACTGACGTCTCCGAAGTGGTACTCCTCGGTTGTCGGATCGGTCGAGAGTCGATCCCAGCGGACGGTGCAGGTTGCCACGGGGATCTCGACACCGGAACTGTCGACGAAGAAGTACTCTCCAGCAGTGAGGTCGTACTCCCGGCGCCATGTTGCGGGGTCGATTCGATCCCACTGTGTTGTTTGGTTATTCCAGGAGTATCCAAGGACATCAACCTGCAGAGCATCGCCATCGTCGAGGATCGTCGGAGCAGACCAACCCTGCCTCAGCACCGACTCGATTCGAGAAAAGGCACGATGGGCATCGAGTTGAGAGGCGGCGTCTGCGTTAGCTTCGCCTCCGAAACGTGAGAAGGAAGCAGCCACAGCGAGACTCAGAGAAATGACGACCACAAAAACGATGGTCGCGATGAGTATCTCGAGCAGGGTCGATCCCTGATCCTTGCAGGGATGGATCTTCTCCATGAAGACTCCTAGCGGGTTCGTACCACCCAAAATTGTTGTTCGGTGAGGTCGCTAAAATCTCGACCTTGCCAGGAAACTGTGACCAGGATCTCCAATGGATCTGCGTCGAGATCACTCACTTCTACATCGATGGTGGGGATGGAAAGATCGGTGAGTTCTTCAAGAGTTGGCTCTTCATCAAAGATCTGAGTGCCCTTCTTGGGCCAGTTCTCTTCGAGCAGGTATCCGGTGGAATCGTTGGTGAGATCTTCGAGTGTCCGAGAATAGAGTTCCTCCAGCACAGCACGGGCATATCCCGTGGCACGGGTTACTTCCCGGGAGTTATTCTGCTCCTCGAGTACCGGTAACAGCAGTAACGATGCACCGAGGCTCACCAGCCCCATCAGAGCCATGGCAATCATCACCTCCAGAAGCGTGAAACCCTGCTGGCGGATGTGGAGATCGTGGCTCGGAATCATCTTGGAATCTCTCCTTCAAAGGGGAGCCGCCGGGCTGGTAATTGGTCGAATGAGGCACACCAGGGACTCTGAGAAGATTACGACGAGGGTGGTTCCTGGCGCAAACCAGACAGGTCGATGGGATGACCTGCTGACCCGGTTGAGGGACTATCTTCCGGAAAGGAATTCCGGATAGGGTTACCCGCCGAACTCGAACATGAGCCGGATACTGGTCACCTCGAGGCCATCAAAGGAAGAAGTACCCCCCTTTGTGCAGGTGCGGGTGCCCTCCAGGAGCCATCGAAACCAGGGAGAGGGCCGAGAACAGATTCCGAGTCGAAAAACCTCGACTCCGCCGGCATCGGTTCCCGCTTCGAGCAGCCCTAGCTGTTGCAATTCATCGCCCAGATCGGCTTTTTCATAGCGAACGAGTACTTCGAGATCCTTGCGGTCGTGAGGGGAGGATGCGTCGAAGAGCCTGGGAGGAAGATCGGGTCCCGAGCGTATCGCCAGGGATTCGTCCGAGAAGGGCAGTAATCGAATTCCCAGCTGCCAACCGTCGAGTTCTCCAGGAAAGTCGGTGATGGGGTCGTTGGTCTCGACTCCGAAGAAACCGGCTCGGCTCCACTCGTTCTCCAGGTGCAGCCAATCGAGCACAGGCCAGCGCCAGCCGGCACGGACCCACCTGGCCGAATCCATTTGAAGGTTCTGGGTCCGATAGATGGTCGACTCACCCGGTGATTCGATCTGAAAGTGACCGTCAAGATCGTGATCCCAGCGACCGGCAATGAACATGGAAAAAGCACTGTGGCTGGAATCGATGGCACCGGGTCCGCCGAACAGCAGTGGAGCGAAGGGTTGCACGGAGAGTCTTCCAGCGAATCCCTGGCCGCCGAAGAACTCGCCCCGGAGATCCGCCGCGCCTCCCAGACGTGCTTGCAAATCGGCACTGATGGCGTCATCGAGCCACAGCCCTCCGGCACGAAGCGCCCAACTCGACCCCTCATCGATCCAGTCGAGGACGCCAGGAGAGATGGTGAGCCGATCCTCCAGCGGGATCCCACCCTGAAGTCCGAGTGCGTTAGGAATCCGGCCGGTGGTGAGATGGAGTCTGGTACCGATTCTGCGATCGATCCATGCCTCGGAGAAGGTGCCAGGAGAACGAAGTCCATCGAGGTCGACGCGGAACCGGAAGTGATTGCTCTCGAGAGCACTGCCCTCGATCAGAAGATCGCTGCCCTGGAAGTCGACAGGGTCCGATCCATCTTGCAGTTCTGACCCCCCCAGAAGCTGGACACGGATCCTGGGGGTCACAATCAGGTGGGGGACCATGTCGGGACCGATCAAGGTCACGCGGCCACTGCGATCGATGGTCAGAGAACTGGGCGTTCCGGAAGGGTTATCTGACTCGGTCGATGAATCGGAGAAAGAACGACCGAAAGGATCGTGTTCGGATTCATCGGGGGGAACTTGTCCAGCAAGGGCAACGGTGATGAATGAGAGATGCAGTAGCAAGACAAATTGAAGAAGAGCCGGTTGCCGTCTCAGCCGGAATTCTGCATCCCGGTGCTGAAGAGAGTCGAATCCGACAGCCGATGAAGACAATCCCCCCCCCTTCGAGATCAGATCATCGCCATCTCGCGAATCTGAACAAGGGGAAACTAGGGTCTCTCCAGGCGCACATCATCGATCATGATGAGAGTATCCTGGCGACTGGTGTGAATCAGGCGCAGAACCTCGACCATGTCCCACTCGACCTCTCCTTTGCCGGAGAATTTTTTGAGATCGATGCGGAAATCCCGCCAGCGGAATTGCGCTTCCACGGCGGTCTGGAAACCTTCCCTCTGGAACGCTCTCGCCGCTCCTCGTCTTCCGTACCCGCGTCCAAGTCGTGCTTGGCCGCCATCAACATCGAACAGAATCCTCACCTGGGGCTTGGCCCGGGGATCCTCACACCGCAGTGAGATTCGCAGGTAACGAAACTCGGTCAGATCGATCTCTTCATCGATCTTGCCGAGGTCGAGGAAACTCATTTCATCACCGGTTTGCCAGTGCATGGCGTACTTTCCGGTGCGGACATCACCGTCCTCGGGACTACCTCCGATGACCTTTGAGTTGCCAGGGCCTCTTCCGCCGCCGGGTTCGCCGCGGCCACGACCTTGGCCCTCACCCTCGTTGTCACCTTCTTCATCGTCATCCGCTTGTCTGGTCTGGGTCTCGCCTTTTTTCTCGTAATCGGCGAGAACCAGGAACACGGCATCGAACGCTTCTTCACGTAACTGAGACAATTCTTCGCCGGTAAAACTACCATCGAAGGCATCTCCACTGGGATCTTCCTTCTCGATGACTGCGAGCGCTTGTTTCATCTTGTCCTTGTCGGCGTACTTGCGGGCCTTCTCCAGGACTACACCCCCTTCTGCTTCCTTCATGCATCGCTCAAACGCTTCAGCGATGTTTTCGGCTGGCTTGCGTACCTTGCCCTTGATTCGCTTGATCACCGAGAAAGCACGGGCATATTCCTTCTCCTCGATCAAGGCCAGGAATCTGGCGTAGTCCGCGTCGAGGGCCTCATCACCGAGGTCGACCGTAGGAATGGGACCGATTTTCGATTCCGATTCAATCTCGGTTGCTGGATCCGCTTCGTCGACCTGTGAAAGTGCCGGTGTGTTGAAGCACATGCACCCGAGAGCCAGAATGGTTGCCACGGAAAGAAGCGACCTGTTCAGCGAAATATCTTTCATCGGTTTCTCCTTGTGCAAATCACACGGCCTCCGGGGGTAGCAGACCAGCATCCCTCAGGGACGCCTCTCAAGTAACGAGAATCTCTATGGCATTTCAAGTCGAATGTTGTCCATCATGATCTAACTGTCGGGTCCTCCCGAGAATACGACTCCCAGAACTTCGACGATGTTGCTGCTGTGCTCGTGTCGTCGAGGCTACCTGCGGTTGGTTGAAAGCAAATCCTGTGGAAGTAGAGGTCAGTATCTTACGAAGGTCTTCGTAAAAAGCAAGTGTCATATGACCCCTTCTGATTGCAACTGCCGTGACGGACACAGACGGCGAATCGGTTTCCATCAAAAACCCGACTGCACTCTCACCGAACCCCGCAAAGCCTCGTCCGGTTGCTGGTTGAAGGCTCAAAAATGTGACCGGATTCGAGGAAATTGTCGCCGATTCAGGTGATAATCGCCCGTGCCTCCCTCTGGCCACGGAGTGGGATCCGGCACCGAACTACCCGCGCGCAGCAGTTGGTGCAAGTAGTACCGAAATGAGGAAGATCGATGATTCGGGAAGTTGTGATCATTGGATCCGGACCTGCGGGATACACCGCTGCCCTCTATTCCAGCAGGGCACAACTCGATCCGCTGGTCTTTGCCGGTTCGCTCAGTGGTGGCCAGTTGATGCTTACAACAGATGTCGAGAACTATCCGGGATTTCCCGAAGGCGTCATGGGGCCGGACCTGATGGAGTACTTCAGAAAGCAAGCGGAGAGATTCGGTGCCGAGATAGTCTTCGAGGATGTAGTCGAAGTCGATTTTTCGAGCCAGCCTTACAGGGTGAAGAGCACTTCGCAGGAGGTCGAGGCCAAGACCGTCATCATCTCGACAGGTGCCAGTGCAAAGTTGCTTGGACTTGAAGCAGAAAGTCGTCTGATGGGCCACGGGGTCAGTACCTGTGCCACCTGTGACGGTTTCTTCTTCCGTGGTCAGGAGATTGCTATCGTTGGAGGTGGTGACTCCGCGATGGAGGAGGCGATTTTCTTGACCCGATTCGCCGACAAGGTCACCGTAATTCACCGCAGAGACACTCTTCGTGCTTCCAAGATCATGCAGCAGAAAGCATTCGACAATCCGAAGATCGAGTTCATGTGGGATTCGGCAATCACAGAGGTGCTCGAGAAGGACGACAAGGTCAGTGGGGTCGAGGTAGAGAACCTCAAATCGAATGAAAAGAGTACCCTGGAACTCACCGGTCTGTTCGTGGCGATCGGGCATATTCCAAATACCCACCTCTTCGAGGGGAAACTTGATCTTCACGAGAATGGTTACATCAAGACTCACGATGCGGTGAAGACCAGCGTCGAGGGAATTTTCGCCTGTGGCGACGTCCAGGACTTTACCTACCGCCAGGCGATTACCGCTGCAGGGAGTGGTTGTATGGCGGCCATGGATGCAGAGCGCTGGCTGGAGACTCAACACTCTTGATGGTGCCGATATCAGACTGATCGGGTCGCCTCGGGGCCGAATTCTCGGTCCCGGATCAGCGTGGAACGCTTCCCAATCGCCAAACTCATCCAGTACCATGCACGGTCAGTCCCGGGTTGTTCGAACTCACCCGGGGGAAAGGCGCCAGCCATGAGGATCTTTGACCCGCACTGCCATATGATTTCTCGAATCACGGATGATTACGAGAGAATGGCTGTGGCTGGTGTCGTTGCCATCACCGAACCGTCATTCTGGCTCGGGGAGCCTCGCAAATACGCCGGTACATTTTATGACTACTTCGATCACATCACTGGCTTTGAACGTGAGAGAGCTTCCCAGTATGGCATCCAACATTTTTGTACCATCGGAGTAAACCCTCGTGAGGCCAATGACCTCGATCTGGCCAACGAGGTTCTCACCAAGATGGAGGAATGGTTCGATCATCCCTCGGTAGTTGCCGTCGGCGAACTGGGATTCGACCTCATCACCGATGAGGAAGAAGTGATCCTGCGCAAGCAAATGGAGATGGCATTCAACGCCGGACTGCCCGTGATGATCCATACACCTCATCGCAACAAACTCGAAGGTACGCTCCGGACCATTGAGGTGATCCAGGACATGGGACTCGATCCAACCAGGATTCTGATAGATCACAACACCGAAGAAACTATCGGTGCGAGCCTTGAAAATGGATTCTGGTGTGGGCATACCGTTTATCCCGTGACCAAACTGAGTCCGGAACGCGCTGCCGCCATCTTCGAGAAGCATGGACCGGAACGGATGATGGTGAATTCATCCTGTGACTGGGGGCCATCCGATCCTCTGAGCGTCCCCAGAACCGTCTGGCGGATGAGACAAGAAGGTGCTTCCGAAGATGTGATCCGAAAAATCGTCTGGGACAATCCCATCGCTTTCTATTCTTTGTCCGGGCGGATTGACCTGCAGCCCGGTTGGGAGTGATTTGATGGACGTTCCCGACAAGATTGACGATGCAAAGATTCAAGAGGGTGTGCGAATGATCCTCGAGGGAGTGGGAGAAGATCCCAACCGTGAAGGGTTGCTGGCCACACCTCATCGAATTGCAAAGATGTACAGGGAGATTTTGGGCGGGATGCACGATGACAGTACCGAAGTCCTCAGCGCGGTTTTTTACGAGGATTACGACGAGATCGTCTTGCTCAAGGACATCCCGTTCTTCTCCATGTGTGAGCATCACCTGATGCCGTTTACGGGTAAGGCTCATATTGCCTATCTTCCTGACGGCAAGATCGTCGGACTCTCGAAACTCGCGCGAGCAGTGGATCACTTCGCAAGAAGGCCCCAGATCCAGGAGAGAATGACCGCACAGATCGCAGATCTCATCAGCCACAAGTTGGAGCCCAAGGGTGTAGCAGTAGTTCTCGAGGCAACTCATACATGCATGACGATGCGAGGAGTAAAGAAACCGGGCAGCACCATGACGACTTCTGCGATGCGTGGCGTTATGCGAGAGAATCTTGCCACCCGGAACGAGGTTCTTACTCTCATCTATGGAAAGGCATGATCGATGTCAAACCGACCCGGCGGCCTGTTCGAGATTGAATGTCCTGACTGCAAGACTGTCCTTACCATCGACCCTCGTGCCAGGAGGATCTTTCACAGCGTGTCGAAGGATGAGGATGGGAACACCAGATCATTCGAGGATGCCGTCAAGGATGCTACCGCCGGACCGGACAAGGCTCAGAAAGTCTTCGAGGAAGGGATAGCTGCCGAAGAGGGCAAGGAAGAGCGCCTCGACGATATGTTCAAGAAGGGCCTCGAGAAGGCAGAGGAAGATCCGAACAAGAAACCACCTTCCATCTTCGACTTCGATTAGAGGGCCTTTGATTCACTGGATCGTTGATGGCAACAATCTCATCCATTCTGACTCTCAGTTTCGCCAGCGGATGAAGGAGAGTGGATTCGAAGCCGCTCGCCAGTTACTCGAAAATGAGTTATCCCGCCTCCGCGTTTCCGATCAAACCTTTGAAGTTGTTTATGACGGTGGGGCATCAATGCCACAGCGTAGTGGGGTTGAGAGTTCGATCGCCAGGAGAGGGAAAGTCGCTGACGATCGTATTCTCGCGCTGGCGCGGGAAAAAGGTGGTACGGGTACTGTTCGTGTCGTTACCGATGATCGATCTGACATCGGATCGCGTCTGGGGGGATCAGGCTTCGAGTGGGTTTCCTGCAGTGAATTCCGAAAACTTGTGCTCGAGGGTGGGGGCGGCCGAAAATCGAAGTCGGGGGAGGTCTCAGACAAACCGGCAGCTCCGAGGAGCAAGAAGCAGGTCGATTACTGGCTGCAGGAATTTGGTGTCAGTGCTGAAGAGGAATGATTATTCATTCGGTTTCCAGTATTGAGAACCGTCGTCTTTTCTCATTAAGTATTTTCTCGAGATCAGCTCTCGTCTCAAAAGAGCAATATCGGCAAATGAATGGTGCTGGTCGATAATCTCGTTTACTGCTTTTTCGGAATACTTCTTATCGAGCTCAAATTTTGTGGCTAGCCATTGGACTACAGTCTCTTTGTCACTGCGTTTTTTAGGCCAGCGAAGGATCCCCTCAAAAGCACAAATCAGGTCACTCATGTTGATTATTCAGTTTCGGTTGGCTTCCAGGGGACGTCCGCGATGCCATCGGCCTGATTGGCTGCTCTTGCCTGTAGGAATAACAGATCAGAGAGTCGATTGAGAAATACGATGGCCTGTTGCCCTTCTCCGGAAGATCTACAGAACTCAACCGTCTTTCGCTCCGCTTTTCGGCAAGTAGTTCGTGCCCGGTGCAGTCGAGCGGCGGTTACATTTCCACCCGGAATGACGAACTCTTTCAGTGGCGGTAGTTCCTGTTCCCATTGATGAACCCAGCCAGTGAGCTTGTCGATGGCTTTGGCACCAACACGTAGTTCCGTGCCCTTCTCGATTCCACAACCTGGTTGAGCCAGATCTGCTCCCAGTGAGAAGAGCAGCGACTGGATCTCATCGAGTTGATCACGGATGGGTTGAGGGATCGTCGCAGAGTTGTCGCCACTGCTGGCGAGACAAACCCCGATTTCCGAGTTCAGTTCATCGACCGAACCATAGGCCTCGATTCGCGGATGGCACTTGTCGAATCGACCTGGGCCCAGGACCCCGGTGTCTCCCTTGTCTCCTCCACCCGTCGCGATTGATCCCATCTCGTTTGCCTCCTACAGGACCACTGCTGCAGCACCAAAGCGCTGTTGCCCGCAGTCGACGATGCCATGTTCCAGTAGATGTCCGCGATTGCGACCGCGCTCGATGGCATGAGCGGTTGCCAGCACCATCGGACACCAGTCCGTCAGATCTGAAACGGAGGCCAGACCTGCCAGATCAACCGCTTCAGGATCGAGAACGTGTTTCAATATGGCAGCATCCTCCTGGAGATCTGAGGACTGATGCCCGTCTTTTCTGGGAGAGAGGATTCCGGCAGCGATCAAGCAGGAACCGATTTCTGATTTCAATGCGCTGCCGAGTTCCTGTCCGAGCCGGATCGGATCGAAGTCTCGATCGGGTCGATAGGGGACTTCCAGCGGAACGATCCGGCAGCCAGGGATGAGAACCTGTGCCATCAGAGGAGTGATCCGGTGCAGTGATGGGAGCTGATCCTCACTCTCATTTTCAGGCACAACCTCCAGATCTCCCGGCCACAGCGAAGCGATTCGAGCAGCCAGTCGCTCATCGATGGCAACTTCTCCGGCAGAGGTCTGGATGCTTCCGATGGCGCGGATCCGGGTTGTGTTGCATGAGGTTCCCGCTACCAGCACCAATGTCCGTGGCCGCGAGCGAAGCACCAGGGTATGAAGGGTACGTGCCAGCAGACGAGCTCCATCGAGGCACTCGGTTCCAGGAACGATGGCGGTGCAGACTCCCTGCGGGACGTTTTCGGGAATGGCCCAATTACTGACGAGGGCCTCAGTAGCGCTGGTAACCTCGTTGAGACTCCTGGTCGGGTCCGTTGCGGGTCCGCTCAATCGATTTCCTTCCCTGTTGAGATGGGAACCGGGCGATCCGGTAACCGTCGATACCCGGCATTTCTGAGCCCGGGACGGAATCCTGCCTGCTCGATCGTCTCTCTCAACATCACCTCGGTCGCCTTGTGATCTGCACCGGCCACCGAGATGACGTTTTCCTCGATCATCACTGATCCTATATCGTTGGCTCCACGTCTGAGTCCCAGACGTCCTTCTTCCAGTCCAACGGTGAGCCAGGAAACCTGCAAATTTTCGATGTTGTCGAGAAAAATTCGCGAAACGGCGAGCCAGCGGGAGTATTCCCGTGGCGGCACCCTGTTGGGGATCTTCCTGCCCAGCGCGGTGTTATCGGGCTGAAATGTCCAGGGAATGAAGGATATGAACCCTCCGGTCTGATCCTGG
>JYMV01027053.1_pt1 | contig 11348 bp, 11 predicted proteins | sample 338911 | NCBI WGS metagenome assembly JYMV01 (sample SAMN03354496, study PRJNA234377) | hydrothermal vent metagenome | biome: Deep sea; feature: Hydrothermal plumes at the Eastern Lau Spreading Center, Western Pacific Ocean; material: Seawater | place: Tonga | collected 2009 | depth 2000 m m
CTTTTTAAAATAAAATTTAATCGTCAGTTCATCTTCTGTAAATTGAGTTTCGACATTTTCTAATCGATTCATATTACTCAAGTTGACTTTAGCCTCAAGGCTAAGTGGGCTTAAAAGAGTAAATAGTGAGACAAAAAATATCCAACCCTTTTCCCAATTCATTATCAGGTTCCTTATAAAATTTTCATTTGATAGTAAGTGTCAAATTTCCGACTACAAAACTATTCGAGACGGTAAATTGCAATCCTCGTACCGCGCAGGATTAATATTTAAAAACTAATTAAAAGCTTGGCTTTTCCAAAAAGTAGGCTCTATTAAATGACACATCATGACGTAGTTCTCATATGACAGTTTTACTTCGCATATGCTTCTGTTATTTGGCGACACCATCGTTTAGCGCCCTACTTCCAAGAAGTCTTTTTTTTTGAAAAGAGCGTATAATTATGAAAGCAAACATTATGAGGAGGGCAGCTATGACTAAAATCAATTGTCAAAAGGGTCAATCAATGAACTCCCTTAATCCTTTTCTTATTTTAATACAGTTACTTTTTGTCATTTTAATTTTACGGGGCGAAGTGGGTGCGGCGGACGCTTCGCCTTGCGTTGCGTTGCTTCATCCTCTGGAGAGCAAGGTTGACGAAATCAAAGGCCTGGGCGGTATTTGGGGGATGTTCGATCAAAACTATAAAGTGCGTAACCACGCTACCGTAACTCTCAAACTGGATTCCAAAATCACTGTCCTGATTGTCCGCTTGAATCACTTGTGTACGACGCAAAATGGGGTGCCTTTAGAGGAGATTGCGCAGATACTTGTCCCCCGACTCAAAGCTGAAGGAGAAAAGGCAGTCACAGAAGATCTTATAAATTTAGGGCACTTGGAGGAGGAGGCGGAAAAACTGATCGCTTACGCTAGATATGCGGAGAGCAACCTCAACCGTAAACTAGAATTTGATCAGATAATTAAAACGATTACGGAATCACAACCCTTTGCCAATCGTCTCGTAGAGATATCCAAAAAAATCGGTGAAGTAGAGTCTGAAACAATTTTGACCGAATCAAAAGTTCTTATCAGTGATATCGAAAAATTTCTCAGGACCAAGCCGTATCTCGTGCTGGCAGATAAAGAAAACGCTGAGATCCCACATTCGCGCTATGTAACAGGTGATTCAGACGCTATGTGAAATGAAAAATGCAAGTTCTAAACTGACAGGTAATAATTTTTATTTCTAATGATGGTCTTTAAAACTTTCCAACCGAGTGGGAGCAAGGAACATACTTAAACGCGTGACAAAAAAAGAAAAGAAACAGAGTAATACAAAACAACTACCCTTTATCAAAATGAAACATGAAAAGCGACAGATCGAATATTAGTCTGACACAATTTGTGAAACAAACAAACTAAGGCAATATATTGCGATCAATAGGAAACGCCGTACCGAAAACAGAATTTTAAGCAATGGTTAAAGAGCTTAATCTAAGCAGGTAAATTATTAGGGGGAAATGAATAAATACGGAAAATCAAGCAAGGAAAGAACGACCTTTATACAAAAACTTTCCGGTAAAAGTATGATTGTGGACAGGAGCGGACTGATTACAGGATTAATTCACCTGAGAGGGTGAAAAAACCTGCAATGCGTCAAGTTGCAAGCGATTTCACTCTTTCCATTGGGGTAACGATATCCGTAAGGCGCACACCAAACTTTTCGTTCACAACCACAACTTCTCCACGCGCTACAAGTTTATCGTTCACCATAACTTCAAGTGGGTCTCCAACGAGCTTGGTCAGTTCGATAACCGAGCCTTGTCCCAATTGAAGCAAATCGTTGATCAACATTTTACTACGACCCAATTCAACGGTCACGGATAAAGGGATGTCAAGAATAAGGTCAAGATTAGCTTCTTTACCTTCGTCAGCTTTTCCACCCTCTTCTTCGTTGGTATCCCCCTGTTCCTCGACGGCTGTTTCACCTGCACCTTCACCGGTACCTTCGTCTTCTACGGGATCGTCTTCTTGATTTGTATCTTCTGCCATAGGTCTACCCTTCCCTTTCTATGATTTCTGTTACTTGGATGGCCTTGAGTCCCCTGGAAACACCGGGGAACCCCTTCACTTTGGGCATCCCTTGCACCTTAACTGTCAGAGGATCTGTAACGTCATTTCCAAGCATAATGGTGTCCCCTACCTTCAATTGAATCAATCGTTCCGAAGTAATATCTGTCTTACCTAATTCAGCAACCACCTCCACTTCGGTCGTCAACATCTCTTCGCGCACACGACGGATCCAGACACGGTCGACTTCCTGCTCTTCCGCTTGGAACGTGGCTTTGAGTTTCGGTATAATCGGCTCAATCGCTGAGTATGGAATACTTATGGTGACTGAACCTGAGGTAAACTCAAGATCAATTTCAAAAACAATGACCAGCACGATATCCGTTGGAGGAACGATTGCCGCAAACTGAGGATTAACTTCAGATCGCACGTAATTTGTGTTTACCTCATGGACCGGTTTCCATGCCTTTTCTAAGTCCTCCAATGCCCCAAGTACCACGTTTTTCGTCATTCTTATTTCAATAGCACTGAAATCGCGATCTGCGATGGTTGATTCCTTGCCACTAGCCCCACCGAAAAAAGTATCCACAATAGCGGATACCAGCTTACTCTCAACGATCATCAGCCCGTGCCCACGCAGGGGTTCCATCCTGAAAATATGGAGACTGGCTGGAGAAGGTAACGAACGCAGGAATTCGCCAAACTTGACCGTGTCAGTGGATACGGCGTTGACTTCCACTGCTTTTCGTAACATGCCCGAAAACGTTTGGCGAAATAACCGGGGTGGGAAGCCGGCCCGCAATAATTTTTTCCTGACTGGTCAGGTCATATGCAGTAACACCGGTGACATCATCTACTTGATCCGTTTCGGTCTGAACTTCCCCTTCACCAACGCCTTTTAATAACGCGTCGACCTCTCCCTCTGATAAAACTTGACCCATTTGACATTCCTAAGTTGATTCTAAAAAATATAAATTATTTAAACAGATAATAAAATATCAACCAACAATTACTTCGCGAAGCATTACTGGACTATAAACTCGGTAAAGTATGCATCCTTCACATGACCGACCACTAAAAACCGGTTGACCCGAGTAGTAATTTCATCTTTTAATTTAAACTTCCCTTGAACCGAATAAACATCCTCAAAGCTCTTACTACTCAATAAAACGAGAATAGAATCAGTAATCTTTTGTAGGTTTTCCTCAAATTCTGGATTGACCTCAGGCGAACTCAATTCCAAAGTTGCAGTTACTTTCAAAAACCTTTTTCCGTTACTACCAGCAAGGTTAACAACGAACGGATCCATAGTAAACATCACCCCAACACCCGGAGGTAATTCTTCTGCATTTTCACCATCCGCACCTTCTCCGCCTTCTTCTCCATTCTTATCCTTTTCGGCAGACTCTTCAACTGCCTCTTCCTGAAAAAAGTTTGTATAGGCAAAGTATCCACCACCTGCTAATGCCAACACACCCACAACGATCAAAATAAGCTTAATAGGCAGCCCTTTTTTCTCCTCTTCTCCTGCTGCTTCGCCGCCTTCTTCTCCAGCTTCTTCTTCAGCCATTTATTCTTCTCCTAACTCAAACTTTCTTTAATAGAACTAAGAATCAAACTACCTTAGCTATGTTTTTCTTCTGGTGAGCTCTTTTTGGTCAATTATAAAGTCAGAGCACCAGGATCAATTTTTCTCCCAAGAAAAAAGGAGGCTAACCAGGTTTCATCAGATAAAAATCGTCACAAACTGATCGAATTTAACAAAATGATATAAAACCATGGTTTTGCATGATTTATCCCACAAAATAAAGCAAATAATGTGCCAATAGTTCGCCGTGGACCAATGAATCCATAAGTCATTGTTTTTAAAATATTTAAAATTAAATTCCCTGCTAAGAGGGTTATTTCAAAAAAATCATAATTACGGTAAAAATGTCACTGTTTTGACAATTGGCCTATAAATTTCAAACACCTGACCGCTCTTTCTTTTCGGACAATGGCAGATATTCCTTCATTTTTTTATTGTGAAATCCGGTGGATATCAGCCTGGAAATATGTCCTGATGATTGTGTTCAGGCTCTAATTCGTCCATAACTAGTCATTGCTCTGAATGATTCTTGACCGTCTTCCTTAAGCGTATGCGAATAGACGGTATATAAAAAAGTAATTAGCTATTTTAAAGAAGCGTTCCCAAGGTAAAATTTATGTTGTCCTAGATGGGCGTATTTAGTCTCTACTATAAATCTAAGCATGAATCTTGGTTCTCTCGCGCCCTTACTCTAGTAATCTCAGAGCAAATATTTTTACATTTAACGTAATTCTATTAAATTAGATATTACTGCATCGATAATGCGATATAATATCACCTACGAGTATCTATGCAAGTCGTGACCGTGTTGACACTGGAACAAAATGCTATCGTTTACCTGATGTTCCTGAATGGAATATTATTTCTGGGCTTGCGCTTTATAGCCTTTGCTATCGTCAACCACGAAAGCAAAGGATCAAAGCGTATCGGATACGCTTTCTTGACGACGGTGCTCCTCATCGCGTTAATCCAGCAGGAATATCAGGTCATGACCCAGCTAAATTTCAACGATGGTGATATCCGGAAAATTCTTCTTTTGGGATGTGTGGCGCCTATATTCTTGTCATCGATCGTATATTATCGAATCAAACGCTTCAGGCTTGAAAGTAAATCAAATCAAACCTCCTAAAAACTAACCATTGAATACTATTGACCTAAGAAGCGATACGCTAACCCAACCCACAGAAAGCATGCGTAAAGCGATGGCCGAGGCAGAAGTCGGGGATGATGTTTTCAGCGAAGACCCAACCGTCAACCGTCTTGAAAAAATTGCTGCGGGTCGCATGGGAAAAGAAGCCGCAGTTTTCGTTCCCAGTGGAACCATGGGAAACTTGATTAGTATGCTATCTCACTGTAATCGAGGCGATGAGGTTCTCCTTGGAGACCAAAGCCATATTTTTCTTAACGAGGTAGGTGGTATAGCTGCGCTCGGTGGAATTCATCCACACATAATTTTAAATGAATCTGATGGGACTCTAAACCTGGAAACCGTTGAAAAAAAGATACGGGCAAGTGATCTGCATTACCCGCCCACCCGCCTGATAGCTCTGGAAAACACCCACAACTACTGTATGGGCTCGCCTATTCGACCAGGGTACATGCAACAGGCAGGCAATTTAGCAAAACGATACAATCTACAGATACATGTTGACGGGGCGCGCATTTTTAACGCAGCTGTAGCCTTAGAGGTGGATGTCAAGGATTTAGTAAGAGAGGCAGATTCCGTTATGTTCTGCCTGTCTAAGGGGCTCTCAGCGCCTGTAGGGTCACTTGTATGCGGAAACAAAAAATTTATTAATAGGGCTCGAAAATGGAGAAAAATGGTGGGTGGTGGCATGCGTCAATCCGGCCACTTGGCCGCTGCTGGAATAATCGCTTTGAACGAGCTAGTAGACAAACTGAAAAAAGACCATTTCAATGCGCAAGTGCTGGCCCAAGGTCTGGCCAGATTAAATGGAATCGTTCTAGATCCAGAGTTGATTAAAACCAATATCATTTTTTTCAGTTTAAAACACCCAACACTTAATCCGGACACATTTCTTGGTGTTCCGGGCCGTATTGCATCGGGAAATATCAGAGTCTCAAATCGAGCGGGTCATCCGCGTGTCTGAAGAGCTAACAAAGTAAGATTTCTCTAAATCAAATTAAACACTCAATAGATTGATTGACAGAAAGATAAAGAACTATTATATTGTTCGGCTACGAAGTTATTAGTTTTAGATTTTTAAACTTGGAGAATATACATGGCGTTGCCAGTAAAAGACACTATGGAGTTGGTGCAACAAGCAATGAATGTAGTAAAGAGCCGTTACCTGCTATGCATTCTAATTTCCCAGAGAATTCATCAGTTAGAAAAGGGTGCTGCACCAGCCATAGATGTTGATCCCGATGATTATACCTCACCGAAAACATTTTTAGATTTATCCCTCATGGAAATCATTGAAGGAAACATGGATCTTGAAACAACTGAAGGCGAGTCTGCTTAAAGGTCGGTCCCCTCTTGCTGTAAGAAAATTGCTTTAATTTTTCAACCATACACTAATTGGTATAATCCCCACCATCTCATTCGTTTTTGCTATCTAACTAAAAAAGACAAAAAAAAAGCCCGCCTCTCGGCGGGCTTTTCCCTTTTTATTACCGCATTCCCCTAGAAGGGACGTTCATCCTGAATTACTTTTCCGTCAGCGTACATCTTCCGAGTTCGATTGGTCATCCACACGAGCCATCCCTGTAGACCAACAAAAATTCCACCCATGATAAAGGACATTGTCAGCATATGACCTGTATCCACTGGCGGCTCTAAAATGGTGTAGTACCAAGTAGAAACTGCCATATGCTCGTCTATCTCTTTATCCCAGCCTGCCCACTGCATAAATGCTACGGGAATGAACTCTTCTGCAGGAATCTGAACGTCCATATCACCGTCGGTGGTTAAGGCTCGCTGGAACATGACCTTAACACGACCCTGATGGAATATGGCATCAACGACTTTGACCGTTGGTTCGGTTTCTTTTGGGTTTAACGCGTTATAACCATTTCCGTTGAGCTCTTCTACCGTAACATCCAGCTGGTATCCCTCTTCCTTGGGTGCATTGGTGGCGCTGTAGTCCTTAGGCATTAAGGAAGCCTTCCAAAGATCGACAGGCTTCTTGCTATCACCAAAGATAAAGTAAGGCTTTTCAGCACCGAACAGATCCTGTAATTTAGCCGGGAACTGGATAGCAACCGCTTCAGGATACTCTGCATCTGTGGAGAGAAAGCGGTTATCATATTCTACCAGATAGTAGATACCCTGATCTTTATTCCAGCGGGCAGAAACCCAAAGGTTATCCGCCTTGGGCTTAAAGTTCCGTTCACCAAAAGTGATCTGGCCAGACAGAGCAATGTAGTTCTTTCTTGGATTATTTTCCTGCTCTTCAGATCTTTCAATAATTTTCGGATCATGATCAGGGGCTTGCCACATGGGATCAGAAATCTTTGAAGCAATTTCTCCATCCGTATATTTAACACTGATCAAAAAATCCGGAATAGGCTTATTGGTCAGTTTATCGATCTTCTTACGCGGACATAAAGAATTAACGAAAGCCGCTAATTTCCATCGGTCCTCAATGTTGATTTTATCCTTAAAGTTCGGCATCGGTGTGCCATTCAGTCCGGTTGAAACCGCGCGAGCGACGTTGAATGGATCGTAATGATTACGTCGAGACCCACGGAAATTCCAGCAGTGCTGCCAGTTAGCGGCAAGAATCGGGAACCCCCAGTCATCACGGCCTTCACCGCCATGACACTCAAAGCACTTATTGGCAACCATGATCTTTTTGCCTTCATCAATGGCTTCCTGAGGTATACCCTGGTAATAGGGTCCTGTAGCACCCCAAGGATTCGGCCCAAGTTCCGTGACTGTATCTAGCATTGTCTCGTCTTCATCACTGAATTCCCGATCCTGTACGAGTGATTTAACAAACTGAACAACCGCTTCAATTTCATCTTTACTTAAAATACCAGCCCATGACGGCATGGCCGAACCTGGAAGACCATGTGTAACTGTGTTAATGAGGTCTTGATCTCTTGGCAACTCTCCGGAGTCGGTCCATCGGATCTTGAAGGTCCCCTGGGTAAAGTTCCTCGGCTTGGTGAACAAACGATCATGCGAGGGACCATCTCCGACACCCTCAACACCATGACACCAGACACAGCGCTTGAAATAAACCTTCTTTCCCGCTTCAAGCTTATCCTGCTGAATTGGGTCTGCCTGCCTTTCTTCGTCTTCGGCATAGGCAACTCCAGCGATCAATACCGAAAAGATAAGAGGCAGAAGAATCTTTAGTTTGCCCCGGGCTTTGATTTTAACGTTCATTTTAAATCCCCACTAATATTTTAAGGTTTTTCATTCAACCGTATATCAACAATTTAAAACTTACTCAGCAACAGATCCTTCTGTATCAAAGGTCCTTGGATGGTGACCGGTATACCAGAATTCGAAAAGAATAACCTTCCACATTTCATCCGTAGTCAGATGCTCCTCCCAGGGAGGCATTGCTGATGACCAAGGGGTTGATTCATTTGGAAGCCCCGGTCCACCCTTAGCTACACGCCAGAACAGGAACGACTCCTGAAGCATGGCGATGGTACCCGGATCAACAAAGTTAGCCGGTGTTGGGTTGAATGCGTGGGAGAACATTCCCAACCCGTTCAACTGGTCACCATGACAGAAATGACAATTTTCGAAAAAGACGGTTCCACCTTCAGTTACATTTTTCATGTACTCGGTCTTATCAAGAAATGGAAAACTATCCTTGTAATTATCCTGCTCGTCAGTTCTAAAAGGATTACCGATCTCCTCTAGCTTGTAGATTTTACCGTGCACCTTGGTAGTAGAAGGTGGCGCCGGATGAACCGTTCTTAATTCAACAGGCTCTGCAAACTTGGGATAAAGACTAGTCCAAGTCGCAAAACCTACAAGTAACGGTAGAAGCGTAAACACAACAATTCGCGCAAGCTTGTACTCACCGACGATCGTTTTAACAATGGGCGCCCTAAACTCCCGAAAAGTCGTTGGGTCCTGGCTGATGTATAGAAAAGTCCCAATCGCCCAAAGCATCATATAAGTGATATATAGAGTCCAAGGGATATGTGGCGCGAGGATAGAGTCATAAAAATAATGTCCAAGCATAAAAACATAAAACGCTTTTAGAGCCATGGGCGGTTTTAACCTCATACCTACATTGACCGCGATCAGGTACGCACAAAACAGTAAATAGAAAACATAGCGGTTCAATATCCAAAAGGAAAAAGTTCCGGTTTCCTTTGGCGTAAAGATAGGAAACAACCCGTAATGGAACACCGCCCAACCCACTACGGCCAGGGTAAAACTAAGAAATGTTTTGTTCATTGCTATCCTCTCCTATCGTTTAGCCTTCTGTCTGGCTTATAAAATCAACCAATTTTTCAATAGCGTCTACCGAGAGCTGGTGTTTAAAATCTTGCGGCATCAAACCCTCTGGGAAAAGCTCATTTTCTTCTTCATTCATAACAATATATGCATTGGGATTCAAGATTGACTCCCGTACATACTCCTTCGTATTGGTCGCCTTACCCTTATAACGAGAATCCTTGATACGCTTAGGAGCATTGATCTTCTCATGCAACTTAGGCCCAAGCTCGCCGACAGCGCCCTCGATTCCAGGAATGGTATGACACAAAGGACAACCAAGCGTATTGATCATCACGTCAATGGGTTCAGACCCTGTTACAAAGACCGGGGCCTCCTCATCTGACGCAAGCTCCTCTTCAGCCGCCCCACCATCAGCCGATGGCAAAGGCACCGAAACAGCGCTATAGTCGCCAGGCGTGGTGTAGGATTGCAAGTACGCGATGACTGCATTCACCTCAACCGGACTCAAGCTGATCGGTGGCTTGACGATGACAGGCATCGGGCTTACCTTATCCCCAGCCTTACCAAAACCCTTGACCACGTAACAGCTTGGACACATAACCGATTCACGGATATAGTCCTCCGCTGTCATCGTATCATGTCCACCCGCACCCGGCCGGCGATACTCTTCAGGGATTTGATCCGGAGCACCTTTAATAATATTTGATTTAGGCTCGTTTTCGCCCACCTTGACCGGCTCGTTCAAATAGCGATCCTCCTTAATCCGAGTAGCGCCACGTTCTCCAACTCCAAACAGGTTCGGACATCGACCGATATTATCTCCCGCATCAAACGTATGACAAAGAGGACACTGGCCTTTCCCGATAGCCTTCTGGCCAGCCACCTGTTTTGTCCCAAATATAATGACACGCCCCATCTCGGCGTACTCTTCCATAGTAATCTCACCAATAAACACTGCTGCCTTTGGTGGTGGATCACTACGCTGCTGCGGCAACCAGTTGGTATACCCAGCAAGCAGGACCGATATCGTTGTCCACCAGAAAAAAGCCCGGATGATAGGTGGGGATTGATTTTCAATTTGCGTGCTCTTAAAAAATATGCCCCAGATAAGCAACAGCAAGAACATGGTCAAACACATCTTGCCGAAAAAGAAACTAAGCTGCTGACTTTGGTTGAGATCAAACATGTGCACCGTCTCGAGAAACATAACGATAAGAAAGGCACCGAATATGCCTCCCCAGAATTTCGTACTCACATCCTCACGCTCACGGCAGTGCTGTACAACATTCACGAACGCGTACAACGCAAAGACCGCGAATGCAATTGATAAAAATGTCCACAATATATCCTGTTGCTCTGGAAGCATCCCCCTACTCCTCTCCTTTATGATTCACAATAATAAAACTTGTTATAAGCATAATAATAACGCCATCATAATTAGCTTTCCGTAAGCATAATAATGACAGCGCTATTTAACTACTACTGTTGCTGATACTACTGTTGCTGAGCTGGAACCGGAACCGCATCTGGTGCCTTTTCTTCTGACGCTTTGGCACTCAAGCTAGCGACCCAGAAGACAACAACAAACTGAACCCACACAAAAAGCGTATTGAAGGTCAACATCTTACCGGCTTCACCGATAGTCAAGGTGTAAGCATCCACCGAGTTGTCCCGTAATACTTCCGTTACGTGCCAGAATAGACGGACCGAGGAGCGAATGTATCCCATCAGACCCATCAACCATGTAAATGAAATCGCGAGCAGGAAGATCGCATAGGTTCCCACTTTTGATTGGGTCCCCCATTTTATATCTCCCATGGACTCTGAGTCCTTGAACATGGAAATGTTAATTGCCGTGCCCGCAAACAGGGTGGTGAGGGTGCTGCAAACTTGGGGCACCGAGAGACCTACCCGCTGGTTAGCAGGCAGGAAATAACCATAAACGCCCAGCCAGATGGTATTGATGGCTGCGCCGACGAAAATAGCGGCGATCCAGCAGTTACCGGTCGTTGCCCAGGGCACCGTAATCTTTTTGTTGGCCCTCTGGTACAAGATGAAGCAAAGAACCGTACACTGGATCATTAGGTTGATCGCCGTATTCTTGGCGGACATAACCCCAAAGTGACCGATAATCGGGTGCTGCGCGCCTCCCATTTCTTTCAATTCAGCAGGGGTCATCACGATCGTATGAGGGGTCATCCACATGGTAAAACACACGATGAGTAGTAGAACCATATACTTACAATACTTCATATAACGCTGCGAACCTTGCACACGCGACATACTATTGTGCAGGTAGGAGTTTGCGCCAAAAA
>JYMV01008896.1_pt1 | contig 11347 bp, 7 predicted proteins | sample 338911 | NCBI WGS metagenome assembly JYMV01 (sample SAMN03354496, study PRJNA234377) | hydrothermal vent metagenome | biome: Deep sea; feature: Hydrothermal plumes at the Eastern Lau Spreading Center, Western Pacific Ocean; material: Seawater | place: Tonga | collected 2009 | depth 2000 m m
AGATGAAGGGAATGATGTTGGAAGAGTGGCTGCATTCATAGATTTTAAGCTTTCTGATGGGGAACGGCAGCCTACTGGTGGCTTGGGTTTTTTCGAGTGTATAAATGATGAGAAGGCATCTGTTCACCTTTTTGAAACGGCTAAGAATTGGTTAGAAAAGCAAGGGATGGAAGCTATGGATGGTCCGATAAATTTCGGTGAGCGAAACAAATATTGGGGGCTGTTAGTTGAGGGTTACGAAAAGCCACCCATTTACGGCAATGCTTATCAGCCTGAATATTATAAGGCGTTGTTCGAGAATTTTGGTTTTAAAGTTTATTTCACACAACATATGTATGAAGTGGGGATACAAGATCCTATAGATAAAGTTTTTCAAAACCGTTTAAATAGGATGAACAACAGAGGTAGATACAGCTTCAAACACATAGAATTAGGTAAAATTCCTGAGTATGCGGAAGACTTTAGAACGATATATAATACAGCTTGGAAAACTCACTCTAACTTTAATGGTTTAAGTTCAGAACGAGCGCTTGCAATTTTCACAAAAATGAAAATGGTGATTGATGAGAAGTTAATTTGGTTTGTGTATTATGATTCTAAACCCATCGCTTTTTTGGTTTCTCTACCAGAATTAAATGAAGTATTTAAACATGTTAACGGAAATCTCAATTTATGGGGTAAGATGAAATTCATGTTTCACAAGAGGTTTAATGGCTCGAAAAACGCTTTTGCTATTGTTTTCGGAGTGGTCCCAGATCATCAAGGCAAGGGAGTGGAGAGCCTCATGCTTTATGAAATAAAGAAGGTGTTACATGAGCATACTATACAATATGAAAAGATGATAATCACTTGGATAGGTGATTTTAACCCGAAAATGATGAGGATAGTAAATGTTCTTTCTGAAACTCCATACCAAAAGCTTCATACCTACAGGAAGTTGTTTAATCCTAATGCAGAGTTCTTCAAGTGTGAATCGGTTGATGATTCACCTAAGTAACAACAATTCTTCTCTTAAAGTATTAACATAAAAGCAAATGACCGAACTTTGCGTTATGTTTTCTAGAGCTTTATCAGATAAATCGCACTCACATTGTTTTGCTTTAAGCAGTTATGTTACTGCTTTAATGCGATTTGTTCTTATCTCGATAGCTCTACTTACCACCTTATCACAACACGCTCAAGCTCAGTCTGAACCTATAGATTCTTGTGGGTTTGATATTTCATTATCTGTGAACCGACAAGTTCTTGTTATGGGTATGCCTAACTCAGCACGCCAAGCTGAATTACTTATTATTCCTACGGTAGTGCATATCATCCATATTGGAGAGCCATTGGGATTTGGCACTAATATCACAGAAGCACAAGTTCATAGCGCAATTAATGCATTGAATGAGGATTTCAGAATGCAGATTGGGACGAATGGTTATGGCTTAGGAGTAGATTCAGAGATTGAATTCTGTCTTGTTAAACGAGACACAATCGGATCTCCTACTAATGGAATAACTAGAACGGATGCGTCCTTTGTACCGGGTTATTTGGAAAATGGTATTAAGTCTGGAAACGTAGGATTAGGAGCAGATGAAATTGTGATTAAAACCTTAGTTGCTTGGCCCCGAGATGAATACTTCAATATTTTCGTTGTTACGGAGATCGATGGCAATGACGCTGGTAACGGTACACAGGGCTTCTCGTATTTTCCGTTTGATGACGTGAGAGATGGGGTGACTTTGCTTTTTAACACGTTTGGTACAGAGGGTAATCTGAAGTCATGGTCAAATTTGAATCGTATCTTGACACATGAAGTGGGACATTATTTAGGGCTGTTTCACACATTTCACAATACGAATACTCAGTCTGCCTGTGATGGTGAATTGTACTGTGATACGCAGGGTGACCAAGTGTGTGACACGCCACCGACCATGGTGAATTATAGTTGCACTTCTCCGCCAGACTGTACTAACGCTCAGATTGAAAACTATATGGACTACACTTCACAGGAGTGTAAGAATACTTTCACTGAAGGCCAAACCTCCAGGATGCGTTCCGTCCTTCTCGCTCAAAGATTATCACTCTTAAATTCGAATGTTTGCGTTCCTGTTTCAGACAGAGACATAGGGATAGATGAAATTATTCAACCTGAGTCAATTGCTTGCAGCGATTTCTCCATCCCTTCTGTGAGATTGGTTAACTACGGAACTTTAGAGGCTACGAGTTTTTCTGTAGAAGCTGTGTTAGATGGTGTTGTTTCGGTTTCTATGGTTTGGACTGGGAATTTGAGTTCAGGCTTAAGTGTAGAGATTACTTTAGATTCAATTGCCGTTTCTATGGGAAATCATACTATTGATTTTTCAGTAGCGTGGCTTTCAGAGGGATTTGATGAATGGTCAGATAATGATACTTTATCTATGGATTTTATTAGAGATTCTCTTGAGCAGTGTACTGTTAAAATTGAACCCGATTTTTTTGCTGCTGAAACCACTTGGGAATTAACTGATGAAAATGATGTTTTCATTATGGGAGGGGGGCCTTATGAAAATTCAATTCCCTTAAGTGTTTATATAAGATCTACCTGTTTAGATAATGGGTGCTACAATTTCCGAGTTTTCGATGCCTTTGGAGACGGTATGTCATTCGGAGGGGGGTATGAAGTTCTTAATGGGGCAGGAGAGGTTTGGGCTTCTGGCACAGGTGATTTCGGCTCACTAGCGACCCATGTACTATGTGTGGGTCCTGTACCCGGATGCATGTACGCTTTCGCTGCGAATTACAATCCTAACGCTACCTACGACGACAACTCTTGCTACCTCTCTGGTTGCCTTGACCCAGTGGCCTGTAATTTCCTTCCCGCAGCCACAGTCGATGACGGATCGTGTTTATATGCAAGTTTCGGATGCGAGGGCGACCTAGATAATGACGGTTACGTCACTGTCTCCGACCTTCTGATATTTCTGACCATGCTAGGCAGTTCTTGCAACTAATCATAAGCCACCTCAACTACTTACGAAAGGTGTTTTTATGTTAGTGGATAACTATAACGGTGCTAAATTTTTAGAAGTCGATACATTATAGCATATTTGCATAGGCACAAACTCTTTGAGGAACTTACCTTAAAAGGGATTATTGTCAACTTATTCCATGCTTCACTCTAACACAGCACTCCTGATATTTGTTTCGGTTTTATTTTTGAATTTAAATCAACTTTCAGCCCAAACCACCCCTCCTCTCTTATCATTCTCAGATTTCCCTTCAGATTTATCATTCAGTTGTGACGATGATATGCCTATCGACTTTGTATATCCTAGTGTTGCGCTAGATACCCTTGGGGCTGAATGTTCTGGGACATTGGCTATTAACTATATTGATAATACCATAGCTGGTAATTGTGAAAACTCCCATGTTGTTGAAAGGGTTTGGTCTGCAGAAATATGCGGAGAAATAATAACCGCGACTCAATTACTCAATTTTGATGATACAACTCCACCTACAATCTTAGGCCCCATTGACGGCGCTCATTTATGTGAATCAAACGTAGTAAGTATTTTCCCATCATCACAAGATAATTGCCAAGCCACGGTTTCATTATTATTTGATTCAGTTCAATCGCAATATTGTGATGGGATTATTTTAAAAACATTCACGATTACAGCTACTGATAATTGTGGGAATACGACCGTGGGAACTAGGGCTGTATATATTCACGATCTTGCTCCTCCTGCTTTTACATCCATTCCCGTTGATGAAACCGTTTCATGTTCTGAAGCCGTAACCCTGCAATCAGCCACTTTTGATTGCGCTGAGGGGATGACGTATATAGAAGGAGGGAATGTCTCATTTCCTAGTTGTGCCGGCTCTCTAGCCCAAACCCAAACTTATTCTCTCACGGATGCTTGTGGCTCAAACACCTTAGCTTCTCGTGTGGTCTCTGTTATCGATGATATCCCCCCTGTATTGGATATTCCAGAAGACATCACTATTAACTGCCCAGAGATACCCGTACTCGTCTCTGCTACGGCCTTTGACGTGTGCAGTAACCAAGTTATCAATGTAATTGAAACAGTCGACTCAATTCCTACAGATTGTGGTTTGTACAGTTTAATTAGAACTTTCACAGCAACAGACGCTTGTGGTAACACCTCTTCATCATCCCAAACCATTACGGTCATCGACAACACCCCACCAGAATTCTCATTCGTCCCTTTAAATATCGAGTTTGATTGCAGTGAGACTATGCCTTCTGACGTTGATTTAGGTGTTGCACTAGCATTTGATAATTGTAGCGATGTTGTCGTTTCATTAACAGATGTTATCACTGACGGACAATGCCCTGTTATGTATACCAGAGAAAGATTTTTTACAGCCGTAGATGCGTGTGGAAATGAAACGTTAGCGTCTCAAATAATTACAGTTGTAGATAACACCGCTCCGGTAATCACTTTGGATTCAGAGTCAAGTGTAGCAGAATGTGGTGATAACACAGCTAACTCTGTTCCCGTAATTGTTGATGATTGTAGTACTTACGAAATATCAACAGCGGTGTCTTACCTGCCTGCAGGCACTTGTTCAGGGGAGGGGATAACAACATTAACCTATACAGCAACAGATGCTTGTGGTAACTCGAGCACAGCTGTTAAGACAGTCACATTAACAGATGATACTTCTCCGGTATTTGATTCTGTTTTAGATGACGTAGTTGTTTCGTGCGAAAGCGATCTCCCTACTGATTTGCCCCTTCATTCTGACGGTTGTTCAACGTCGACACTTTCGGAATCAACTTCTGAAGTCCTTGGTGATTGCCCAGGAGAAAGAGTGGTTACACGGTCTTTCGTAATTACTGACCCATGTGGTAATGCAAATTCAGCATCTCAAATAGTCACTTTTGTAGATGAGACACCTCCGATATTCACTGTTTTACCTCCAGATTCTATAGATATATTCTGGGCTCTTGGAGAATCAGTCCCTACACCCAACTACGCTATAGATGATAATTGCGATTCTAATGCCTCGGTTTCTATGACCGAAACTTCTTCGGTCGATAATTCTGAGGGCTCAGGTTTTGCAGAAACGATAATTCGAACTTACACCGCCACAGATGGATGTTTAAACTCGACAACCGTTACTTCAATTATTATTTATCATCCCCAAGTTATAGGCTGCACCGATTCATTAGCTTGTAATTATGATTCTGTTGCAAACGATGATGACGGAAGTTGTATTTACCTCGACTCTTTCAATATTTGTGGAGGGGATAATACTCTTCAAGGAGCGATAGATGCTACTATTTCGGCTTCTTTGTCGGACACATTAGCTCCTGGTTCTCCTCATATTCTTTCCGTTCCAGATGGTACTTATCCGTCTGTTTCTATTTCAAGTGCGATTACGGTTATTGCATCTACAGGAGCTGTAATCGACGCGTCAGGCTCCCCTTATGCTATAGCTATCTCGGGATCATCGGTTACTATTGATGGATTCACCCTATTAGGCGATGATGCTACTGTTATAGGTATTTCATTACTTATGGGTTCAAATAACGCAGCGATTAGAAATTGTGATATTTCCGGAATGGGCGCTACTAACCCTGTAAATTCACCTCTTAGTTATGGAATTCGTTTTTTTAATGACGATATAGGGGCTGCTACAACAGGAGCAGTAATTGAAGACAACGTCATTCACGATCTTGCAGGAGTGGGTGTCTCCCTTTCTATTGGAGGAGCTGATGGTACTACAATAACGAATAATTCGTTCTCAAATATTACTCCCCTAATCTTTAATGGAGAATTAGTCAGTGTCGGTGTTCAAGCCATATCTGTAGATGGAGTTACTATCTCTAATAACTCCTTCAATACTATAGTAGGAGCGACTAGTGTTCTTCTTTCAACATCAGCAGTAGTTTCAGGAAACTCATACTCAAATATAACGGCTCTTCATATTGAGACAACAACTGACAACGCTGATTTCACAACGACAGCTTATTGGGCTTTAGCAGAAGTTGATATTCCGGGTAACACGAATGTATTAAAAGTATATTTCGCTAATTTAGATGGTGATATTGCCTCTCCGGGAGCCTTTACGTTCGCAAATACAGGAACTACTGTTATTGATAGCGATGGCGTTGTGTACGTGGAAGATTGTCACGACGTGTGGGGTGGATCAGGTGTGTTGACTTTCTGTGGTTGCGATATTTTTGATGAAGATGAAGATGGCGTTTGTCCAGCAGATGAGGTTCTAGGATGTACGGACCCGGCAGCTTGTAACCGATTTCGACAGAGGAGGATGGGAGTTGCGTTTATGCTGACAGCTTCGGTATTTGCTATGGAGATAATACGCTTCAAGGAGCGATTGATGCTACAATCTCGGCTTCGCTAGCTGACCTTGATAACCCTGGCGCACCTATTGAATTATCTGTTCCAGCAGGCACATATTCACCTGTTTCAATTTCGGGTGCTATTAGTCTTATCGCGTTGCCAGGTGCTATTATTGATGCCGCAGGATCTACTAATGCGATAGAAATTTCTGGGGCATCTGTTACCATAGACGGTCTCACAATTCAGGGAGATGGCTCGACTGTTATAGGAATTTCGATGCTTACCGGTTCAAATGGTGCCATTGTTCGAAATTGTGATATTTCAGGAATGGGAGCTTCTAACCCCACAAACTCACCCCTTAGCTATGGGATTAGATGTGCTAATGATGGTTTAGGTGTTCCTACTACTGGAGTAGTTATCGAAAACAATGTCATTCACGACCTTGCTGGCGTAGGGGTTTTAATTTCTTCTGGTGCTGCAGATGGAGCCATGATTAATAATAATACTTTCTCAAACATTACTCCTCTAATATATGAAGGAGAGTTAGTTAGTCTGGGAGTCCAAGCAGCATATGTGAATGGAATTAGTATTTCTGACAACTCTTTCACCACGATTGTAGGAGCGACCAGTGTTCTTCTATCTACATCTGCTATCGTTTCAGGAAATACTTACACAGACGTCCCAGCACTGCACATAGAGACAACTACTGATAACGCGGACTTTACAACTTCTGCTTACTGGGCTCTAGCAGAAGTTAATATTCCCGGCAACTCGAACGTATTAAAAGTATATTTCGCTAATCTAGACGGAGATATAGCTTATCCCGGAGCGTTTACATTCGCAAATACAGGAACTACTGTTATTGATAGTGATGGTGTAGAGTATGTAGAGGATTGTCATGGAGTTTGGGGTGGAGGAGGAGTTCTTACTTTCTGTGGTTGCGATATTTTTGATGAAGATGAAGATGGCGTTTGTCCAGCAGATGAGGTTCTAGGATGTACGGACCCGGCAGCTTGTACGATTTGAACGCTACTGAAGAGGATGGAAGTTGTATTGATGACCCTATCGGTTACGATTGTCAAGGTAATAGCGTTCCAGAAGAGTTTTGTGGGCCTGGCACGGAATGGGATGAGTTACAAGGTATCTGTATCGCTATTACCCTTGAAATGAATTGTTACCTTGATACAGATGGAGATGGAGTTGTTGGGTCAGTAGATTTGTTGAATATGCTATCTGTGTACGGAGCTTTTTGTGAGTAGAGGTTGATTCGCACATTAATATTAGGCACAAAAAAAGCCCCGACCAATTAAGGTTGGGGCTTTTTCATAAGTCAGTGTATCTTAGAAAGAACTACGCTTTTCGCGTTGCTCGCTTTCGTTGCAACGGATCGGACGACCCATTACATCTTTGCCTTCAAGAGCCTCAATGGCAGCTTGTCCCTCGTCAGAGTTAGACATTTCAACAAAGCCAAACCCGCGTGAGCGTCCAGTTTCGCGATCATGGATCACTCGTGCGCTGTCTACAGCGCCGTGAGCCTCAAATGTTTCTCGCAAAGCAACGTCATCAACGCCCCAAGCAAGGTTTCCTACAAAAATATTCACAATAAAAAATAATTAAAATGCGGTGCAAATATAGTCAAGGACTTGCCTAATAAATGTAAAACCTAATATTTATTGACAATGAACTATTAGTTAACTGTGTAAATCCACATTGGCGGGAGGTTCCAAGCAATAAAATCAGCCTTGCGCAAAGGGAATTTGGTGTAATGTTTCTTCATCCAAAAAGGAAAGTAAGTAAACCATCGCATGCAACTCCCGTTCTCTGTTAGCTCCAATAAAGTATTATATAAAGGAACTTTCACTTCATCTGGGAGAGTGTATGGAAGTCCACTTATGATTAAATCTACATTGCTGACACCTCTTTCTTCGAGCAGTCTTGACAGATTGCAAGCACTGCATCTTATGACTTCAAATCGCTCGTCGTATCTCCCCTTTAGTTGCTGAATATATTCTTCCTCTAATTCTATAAGTAATACTTTACAATCTTTAGGTAGTCGTTCGGATAATACGTCTGTGAACACACCTGTTCCAGGTCCAAGTTCCACGACATATTCCATTTTACTTAAGTCCAAACCACTGACCATCCCTCTTGCAGCTCTCTTAGAGCTAGGAGTTATGGATGCGTTAGTTTTAGGTTGACGCAGGAACATTCTAAGGAAATGACTTTGACTCATTATATCGAAACTTCTCAATACTTAATGTCCTGACGGTTTCCCTTTCTCTTCTAGTTTGCGGATCTTTTCAATAGCCTCTTCTGATAGAAAAAATTCAGGGTGAGGAGGCTCTAGACCTTCAATGCGGTAAATCATTTCGGCGAGCTGAAGTGCCCCGATTTGTTTTGCTAGAATCTTCTTGTTCTCGTCTAGGAGGAAAAGCTTAGGAGTAGAAAACACATCGAATGTGGTGCGAAAATTCAGAGATGGAAGATCCGTCACGCCAGCTTTAATGAGCTTGAGAGCGCTATCTTGAGCGTTAATGAGTGGGTTGTCACTAACGTGTATCCAGTCCACATAATTTGTCGTTTCGACATACTCAATCCAAGGCTCCGTCTCGAAGTCATTTCCGATAGCGTAAATCTCTAGGCCTTTGTCATGCCATTCCTCGTAGATGCGTTGGAGGACCGGCATTTCTTTTTTGCAATGTCCGCATGTACTTTCCCATATGACCATTATTGTGTACTTCGCTTCAATGTCGTGAAGTGATTCCCAGGTCGTTCCATCAAGTCCGGGTAGTGTTATGTCGTGGGCGATATTTCCACATATAGAAAATCTTAGGGCTTCTGCACGGTCTATTATCTTTTGAAGTTGCTCGTCGTCAAGCCATTTTACCTGGCCAGTAACGTAATATTCATTTACGAGTTCGACAAACACTCTGTCCATGCACATAACTTTCGAAGATTCACTTTCGAATGTCATATGGTGTAAAATGTACTTGAACATGTCTGCGTTTCCTGAAACTTGGGAGAGAAGATTCCTAGCTTCGAAGAAGAGAGTGTCGGGGTCGGGAGGGATGACTTGACTCCACCAACGTTCGAGGATTTGGTGGAAGGAACCGTCTCGCACTAAACGAGGGTCCGAGAAGTCTACACGGTCCCAATAGTGATTTCTGTACCACATGTAATTCCAGAATCGTTCATCTTCAACTCCTGCTGGTAGGGTAGGGACTTTAGGGTCACGTAACATTCCCATGTATTTCCCGAAAAGAAAATCACGAGGGTCATCAATTAAAGCGTCTTGATATTCAGTAACCTCTGAATTCATTAGGTTCATGGCATTACGTGCAATCTCAACTTTCAGAGGGCTAGACGTTGAGTCGTTTAGAACGGCATCGTGTGGAATTCGTTCTTCTCTTTTCGTGTTTAGAAAGTCTAGGTAGTCGTAAAATATTTTGTTTTCCTGACTTTCAATTATTTCCATGTCGCCTTGAGGGTTACTCATGGTGGTGCGAAATTGCATAGGTTCGTTCACGAACATTATGTCGAAGAAGACAGGACCAGGCAATACAATAGCGTATTTGCCACATTCATCAAAGGGCTTCGCATCGAAAGTGAAGTGACCGCTTGCGTCAGCAATAGTAGTGTCGCTGTAATAAAGCCTCGAACCATAGTAATTTGCTAGATAAACAGTGTCTGCACCAAGACCTTCGACAGTGACGTCGAGGTTATTTGTGGTTTGGGCTGATAGAGGATTGCTGAAAAGAGAAATGACTCCAACGGCAGTAACAATTAATAAGCTCTTCAAATTCATCTTTGCAGATTGAGGATTTAATAGATTCCTTGTTTAAGAGTACGCAATTTAATGCGCACCTTTGCTCAAACAAATCTCAGATGAACATTATTCGTACCACTTTCACACATCTTGTCACAAACGGCCACTTGAATGGTGATATTCACAAGGTTCCTGATGATGTTGAGAAAAAGGGGGTCGTGGTTTTTGCCCATGGATACAAGGGGTTCAAGGATTGGGGGGCATGGTGGGTGATGGCTGATGCGTTCGCTAAGGATGGTTGGGATTTTTTGAAATTTAATTTCAGTCATAACGGACATATTATGCCAAACCTCGATGATTGTTCCGACGAGTCCGCTTGGAGTAACAACACCTACTCAAAGGAAGTTGTCGATTTACAGGAAATCCTAAAGTATTCCAGAGAGCTTGTTCCCGATGGTGGGCGCTTAATCGTGATGGGGCATAGTCGAGGAGGAGGGATAGCTTCACTTGCGGCATCAACTTCTGACGTAGATGCATGTGTATTGCTTGCTTCAGTCTGTGATTTCGGATCAAGGTTTCCTGAGGGTGAGGCTCTTGATAAATGGCGAGCTTCCGATAGCTGGGAAATATTGAACGGCAGAACGATGCAAATCCTAGTTCATCCATTCGCTTTTTACGAAGACTTCGAAGCAAATTCCGAAGCGCTTAACATCGAACGCTCCATCCGTTCATTACAAATCCCCCTACTTGCTATTCACGGAGATAACGATACAGCAGTCCCTGACACCGAAGGCCGTAACCTTGCGTCTTGGGCTTCTAATGGGCGATTCGTGTCTATACCGGACGCGGGTCACACGTTCGGCATCTCACATCCATGGATCCAAGATTCATTGCCGCTCCACGCTGAAATGGCAACAGATGAAATTCTGCAATTCCTTTCAAAACTATAGTCCCCCAAGACTATGCTGTCAGAGGGTGCTGAATAAATCATGTTTCAAAAAAAAGAGCCACCCCGTTTGGAGTAGCTCTTAATCTTAAAAAAGTAGTCTTATTATTTGCTTACAACAAGTTTACGCATCGTGCGTGAATTGTTAGAAGTAAGCTCAACTAAATAGATTCCGTTGTCTAAGTCAAGCTCGATGCGTTGACCAGAACTAAGATTAGATACAGCAATCTCTTTCACGATCTGACCGTTTAGTGCCATGATGCGAATTATTCCGTATGAGGTGTTACTAGTGATTTGAACGAAGTTGCTTGCTGGGTTTGGACCAAATGATAG
>JYMV01024827.1_pt1 | contig 11347 bp, 11 predicted proteins | sample 338911 | NCBI WGS metagenome assembly JYMV01 (sample SAMN03354496, study PRJNA234377) | hydrothermal vent metagenome | biome: Deep sea; feature: Hydrothermal plumes at the Eastern Lau Spreading Center, Western Pacific Ocean; material: Seawater | place: Tonga | collected 2009 | depth 2000 m m
CTCAGTGCGCCGTGTCATAGAAAAACCCCGAAAAATATCGAACAAATTGAAGGGCTGCGGGCTGTATCTCTTCGATGACCGTATTTTTGAGGCCGTACGTCGCACACCCCGCACCGCCATGCGCGATGAATATGAGCTGACCGATTCGATACAAATCCTCATCGACTACGAGTATCCCGTGCATGTCGCAGCAGTCGTGGACTGGGACATCAATCTCACATTCGTCGGCGATCTGATTCACTGCTGTTCGCATGAACTGGCGAAGAAGGGCGTAACTTCGCTTGTGGGGGAGGGATGCTCCATAGCCGAAGGCACTGAGCTCGTGAACACCGTCGTCGGAAATAACGTAACCATTGAACAACCCGTCCGCCTCGAAGACTGCGTCGTGCTGGACAACGCCGTGCTGTCGACCGCCGAACCGCTCACGCGCGCAGTCATTTCCCCCGAAGCGATCTTAACCGACGAGTCGTAGTTTCTCTCACTCGCAAGATCCCAGCCTGCAAACGCCCCGTCTCACTTCCGGGGTACCAATGCCCGTCGAAGTTTAGCAATAGCCCGCTCAATCCTGCGGTGAATCGTCGATGCGTTGCGACCAGTGATTTTCCCGATATGACGCAGGCTCATGCCGTGAAAAAAACGCAGCTCAATCACCTCAAACGCCTCCTCGTTCAGCGCTTCGTACATCGCCAGTCGCACCCGCGCCAGCTTCACCCGGTTTTTGCGCGCAATCTTGAGTCCTGCTTCTATGTCCTCCGTCGACTCGTACCAGGGGGAGTTATTTTTACTGAGACGCTCGAACGTGAGTGACCCCGTCCGCCTGCCCAGACGAATCTGAGGCAGTGGATCTTCCCTGTCGTGAAGCCTCAAAGTGTGTAGATGCTGGTTGTGCTTGAACAATGGTGAAGTCATGATGCCCGCTCCCGTTTGTGTTTTCAGGTTTCAGAGGGCGACAGTAGCGGGGGAGACCGCGCAAAGAATTTTGCAAACATTGAGAAAGTTCTTTGATTACAGTTTTTTCTCAGTCGAACACACGGCACAGACCTGGCACCGTTTCGGCAAAGAAATTGCCAATAATTTGATTTCCCACCCTGTCCCCGTTAGAGTGTTGCCAAAACCGGAGGAAACAGAGTTGAGCATTAAGGAACAGATATCGGACGCCATCAAACATGCCATGCGCGCAAAGGATCAGGCCCGTCTCGACTGCCTGCGCATGGGCAAGGGCGCGCTGCTGCTCAAAGAGAAGGAATCCTCCAAAGAGTTGACCGAAGACATCGAAATTGCCATTCTTCGATCAGAAGTAAAGAAGCGCCAGCAGAGCATGGAGACCTTCGCCGACCTCGGCAAGACGGATGCAGTCGAGGCGACCCGTCGGGAAATCGAGATACTGGAGTCATTCCTGCCCCAGCAGTTGTCAGAGGAAGCGCTCGAAGAAAAAGTGCGCGCCTACCTCGCCGACCATCCGGAAATCGATCACGCCGGACGCCTGACCGGGGCAATCAAAAAAGAACTCGGCGATGCCGCTGACGGGAAGATGCTGAACGCCGTTTGTCAGAAGGCACTGAGCCAATAATCACAGATCAGTGAAAGTGAGGATATCAAAATGAAACGTTTATCTTGGTTGTTCATGTTGTTGATGGTCGGCATCGTCGCAGGATGCGGCGGATCTTCCGAAGAAGCGCCCGCCGAACCGCAGGCCCCGGAACCCGTCGAAGAAACTGACGAAGTCATAGCCGCCCCCGCAACACCTGACGAATCAGAGGAAACAGCATCCGAAGAGGAGGAAGAAGCAAAGGTCACTCTGCCCGAAGTGCTCAGCGATCTGGTCGCGCTGCCCGAAGGCCTCATCCTCGCGGAGATAGAAGTAAAAGACGAGGCGAAGCAGATGTATCACATCGTAGCCGATACCCGCGACAATCCCGACAAATTTCAGAAAAAGCTCATCAAGATTTACGCTGACAAAGGCTGGGTAGAAGACATGAACATGGCCCAAAAAGGCAGTTCCCTCACCGGCTTCAACAACGGCGAATTCATGGTCTACGTCGAAGCCAACAAAGGCAACATCGGCAGCATAGTCACCATCGACACCGGGTTGCTGTAGCCCGAATAGATCGTCGCATCCACACAAGCGACCTTCTTCGCATCCACATAGACAAGCACAGTTCTGTCAACAGTTTACTTTCATAAGCCGTTATCTTCATTACGCTTACGAACCCCAGCCTCTCGTTTCCTGCATCCCCGCATTTCCCGTTTCCGACCGGGAGGGCGATCCTCCCGCCGATCCCGGTGCAACACCCGCGCTCATACTATAATTGACGAACCGTTTTAATCAACTATTCAACGGAAACAAAAGGGGAAGTACAATGCAGAATGAGCGCATCACTCACGTATTACTCGCAGTCATCGCAGTCAGTTTACTCTTTTTGTGTGTATCGTCATTAAATCAAAAAGCCGCCTCGACCCAGGGAACCGACATGCAGAATCCGTTGTACTTCAAATTGGTCTACGATTCCAAATTGGACAACCCCAGAGGCGACGTTTAATCTGTTTCTTCCGATCAGCCGTTGCCCGCCATGACGTGGAAACCTTCCGAATGGCTGGAATTGGACGAAGAACAATAGGTTTTGGGCGAATGAATTCGGAATTCGGGATCAAATTTCTGCTCGACAATGATCGTGGTTTCCTGTAGCGTAGTTGAAATTTAATTGACTACCCAGGGAACCGCGAATGATACCCGACGAAGCACCTGATCTGTATACAGTCCGCGAAGGTGAAGCTATTGAGCCCCCCACGAATTTCGGGAGCCGCCTCAAGTACCTCGGACCCAGTTTGATCATCTCCGGTGCCATCATCGGTTCAGGAGAACTCATTCTCACTTCCAGGCTCGGCGCAGTAGCCGGATGGGCGCTCCTTTGGTGGATGTTGGTCTCGTGTTGGAGTAAGTCCTTAGTCCAGGCCGAAGTGACGCGGTATATCGTCATATCCGGCGATACCTATTTTCGGGCCATCAATCGAATCCCCATTCGCGTCGGGAGAGTATCGTTGCCGCTTTTTCTGGGACTGCTTGCGTATATACCCGGCACGATGGGCTTGGGCGGCATCCTTGGGGCGGGAGCAGTAGCCTTCAGCTTTCTGGCATCGGTGGCCGGCGTCGAGATCCATCCGTATTGGTCGGGGATCGGGATAGCGGTCGTCACGTCAATCATACTCAGCGCCGGATCCTATAAAGCGCTTGAGCGCATCATGGTGTGCATCGTCGTGTTGTTTACATGTACCACGTTGGTTTGCGCGATTGCCATGCAGTTTACGGAGTTCAGTGTGACGGCCAGCGATTTAGCCAGGGGTTTCACCTTTAACTTTTCCGAAGTCCTGTTGTTCGCCGCCCTCGCGTTTTCAGCCTACGGATACACCGGTATGGCTTCGGGCGACATCGCCGCCTATAGCTTTTGGTGTGTCGAAAAAGGTTATCCAAGTTTTATCGGATCGGATCGGGATGATCCGAATTGGCCGGCACGGGCACGCGGCTGGTTGAAAGTCGTCCAGACCGATGTCTGGTTGGGATTGTGCGTGTTAACGCTCGCCACGATTCCTTACTATGTGCTCGGGGCAGGCGTACTCAACAAAATGGGCCTCGAGCCCTCCCATGACGAGTTGATCTCACAGCTTTCCAATATGTTCACGCAGACCTTGGGGCAATGGGCAGTGTGGGTGTTTAGCATCGGTGCCTTCTTCATTTTGTTCTCTACCGTTATTTCGGGTATCGGTGGTGGAGGGCGTTTCATCCCCGACTACTTGATCGAAACTGGCGTTATTAAACGTTCCAATATTGATTTACGGAAAAAAATCGTCAGGTGGTACGTTGGAATCCTCCCGTTAGTGTCCTTTGGTTTTTACATGTGGATCAAAAATCCCGTCATCCTCATCATGATTGGTGGAATAACGTCCGCATTGCTGTTGCCCATACAAACGGCCTCCACGCTTTGGCTGCACAAGAATAAACTGGATCCACGGGTTCGACACGGCCAAGCCACCCGGATAGGCATGTGGGTGATTTTTTCGTTTCAGGCGATCATGGTGTTCTTTGTGGTTTGGTACGTAGTGATCAAACCAAGGTTGGGTTAGTTGACCAAGCACTATTCAGGCAATGCCAAGGCGACCAATTCCGCCGGACTCGATATCCCGCCCACATTGATCACGATGTATTGCCGTCCTTCGTACATGTACGTGATCGGTGCGCCGTTCGAGAGCGCCTGAATCGGGAATGCGTGGCCCGGCACCGTAAAATCATGAATCAATTGGCCGTTCTTCTTATCGAAAAACTCCAGCTTCGGACCGCGGCTCGCCATCAGAAAAGTCTTCGTCGCCAACGGAAACCAGCGTCCCCCCGTGCCCAGGCGCGGAAGATCTAAATGCTTGATACGGGGATGATCGCGGAATTTATCGCCGAGCGCCGAGACCCACAAGTGTTCGCCCGTACTCATATCAATCGCTGTGAAACGGGAGTAGGGCGGTTTGACGATCGGAAGGCCGCCGTCGCCGAACACGAAAAACTCGCCGTCGTGTGCCGGACCGAACGTGTAGTCCATATTCGTGCGTTCATTACCTTTGTTGAGTTTTAATGCGCTCACAAACGTCTGCGAAGGAACATAAAGGATGTCGGACTCCGGGTCAAACGCTGCACCCGAGAAACTCGCACCTCCGTGGACGCCCGGAGTCAGGATAGTTCCCCGTTCCGTTGAAGCCGTATACAACGGACCCCAATCGAATCGTTTGATGATTTCGATCGCTTCTTCACGTAACTCCGGCGTAAAGTCGACCAAATAATCAATACTGATTCCGATGGGCTCAAAAGGTTTTGGCTTGGTCGGAAACGGTTGTGTCTTCGAAGAGCGTTCACCCGGAATCAGTGACTGATCAACCGGCTGTTCGTTGATCGGCCACACGGGTTTTCCCGTAACCCGGTCGAAGACAAACGCGAGCCCTTGTTTGGTGAGTTGGATGACGGCTTTGATGTCTTTTCCGTCCACGTTGATGTCCATCAATATCGGTGCCGCCGGCAAATCGTAATCAAAGGAATCATGATGCAGCGTTTGATAATGCCAGACGCGTCGGCCCGTCTTCGCCTCTACGCATACAAGCGAATTCGCAAACAGGTTGTCACCGAGGTGATGTCCGCCATACCAATCGTTCGTCGCGGAACCGATCGGCAAATATACATAACCCAGTTCTTCATCCGCGCTGATTAAACTCCATACGTTCGTGTGGCCCGTGTATTCCCACGAATCGTTTTCCCACGTCTCCACTCCAAAATCTTCCCCCTGCGGAATCGTGTGAAAAATCCACACCTGTTTGCCCGTTCGCACGTCGAATCCTCGAACGTGGCCCGGAGACGCCTCTTTTGTGGCATTGAAATCCATTACGTTGGAACCCAGTATGGCGATATCGCCGCAGATGGTGGGCGGGGACGCGAAGGAATATTGGCCGACTGCCCCTACTTTACGTCCCAGACCATGTGTCAGATCGACGGCACCGTTGTCACCGAAATCTGGATAGGGTTTTCCGGTCTTGGTGTTCAGTGCGATGAGCCGCCGATCGCCGGTGGCAATGAGGAGTCGTGAGTCCGTACCATCCGTCCAATGCGCTAAGCCGCGGTGGAGAAAACCGAAATTTGCCGGCCGGCCGGCCTTGTAACTTTCCGGGTCGTATGCCCATAATGTTTCACCGCTGCCGGGATCAATGGCGGCGACTTGGCTTAACGAAGTGGACGTGTACAACACGCCACCAATCATCAACGGCGTTGGCTCGAAGGCGAGCTCGGCATATTGCGAGTTATCTTTTTGGATAGGAGCATCGATAGAACGCCAGCGCCATACCACATCTAATTTGTCGACGTTCTCCAAGGTGATTTGGTCGAGTGCCGAATATTTGTTGTGGCCGAGATTGCCCCCGTATGTGGTCCATTGTCCGGATTTTGCACCCTCTTGGGCGCCCGCACCGAAGGATAAAAGTACGAACACTAATGGGATGACGGTAAAGTCACGAGTCCGCATGGGTCAGAATTCTCCTAAATGATGAAATCGGGCGACCGAAAGGTCACCCGAGATAGCGCGTTAGTATGGTTTTGGTAGAGTTTTTATTTTTTGTCCGCTTCTTTATCCACACCGACCCATTCGTCCGTCGGGCCAGTCAGAATGAAATGTCCGGGTGCCGAGCGTTTTCGGTTCTCGAGCTCCGTTGTACCCATGCCGATATAAATATATTCGTCCAGCTTACGCAGTTCATCCGTTAGCGTTGTTTCTTTGTTGTAAGCACCGTAATACATCATGAAAGATTGTTTGTCATCGATCAGCGATTTCGCCAGTCCGGTCTTAAACTGCATATTGCGAACGACTTTCCCGCCGGGTTTTCTCCATCGATTATATCCTTCACCCGTCGTTGACGTGGTCGGTTTGTACGCTTTGCCCAACCAGTAACCGATATCAGAGTTTTGGTTGTACATGGAATTCCCGGTGCCCTTTTGGGTCGCCGCGTCACCAGCATTGGGAATGATGCCCATATAGTGGCCGTTCAGTTCGGTGAACGGTGGGGGATCCAACGTCTTCCACAGCGCAACAACTTCATCCCTTGTAAGTGAAAGCAATTTCTCGACAGACCATTTTTCCGTAATCGGAAACGCGCGGGCTGTATCTGTCTTTTTGGGCTCTTTGGCCGCGGCGGCGGCCGTGCCTGCATTCAAAACGAATGCCAAGCCTAACGTTAATGCAACAACAAACATTTTTTTATACATGACAGTGCTCCTCTACATTTAGTTAGTCGGTTTGTGACCAATCAATCATCGGCTCCATCCGTCGCCACTTTTTCGCTTTTTGGTAACGAATCCGTAAACGTGAACAACGTATACATCATCTCATCAATAGTCCGCATCGGAGCCCCAAGGTATTTAGGCCCTTCGACCTCTGTGGTCGGGTCGGGATTACTCGGATTGTTCGCCGAATTATCGTACCATGCGACCAACTCCAGACGAGTGCCTTTCGGCATGAATTTGAATTCTTCGTATTTGTATACCGTCTGCCAGTTAAAATCGTATTTAGGGATGTGCATGATGATTTCGTCGGAACCGTCAGGGTAAAACGCCGTCATTTTCATTTCCTGACCACGAAGGTGCATGTGGGGAAAATACGACATGATGCGCGCGTCTTTGGCGAACGTATAATCGTCGGCCTTTATAAGAAAATTCGGATCTCCCGCCGGGATCTTAAAGGTGTAATTCCCCATCACGGCCGCTTGCGACCGATATTTAGGTTTCCATTCTTTCGGATGCAGTAGAAACCCAATTTGTGTCTGATCCCACAAGCCCGTTCCGGGTCCCGGCTCCTTGTTGTAATGTATTTCCCAATGGACGGCTTGACCAGGTTTCAAATATTGACCGAAGCCTTCACGATAGACATTGGGTTCCATGCCCGGTGTTAAGCCACCAAGTGAACTCACGACATGATGAACGGCTTCACTGCCCGGTTTCACTTCCATCGCACCGGCCCACCGAGCTCCATCCAGCAATGCTTCGTCGATTTTTCCTTGGAAATTCACATACAGGTCATCGACGTCATCTTCAATGAAAAAACGATCCGGCATCGCAACAATAAGATCAGGTTCGCCAAACGACCAATCTGAATCTGGGAACTTTAAGGGTTCGGGTGCGTCGGAAGGTTTTCCTTGCGGAGCTCCGAGTTCCACCCAACGAACTAACGTCGCGATCTCGTCGTCGGTCAGCGTCCGTTCATTTGCAAATTGGTCGTTGTGAATCTTCGATGCATGCCACGGGGGCATTGTCCGCGCGGCGACCTGTTTCGCGATCGCCTTCGCCCATGGCCGGGCTGCCTTGTACGTTGTGAGGGGGAATGGAGCCACCATGCCACCCAAGTTGAGACCCCTCGGGCGATGACAGGCTTGACAGTTCTCCTGCAAAATCGGCAACACGTTTTTGTAAAACGTCGGTCGGGATTGGGTGTCCGTAAGTTCGGACCACGATGGATTGACGATCAGAAATAGACTGAATGCGGCACACGTAAACAGCTTACTTGTCGACATCTCCGAATCTCCTGGATATTTGGTGTTCCAATGCCAAATAATGCCCATTCAATGTAGACAATCCAGACGGAAAACGCAACATTTGCTGCGCGTGAAATCGATTTCTTAAGGTTTCGCACTCATGACAATATTTTCAGCGTCTTTCGTATGGTAGAAAACGGCCACCGCCATCTCGTCCGTAGTGGCTTCTCCAAACGTCACCAGCCGCGGCGGATCAGAATGCTGGTAAGGACTCTCAGCCGAATTATCAAAACTCGCTTTCATATGCATCACCGTTCCCTTCGGCAATTTGATGGGATCGGCCAACGCGTATTCGGTCTGCCAATTGAAATCGAAGCGAGGGACTTTGTACAGATCCACTCGTTCACCGTCGGGTTTGACCGCCCACAAATCCATCGATTTACCCAAAAAATGCATGTGCGCGAGCACGGCATGTATCGTGATATCTTCTCGTAACGTTGACTTGCCGTTCACCAGGTAGTTGGATTCGCCGGGCGGGATTTGAAGTCTATATCCAATCACGTAGCCGTTGTATAGCACCTTGCTCGTCGGACGTTTCGCGAAATGAAGTCCCACTTTCGTCAGATCGACCTCCGGTTTCCCGCTGCTGTGATAATGCATCTGCATCACAATCTTTGACCCTGCCTTGAGGAGGTAACCTGATCCTTCAGGCGTTTGTCTAGGGACATAGCCAGGTCCGCCTCCGGGGATCATATAGGCATTAAATCCTGCGCCGCCGAAACACGGGTATCCCTGGCCGGGATGCGCAGCATCCTTACGCGGGGCGATTTCTCCGGTCTGGTCCACATATAAAACAATGTGATGGTCTATGGTACGGTTGCCGGGCAATACTTCAACCACGTCCACCCAACGGTCTTCAGTAAGTTTCGGATCGAGCACGAAGCAGCAATATTGATCGTCCCCTTCTGCCGGCACCGCATACGGTTCTTCCATCGTCAACACCAGATCAGGTTCACCGTGAATCCACGTGTTGTTGAATTCGGGCAGGGGTAGCATGTCCGATCGTTTCCCCCTCGGAGTACCTTGATCCACCCACCGGGTAATAGTTGCGATTTCCACGTCCGTTAGACTGCGGTCGTTTACGTATTCCTGCACATTGGGAGATGCATGCCAGGGCGGCATACGCCGGGCGGAGACTTCCTTCTTGATGGACTTGGCCCACGGTCGGGTCGATTTATACGAAAGAAGCGACATCGGCGCGATCTGGCCCGGACGATGGCACTCAGCGCATTTTTCCATGAGGATCGGCGCAACATCCTTCGAATAGGTTACTTTCGGATCACTGGCTGGCGCCGCGAAAGCAATGCTGGTAAGGAGTAAGAACATAAGGCATCGAAAAAACATCGTGTTGACCCTTCTATATGTTGAAAGATATGTGTCGGTCGAGTGAATTCTCTAGTACCATGGCCATCCCTTGTGAATACCCGTAATCCCGGCCACTATTGAAACTACCGCAAAAGGCGTGTACGATTCAACCTGGAAAACCGGACGATTCGTGCTAAATAAAACTGAAAAACGTTCTAGTTCAATAATGATGATAAACAAGAGATGGACGCACTCCAATATATATAGCGATTATGGGTAAGGAATTGAATGTTGCGCGTTATCTGTTGGAGCGCGGTGCGGATGTGATGATCCCGGATGAGCGCGGGAAAACACCTCTACACACAGATATACCGGAAAGCATCGCGTTGTTACGCGAGTTCGGCTATCAGCCCATGTCCTACGACAATAAAGTTGCGCAACCATAGCCTCTATATGGCATGATGTCTCCTCAGTTTAAAACCACAGGAGACGATTCATGTTTGATATGACAGGCCAAAACGTACTTATCACCGGTTCCTCCAAAGGCATCGGAAAAGCCATCGCCGAAGGCATGGCCGCACAAGGCGCGAACGTCGTGATTTCAAGCCGTAAAGGCGACGTATGCGACGCAGTCGCCGAAGACATCAGTTCCAGAGGCGGCGGCAAGGCCGTGTCCATCCCCTGCAACATTTCGCACAAAGAGCAGCTCGAAAATCTCGTCGCGCAGACCCACGAGCAGCTCGGCGACATCCATACGCTCGTATGCAACGCCGCCGTGAACCCCCATTTCGGTTCCTTGTCGACGATAGAAGACACCGCTTTCGAAAAAGTGCTGCACTGCAACATCACCAGCAATCACTGGCTCTGCCAGATGGTCCTCCCCGAGATGACCGAACGCAAAGACGGCTCAATCATCATCGTATCCAGCGTCGGCGCCTACCGCGGCAGCACCCATCTCGGTGCATATGTCATCTCCAAAGGCGCAGACATCCAGCTCATTCGTTGCCTCGCAGTCGAGAACGGCCCCAACAACATTCGCGTAAACGGCATCGCCCCCGGACTCATCAAGACCGACTTCGCCAAAGCCCTCTGGGAAGATCCCGTACGCGCCAAAAAAGTCGAAGCCACCTACCCGCTGCGTCGTCTAGGCGAGCCCGAAGACCTCGCCGGAACCGCAATCCTCCTCGCAACAAAACCCGGCAACTACATCACAGGCCAAACCTTCACAGTAGACGGCGGAGGACTATGCGGTTAAACAAACCTGCTAGCGTATTGGTGGACGGGAGGTAGAGTCATATCGGAGATCCCAAAGGCGGAACTTTCGCGGCAAGAGAAATTCGTCATCACCTTCGTCCTTGTCACGGATGTAGTGATGATCGCCGTCATACTTGCGATGGTCGTTATCGGAGTATTCGAACTCTCCATTGCGGGCATAGCATTGCTCGCAATGGTTCCTTTCGCCATCGTGGTGCCGCTCGTCCTGACGATCATATTCAAAAGCCAGGCACAGAAGCGTTACGAACGCGCAAAAGAGGTTCACGACTTTGCTGAGGAAAACGGATTCGAGTTTACACATGTCGTGCAGAATATAAAGGATTCCCTGGACAGTAACGTCGAGTTTCCGAAGCGTCATGGATTCGTGCGTAACAGGGTCGATAAGGAAGTTTCCGGCGGGACATTCACAATGCTGGATCACCAATATACGGTAGGAAGCCAAAACAACAGGAGAGTAATTCGCGAGTCAATTGGAATCTACCACTCGCCCGGCCTCAACCTCCCGATTTTCTTTATGCGACCCGAACAATTCGGCGACGGAGTACTCAAGTTTTTCAAGGGAGACGATATCAATTTTGACGACTATCCAGAGTTTTCGAAAAAGTACAACCTGCGCGGGGACGACGAAGCGTCGCTGCGTTCTTTCTTCAAGCCAGAGCTG
>JYMV01051146.1_pt1 | contig 11347 bp, 6 predicted proteins | sample 338911 | NCBI WGS metagenome assembly JYMV01 (sample SAMN03354496, study PRJNA234377) | hydrothermal vent metagenome | biome: Deep sea; feature: Hydrothermal plumes at the Eastern Lau Spreading Center, Western Pacific Ocean; material: Seawater | place: Tonga | collected 2009 | depth 2000 m m
TTGCCGTCGGCGCCCTGCCTCCGGGCAATGATGCGGCCAATGTTGGTGAGTTCAGTGAGGGCGCGTTCCACTCGTGATTGCAGAGAGTGAGATTCCGCCCCCCGTTTTGAGCGCCTGGATTCGGGCTTTCGATCGGCCTTTTTTGTGGCTGAACTCATGATTTCCCCTTTTGGAATACGGAGACAATATCAGAGCAACCCATTGGATGGGACACTGTTTTATTCCATATGGGAAAGCAGCCATTCCAGAAGTGTGGATGGATTGTCCACGTGTACCCAGTGCCCCGCGTTGGGAAGGTGATGTACTAACGGTGCGCGCTCCAGCTGCGCCTGGTCCTCGGGACGCCAGCGGTCGCTCAACTCGCCTTTGACCATGTGAATGTCCATGCCGAAAGGTGGGTTATAGACCACGTCCCAGAGGTCTCGTTCAAAATAGTGATCCAGTAGTTCGAGAATAGCTTGCAGGTCAAATTGCCAGTCGAGACCAGCATCTGTTGATACAATATTTGTGGTCATCCAACGGGCTGTCGCGTCATTGAAACCGTGCTCCATTAGTGTGGCCACCACAGTCGTTCGGTCGGGGGCAGGGATCTGAACTGCGTTGATTGCGCTAATGACGGCGTCGAGTGGATGGCCTTCCTTGTGGCGATCAGGTCGTGCGCCGGCCGGACAATCTAAGACCCAGACCTGCTCAAGTCGGTTGGGGTATTGGACGGCATATTCCAAGGCCACCTTGCCTCCAAAGGAATGGCCGCAAATCAGGGCAGGTCGGCTACCCAGGAACTCTGCCAAGCGATTCAGGTCATTCGCACACGCAAGCAGGGTGTTCGGTGGCTGGGCTCCTTGGGAGTGTCCGTGATGGCGGTGGTCAACCAGGACCAGTTGCCAGTGGGGCGCTCGCAGAACCAATTGGCGTGCAAAGCCCAACCAGTTCCGCTTGGACCCAAAGACGCCGTGCAAGAAAAATGCTGTATTTTGAGGCTCCGAATGGGGTGCTTGAACGACTGTGTGTGCTGGAATGAAATTCATTTGAACTCGGGTTTCCTGGAGAGCTTTCCTTGTAGTGAATTCCGCGCTTATGCGGAGCATTGTTGAGCATGGGTTTGAGGGCAAGAGTGAAACTACCCCTTGCCGTATTCGTTTTTTCCTCTCAGCGCGAGCAGTATGGCTCCAATCGTCAATCCGCATCCCAGCGCCATCGTTCCACTGATTTGTTCGCCGAGCCAGAGCCAGGCCAGGATGGTGGCTCCCACGGGTTCGCCTACGGTGGCAATGCCCACAATGGTGGGGCGGGCATAGCGTAGCGACCAGGTGAGTAAGTTGTGTCCAATCAGTTGAGGTACCAGCGCGGCCAGGACCAGGTAGAACAAAGCCTCGGATGATGACGCTTCAATGGGAATATCCAGGGCGAACGCCGTGCCGAGCAGCGCAATAGCGCCCACACCGGTGGCAATGGCGCCAAAAGTCCATAGGTGCAGGGCTTCGCCGAGGCGTCGGGTCACAAGCATGTAGCCCGCCATGGCGACGGCACCACCCATGGCAAGCGCGTCACCCATCAGTGCTTCGGCGCCCACGTTCATATCGTGTTTGGCAATGATACCAATGCCGCAAATCGCCAAGGCTATGGACACCCAATGTTTGGGATCCGGGGCGTCACGGCCCGTGGCCAGCGCAATTAATGCCAGAATCAATGGAGTGGCGGTAACCAGGGTCACTGAAGAGGCCACGGAAGTCAGTGTGAGAGAAGAGACCCAGGTGCCGAAATGTACGCCATACAGCAGCCCCGCCACGATGGCTGAGCGGACGAGTTGACCGGTGACTAAGCCTTTTTGGTAGGCTCGGATTGCAATGGGGGTCAAACAAATTGCAGCGACTGCCAGCCGAATTCCTGCGGCGACAAGTGGGTGTGTGGGTGCGGCCTTCTTGAAAAATATAGCGGCAAAAGAAATGGCTGCCACGGCCACTATCAGTGACGGCGTTACCAGTCTAATCGCCCCGGCTTTTGCAAGGGGGTCGTGGGATTGTGTGGCGTTCAAAGGCCCAGTGTCTTGTCCAACGTCTCTTCAATAATGTAACCGGGAGTGTATTGACCCTTGAGAAGGAGTTTCACACCAATACCGGTTACAAAATTCATTTCGTTTGGCTTGCCGTTGTAGGTTTTTATCAACTGACCCGTTGGGTCGTACAGGACTGGAAATGTCAGCCCGTATTGTTCACGAAGCTGCTTACACAGGGTGGCCGTTGCGGGTGTGCCGAAAGCCGCGCCGGTTTGAATGACCAGGTACTGCTGATAACCGTATTGTTTGTATTTTTGATAACGTTTTTCCATGACCGAACTGGCCACCTGCTTGCAGCCACCTCACCATTCGGCGTAGCCAAATATCCACGCTGCATTGAAGGCGCATAGATCGTGTAAAGAGTAACTGTTTCCGTCACAGTCCTTCAATTCCACGTTGGTCATGATGGCGTCCACTTCGGTTCCGAACGGGCCTTCGGGTGGGCATTTTCCGGTAACAATATCGTTACATAGACCTTCTGCTGAGCATTCTTGTCCTACGGTACAGGTACCGCAAGGTTCGCCACATCCGTTGCCGCCACATTCTTTTTCAAAGCAGCTCCCGTCGCAGATGCATTGGCCATTGGAACACTCGTGGGTAGGGGCACAGCTTCCGCAACTCACTCCACAGCCGTTGTCGCCACAGCTCTTGTTCGTGCAGTTTGGTGCGCACTGACAGGTGAAACCATTGCAAGCAAAACCAGCCTTACAATCCCCGCAATAGCCGCCGCATCCATTGTCGCCGCATTGTTTGGCTGTGCAATCCGTCGCGCAGATACACTGGTTTTTTGAACAAATGGTACCCGGTTCGCAGGTACCGCAGGGTTCGCCACATCCATTGCCGCCGCACGTCTTGTTGTCGCAGTTGGGCACACATAGGTCGACGCAGGTCCCGTCCATGCACTGTTGGTTATTGCCACAGCTGCCACACAGGACGCCGCATCCATTGTCGCCACAGCTTTTACCCTCGCATTTGGCAACGCATACACACTGGTTTGCAGTGCAATCGAGCCCTTCATTGCATGTGCCGCAACTTCCTTCACAGCCGTCTGCACCGCACTGTTTGTCGTTGCAGTCGGGGCAACATCCTTCACACAACCCATCCAGGCAGGGCAGGGGGGTGCCGTTGCAATCAGTGCACTGGCCACAGTTTCCACCACAGCCGTTGTCGCCACACTCTTTGTTGTCGCAGTTTGGGATGCACTCACACTGTCCCCGGACACAGTTGAGATTGTCGCTACATTCTCCGCAGCTCCCGCCGCATCCGTTGTCGCCGCATTGTTTGCTCTTGCAATCCGCAATGCACACGCATTGACCGTCCTTACAGCCGGTGCCGGTTTCACAGGGGCCACAGTTTCCACCACAACCATTGTCGCCACATGTGTTTTTACTGCAATCTGGAGTGCATATGTCCGCTAGCGTGGTATCGGCTGGACCCGCGTCAGTGCTGCTGATGTCCTGGGTGTCTTCGGTGGTATTTGCATCGGTATCAGGTTGTTCAACCTCTTCCGGGCCCTTGGTGTCGGTTTGTGTTTGTGGGTCGTTGTTTGTTTCCTGGCAACCCAGGGCGATGATACAAGCCACTGTAATTATTGCCGTCTTTGTGTATTTCAGGTGCTTCATATAATTCACAATACGTACCTTTGGTGGTGATAAGCAACTCTTCAGCCGTGCATCTAGTGAGCACAGCCCGTATAATAGCGCGCTGGAGGTGTTGATGACTATGAGATCAGCGCTGTTTATATTTGTTCCGTTCACTCGTCTTGCTTCAACTTTGATTCTGGTACTCTTGCTTGTCCTTGGTGCGTGCTCCGATGATGGTGCGGCCGGGACAGAAATTGAGATTGCAGATACTCAAACAGCCGGTGGCACGGCCGGTGACGCTGACGGTGTTGACGGGACTGACGCCGATGCCGGTACTACAGACGACACAAGCGTCGAGCCGGAATGTAGCACCTCTTTGGATTGCGTGATCAAGAATCCAGGTTTGGGTGCCTGCCAGTCACCTATCTGCAATTTCGACACCTTTCAGTGTGAGATCCATGCCAAGGACAGTTGTTGTGAAACGTCTGGTGATTGCCCCATCGACGACATTTGCCTTCAGGGCATTTGTCCGTCACCTGGAGCCGCCTGTGAATTTGTTGCGGTTGAAGCAGAGTGCAAGTCCAACGACGAGTGTCCCGTTGAAAACTCCTGCCAGACATCACTTTGTTCAGACGCCTGCGGTGGTATTTGTGAGTACCAGACTATTGAAGACTGCTGTGTGAACGCCGACGACTGCACGATTAACGACCCCTGTCTGTCGAGCTCTTGTGAGAATTCGGAGTGTGTGTTCACGCCGGTTTCTGCTTGCTGTAACAGTGACGCCGGTTGCAACGATGGAAATGAGTGCACGGTTGACACCTGTGTGGAGAATGCGTGCCTGTACGAGAATGTTGCGGGATGTGGCGCCGAATGCAGTGACACCAAGCCGTGTGACGACGGAAACCCCTGCACTACTGATGAGTGTGTAAACGGGGAATGCAAGATTGGAAGTGTGCCGAGTTGTTGCACCAAAGACAGTCAATGTCCCTCGGTTAATAGTTGTGCCAGTGGCTATTGTGACATGGCCACTCATACTTGCACCATTCTGGTTTCGGCCAATGATCCTGCGTGCTGTGACCCCGTAATTGGAAATCAGTGCGATGATGGAAACCAGTGTACTGCCGACTTCTGTATTGAATACACCTGTACCAATCCTGCGATTCCAGGATGCACCGGGCCGGAATGCCAGGTTGCGGCGGATTGCAAATCGGATTCCCCCTGCGTTGAGGGTCTTTGTGTTGAAGGGGCCTGCAGTTATCAGACTGTGGAAGGTTGCTGCGAAAAGAACAACGAATGCAACGACAAGAATCCCTGCACTCAGGACAGTTGCTTCAATAACGATTGTAAGCACGAGACTCTGTCGCCGTGTTGTCTGACGGATGCTGAGTGCGTTGATAGCAATGCGGAGTGTACTCAAGGCGTATGCGGTGAGGACAACCTTTGCAAGCAAGGCCCCATTGCCGGCTGTTGCTTTGATGACGCGCAATGTGACGACAAGAACACTTGCACCAGTGACACCTGTCAGAATTGGAAATGCGTGTATGAGCCGCTGGGTAACTGCTGCATAAAGGATAGCGATTGTGACGACAAGCTTCTGTGTACGTCCAACATCTGTGACAACGGTAACTGCCTGACTGCGGAGATTGATGACTGTTGTGAAGAAGACATCGATTGCAGTGACGGGAACCCCTGTACTTTTGATCTGTGTTTTGCCAATCAGTGCTTGGTTTCACCTCCGGGTGAGGACTGTTGCACCAGCAATGACCAGTGCGATGATGGCGATCCCTGCACGAATGATAGTTGTAATGCTGATAACAGTTGTGAACACAGTTCTGTGGCCGGCTGTTGCGATGTATCAGTGGGTGATTCTCTGGGCAAAGTTGATTTCCTCCCCGGCGAAATTGACGGTATTGCTTTCGCACCTTCTCAAGGCCAATACCGGTGGCGGGAACATGATTCGAATGCCTTTGATGGTGAGGCTGCCATGTACTACGGAAACAATGACGGTACGCATTACTGTTACTCAAACTTCTTTGGAGCATCGCCGGGCACCGCAACAATTCCGGTAGAAAGTGACCCATTCCCATCCGGTGTGTTCGACCTGCCCAATACGGGAACTGTCTCGGTATTTTTCCATGTTCGACTGGACATGAGAAAAGAGGCCGACGTCGACAAACTTCAATTGGATGTTTTGGAAGGCGGCCAGGTGATTGGAACTGTATGGACCAAGGCAGATGTTCCGGCAACATCCTATGGTGAGTGGGTGCCCGCACAGGTCGATTTGACTCCTTATGGTGGTAAGAAAGTGCAGTTGCGATTCCAGTTTTCGGTAGAGACCGCAAGCGCTTACGGTGGTTGCTATGATAGTGGCACCGGGCCTCGAATCGACTTGTTTGAAGTGATTAGCTCCAAATGCCAGGCACCACCGGAATGCACCGCAAATGGCGATTGCACTGCGTCTCCCGGTATCTGCTATGAAGCAAAAGGTAGCTGTAACGACGGTAAGTGCGAGTACAAGAAACTCGCTGACTGCTGCGAAACAACCAGCGAGTGCAACGATGGAAATGCATGCACTTTTGATATTTGCGCTGCTGGGAAATGCAATCATCAGCCAATCCCCGGCTGTTGTCTGGCTGACACGGACTGTAGCGCCACAGTGGCGTGCCTGCAGGGCGTTTGTAATCCCGTCAGTCATGTGTGCGAATTCAAAGTGCAGGGAAGCTGTTGCACGAGTGATGCTCAGTGCAATACGCCCGATAAATTCTGTCCTGGAGAGTCGTTTTGTACCGAAGGGGTTTGCACTCAGGTAGCCAGCGACAAGACAGAAACACTCATGAGTTTTGTCTTTACCAGCGGCTACGATGGATGGCAGCCGGAACCACAAAGCGGCCAATATCGTTGGCGTGAAAATGACGAGACATTCGTGAGCAGTCCACGATCTTTATACTTTGGAAATAACGATGGAGAGCATTATTGCAGTCCCTTCTCATCATCACCTTCCAACGGTATTGCCCATCTGCCGGGTCTACCGTCCAGCGCCTTTCCCACGGGGGCCATCAGTTTTGATGCGACCGGGAAAAGCACACTCTCGTTTTCTGTCTATTTGGATGTTCGCTCTAACCCGAATGTCGACAAGCTCGCCGTCCGCCTGGACGATGTGAACGGCACCCAAAATACCGTGTGGAGCAAAGAAATGGTGTCTGCAGACCAATACGGGAGCTGGGTCAATGTGTCCATGGACGTCAGCAAATTCGCACCATTTACCGGAACCGTACGTTTCTTCTTCAACGTGGTGAATACCGGCACGGACGGCGGTTGCTACAACGCCGGTGCCGGCGTGTTTGTGGACGACGTCAAGGTGGTCCAATCTTGTAAGCTCACGTTTTTGCCGTAGATCGATTTGAAAGACCGATGGACCGGGTCAGTTGGAATCGTATTATTGGTGCTCTCAGTCGGAGTTTTTGCCTCTCATACATTTGCTCAGTCACGTGAATCGTCCGTTCAGTTCCACTTTCTCAGACTTGCCGCTCCACCGCTTGCTGCACAGTTGTCACGCGCGGAAAAAGGCCTGAGTTCGGCTCAACAAAAGGCCTATTGTGAGCGATTGAAATTAGAACAATCCGCTTTGCTGAAGGTGCTTCAGAATGGACCTATTAAGGTGCTCTACCGCTATCAAAAAGTGCTCAACGGTCTGCAGGTTCAGTGCAGTGGATGTACGCAAGAAGAACTCTTGGCTCTTCCCGGCGTTGAAGAAGTGCATCCGGTCTTGATTCTTGAAACTCACTTGGACAACAGCGTTCCGCACATTGGGGCGGGAAGCGCGCTGGAAGCAGCGGGTATTGATGGTCAGGGCGTCAATATCGGCATCATTGATTCCGGCGTGGACTATTTGCATGCCGCCTTTGGTGGATTGGGCAAGATAGAGGCCTATGCGGCCAACGATGCAGCCAGCATTGACGATAGCTTCTTAGAGAAGCCTCTTTTTCCTACGGCAAAAGTGGTGGGCGGCCATGACTTTGTAGGTTTGGGCTATGTTCCGGGCCAGGTGGCGGCCAAACCGGACCCCGATCCCATGCCCGACTATCAACTGCTTGAAGTCGACGGTGAACAAATACCTTTTTACGCCGATCATGGCACGCATGTGGCCGGGATTGCCGCCGGAATTGGAAGTTCAAAGGTTTCTCCTGGTGTGGCGCCGGGGGCCAATATCTGGGCGCTCAAAGTCACCAGCCTGGCTAGCACTACCTTCACCACAGCAGCCATAGAGTGGGCCTCGGACCCAAACAACGATGGAGACTTGAGCGACGCCCTGGATGTGCTCAATATCTCATTAGGCAGCTCCTTTAGTGGCCGAGAGGCAGCGGCCTCTGCAGAGGCCATGGCCATTACTGCTTTTGTTAAGCTGGGTGGCGTGGTTGTCGCATCTGCAGGAAACTCAGGCAATATTCCCATGGTGGTCTCAGTTCCCGGTGGCATTCCGGAGGCTATTTCAGTGGCGGCTACACGTGCGCCGGGCGAAGTAGGTGTCTATTTGAAGGTGGAGAGTCCTCCCTCATTGACCGGTCTGTATGCGGCCAAACCGGCGTCGACCAAATTGGCACCCAATCTTGACGAAACGGGGGCTCTCGCCGGGGATCTGTTTTTTGCCGAACAGGGATGCAGCACGTCGAACTACGGTCCAAAGGCTGAGGGGCGCATTGCGTTGCTTGAGCGAAAAGGCTGCTCCTTTGGAGAGAAGTTTGCGATGGCGCAGATCGCCGGTGCGTTGGGTGTTGTGGTTATTCAGAACAAGCCTGGTGCACCTATTGTCATGAAGGGAACGCCAAAATCGGATATTGCCGGCGTGATGATAGAGCAAGATGCAGGGCAGTCTATTCGTGAAGCCCTGGAGGCCGGAGAGACGGTTTCCATCATGGTTGGAAACGATTTTCCGGTGTTACCGCTCATCGATACTGTTTGGAACTCGTCCAGTCTGGGCCCGGCCTTTCCAATGCGAGATGCCGAGCATCCAATCATTGCCAAGCCTGATATCAGTGCACCAGGGGCAAATATTGATTCTGTCTTACCGGGTCCCGGCAACGAAAAACGAGTGGCGTCAGGGACGTCAATGGCGGCTCCACACGTGGCAGGAGTGGCCGCTCTGCTCAAACAAAAACGACCTACTTGGAGTGTCCGTGAGATTAAAGCTGCACTCATTAATACGGCTAATTCACGCGTCTTTATGACATCCAATCCTGACCATGGCGGAGACGGCGAACGGGCACCAGTCAGTCGCGTGGGCGGGGGACGAGTGCGAGTGGGTGATCTGTTGGCAACGGAGGTCGTGGCTTATGCGGAACCGCAGGTCGCTATTGAGTTTGGCCTACAGTCGCTGGACGTCGCCGATACGGTGGAACGGAGCGTAGTGATTTCCAATAAGGGGAACACGGCACGCACTTATTCGGTCTCTTTTGATATGCGTCAGGATGGCGCTGATTTGGGCGTTGTATTCAGCGCGTCAACTCAGGAAGTGACAGTGAGCCCGGGATCGGCTGACGAATTGGTGGTGAGCGCACTGCTTGAACCGGAGAAGTGGCCGGCATGGCAAATGGCGAATCCGTCTCCCTCTCAGTCCCATACTCAGCAAGGCAATCTCATTCGGCCCAGCGAGTTTGATGGATATCTGGTTTTGGAGCCAAACGACGACGGACCCACACTGCGAGTGCCCATTTATTTGTTGGTGCGGCCGGTGAGCAAGATTGCTCTGGGGACGGTGTGCCTGTCGACGGAGCCTTTTGTGGTGCCGTTGGAAAACACAGGAGTAGAAAGTGCCGCTATTGCGAAACTGTTTACTCTGGTCACCGAAGATCTGGAGGATGATTGGAGTCATCCATCCATTGATGTGCGTGCTTTGGGCATTCGAACCAGCGCACTCAAAGATCAGGCCCTGGTGCAATTTGGACTCAGCACCTGGGCTCCTCGGATTCATCCCAACACAATGGCGGTGCATGTCTACATGGACACCGATCTGGACGGCCTTGCAGATTACATTTTGCTCAGTGGTGACGAAGGTCGTTTTATCAAGGGCAAATCGACCGGTCGCATTACGAGCATGCTACTTCGTGTTGAGCCGTTGGGAAAATCCAAGTTGAGCGTTCAGACTGTGGTGGGCAAATTTGAACTGGTCTACAAGATGTATGCAGAAACGGACCTCATGAGCAGCAACATTGTTCTTTCGGCGCGTTTGCAGGATTTGGGAATCGACTTTGATAATCCGAGTTTTCGCTTTTGGGTGGGTACTTTTGATCTCAAGAAAACCGTTGTTGGTCCCAACTCAGTGTCCGACTTGCTTCCGTCAGAGGTGATTCCCTGGGAGCACCTTCATAGCACCCAATATTACACCTTTTCGCTGAACTGCTCAGGATGGGTGTTTGACGCCGTGGATGTGAATCTTCTGGAGACTAATGAGGCGCTTGTCAGTCAGGCGCCGACCTGCGGAAACAAAGAGAAGAATGGGGTGATTGAAGCACCGGGAATCATGGTATTTGTTCCCAACAAAGCGGGACCGGATGAAGCGCTGATTGTGAGAGCTGTGGACACCACTCCAACCGCATGCCCCGAAGAGAGCCGCACAGAAGTTGCCGAGGGATGTGTGGGGCTTCCTGACTACCCGTCAATCATGTCGCCCGAATGTGGTGACTACATTACTGCCACAGGCAAGAGTTCACTGGAATTGGGTCTACATCCCCTGGTTATTGCGTACAGCGATGTGTGGGGAAAGGGGGGGCAGTGTGAGACGCAGCTCCTGGTAGAGGATACCACTGGGCCACAGGTCAATTGTCCGGTGGACTGGGTCCAGGTTGAACCAGAGATGCCTTTAGAATTAGCTCTTTTTGCGTTGGATCACTGTCTTGACTCGCTACAAGTAGAGGCGGTTGAATGCGTTGAAGATAGTGGCACTCACGCCAGTGAATGCAGCGTTGAATTTGCAGATTCCATAGCACGGGTCAGCGGTTTTGATTCAACGACCGATCGGATTATCTTGACGGTTGTTGCCAGAGATACGTCTGGCAATCAGACCACAGTGCTTTGCGAGACAGAGCTAAATCACCCGCCTCAGGTAGAAGAGGGCGATAGTGGGGGGTGCCGTTCATCTTCAACACCACACTCCAACTCCCTCGTTTGGTTGCTTCTCTTAGCACCGCTTTTCTTGTTTCGACGCCAATACAGATACTGATTTCTTGCAGGCCGCCTTCATTGCCGTGAGCATGGCTCTGGGAGGCACACATGAACTCACGATACACCTTAGTGATTGTGGCACTGGCTCTGATTGGGACTGTTCAATCCGTTGCAGCAGAAGAAACAACTCAAGAGGATTGCAAGTTCACGAGAACGTCTTTTGAAATGACCATTCCGTGTGAATGGAAAACTCCTCAAGAGGCGGACGGAGGAGACCCGATTGTCATTGACCTGGGCGATGATGCCGGTCACTTGCGAATCTATTTCTCAGAAGAAACGGCGTCGCTAAGGAAGATTGCCCGGAAAATGAGAAAAACCGCTCGAGTGGAACGTTGGAAACTGCGCAGTAGACGTCGCGTTCGTATTGACGGGAATCGTGCTCTGGCCACCCTGTTCGATATTCGAAAGGGGGCATTAAAAACACGGCAACTATTCTATTTTTTCAACGTAGACGACGGCCGTTACATTCTGCACTTTGGGGCGCATTCAA
>JYMV01013415.1_pt1 | contig 11346 bp, 9 predicted proteins | sample 338911 | NCBI WGS metagenome assembly JYMV01 (sample SAMN03354496, study PRJNA234377) | hydrothermal vent metagenome | biome: Deep sea; feature: Hydrothermal plumes at the Eastern Lau Spreading Center, Western Pacific Ocean; material: Seawater | place: Tonga | collected 2009 | depth 2000 m m
ATGCCATCAGGATTTTCCCAATGCACAAGCAGTACTTCGGGTGGTTGTGCGAACCAAGAATCTGATCCGTGTTCTTCGAATATTTTTGCAATTGCCCGCACAGTGTCAGGGGTAAGTAAAACAGAACCGTCGCTCTGAACAAATGCTGGAATCGGCAAACCCCATGCTCGCTGTCTTGAAAGACACCAGTCAGGTCTTGAATCAAGCATTCCCCGCATTCGATTTTGTCCCCATGCAGGAACAAAAGAAATGTCATTTTCAGTCGCATCAAGGGCCATCGCTCGTAATGTTTTTCCCGATTCAAATTTGCCATCTACAGCAACAAACCATTGTTCAGTAGAGCGAAAAATGACAGGTGTCTTGCTTCGCCAATCGTGCGGATAACTGTGCGAATACATCGACATAAAGTAAAGATGATTCGTTTCTTTTAATTTATCCACCACGACTTCGTTCGCATCCCAAACGGACAACCCAGATAAAAACGCAGGAACCGTTTCATCGTAAACTCCGTCTGCTTTAACTGGGCAATAAATTTCCAAATCATTCGCAAGCCCAACAATATAGTCGTCTGTGCCATGCCCAGGAGCAGTGTGCACTAAGCCAGTACCATCTTCAAGGGTAACATGATCACCACTAATAATTGGACAGGTTCGGTCGCAGTACACGTGGTCGTAGTTCAAACCAACGAGAGAGTCGCCTTTAACTACCCCTAGAACTTCAGGAGTTGTGTTTGTAATACCTGCTACTTTTTCAAGTAATTCACTGGCAATTATTGTTACACGGTCGCCAAGACGAACAAGTGCGTATTCAAAACGAGGCGAGACTGTAATCGCCATATTTGCAACAAGCGTCCAAGGCGTTGTTGTCCAGATGAGGAAGGATGGTGTTTGGTCAAGCGATACACCAAAAGCGTTTGCCACAGCGTCTTTATCTACAGCATCAAAAAGAACATAGATTGACGGGTCTTCTCTGTCGTAATATTCCAGCTCTGCTTCGGCAAGTGCGGTTTCATTTGCAATTGACCAATGCACTGGTTTTAATTGTCGATAGACGAGACCTGTTTCAACAAGATCCGCAAAGACTTCAAGAACAGAAGATTCATACTTTGGATGCATTGTTAGATAGGGATCATCGTAATCCGCCAAAGTTAATAAACTTTTCATCTGCACAGTTTGCGATTTGACAAATTTTTGAGCGTACTTCTTGCACTCTCTTCGAATTGCGATTCGCCTTGCGTCATCTTCAAGCGTGTTTAGTTTTTCTATTTTTCCTGATTCAACCAAATTTGTCATGACCATGTGCTCTATTGGCAAACCATGGCAATCCCAACCCGGTGTATACGGGCACTTTTTTCCAGACATCACCTGAGTTCGGACAACGATGTCTTTTAGAACTTTATTCAGTAGATGGCCAACGTGAATAGAACCGTTCGCATACGGTGGGCCATCATGAAATATAAATCGCTCGGCATCAACTCGCAATGCTTGAATGGAATCGTATAACTTTTCCTTTTCCCAACGCTTTACAGATTGTGGTTCGTTTTGCGCTAAATTGCCTCGCATCGGAAATGCTGTTTTTGGGAGGCTTAGCGTTTTTTTGTAATTTGGTGTCGTCTGTGTCATATTAATATTCGTGCAGGATAACGGAATTATCTGGGTGTTCGTGCGATTCTGAATGGGAATGCAATGAAGAAATACCCCAAGCAATACTCAATCCTAGTATCAAGGCGAATGTCAAACTGAATCGATCATGCCCATGAAATTGAAGTTCTGGGAGAAGGTCACTCAGCGAAATACAGAGAAACATACCCGCAGAAAATGCCAGTGCCGCTGCAATTGCTTGGTGGCTTACTTCATCTCCGATTTGAAACAACAATACACCGATTGGAACTCCAAATGAAAAAACGACATTTGCAATTTTCGTTTTTGTTTTTCCAACTTTAGCGATTCGCATCATTGCAACCAGCGTCAAACCATCGAAGGGTTTATGGAGAACAATTGCTACAAAAACTCCAAGTGCAATTTCAAAACCCCCTGCGCTCCATGCCGCCGCAAGGGCAACTCCCGCAAGCACACTATGCAGCGTTAACCCGCCGTAGGTGCCAACCCAAGTTAGCGTGTGTTCGTGGTTGCAGGTCTGCGCGTTGCTGTCCTCTGCGATGGCGTGACAATGCGATGGTAAAAATCGCTCAAGCAAAAATATTGCCAAAAAGCCCCCTAGTAGCCAAAGCATTACCATTTTTGTAGCACCAAATTCGAGTGCCTCTGGAAGTAGATCCAAAACGGCTACTCCAGCCATCACGCCTCCAATGCAACTCATTGCTAATTGCATCCGTTTATGGGTTGGTTTTACAATCAATGGCACAAACCCACCGAGTAACGATGCTACGACAATCAAGATACAAAATAGAAATAACATGTTGGAAAGAGGCCCAAATTAAAGAATGGCTAATTATATGTAGAATAGTGGTATGACGCAGGTAAAAGCTGGCAAGAAGGCAAGAAAGCCATCGAATAATCCATGGTCAACACCAGCGATGCAACAGTATCGTTCCATGAAGGAGGCACACCCAGAATGTGTGCTTTTCTTTCGCATGGGTGATTTTTACGAAATGTTTGATGAAGATGCTCGGACAGTTTCAAAAGCAATCGGTCTAACCCTCACGCAAAGAGGAAATGGCATAGACATGGCTGGCGTCCCCCACCACGCCGCTGAAGGATATCTTCGCAAAATGGTTGAACAGGGTTTTCGTGTTGCTGTTTGCGAACAACTTGAAAATCCAGCGGAAGCAAAAGGTGTTGTAAAACGTGGCGTGACAAGAGTCGTAACCCCCGGCACACTTGTCGATGCATTTTTACTTGATGAATCAAAAGCAAACTTGCTTGGCGCAATGCAATGCGTTGATAATACGGTTTCAATTGCGATAGTCGAATTGTCAACAGGTACGTTTGAGTTATTGCAATGTCCAATTGACCGACTTGGCGATTTACTCGAACGACTAGGCATGTCGGAAATAATTGTTGAAGAAGATGACATGCAACTTTCTTCAATTGCGAAACGCTTCGGTGTTGCACAAACACCAAGACCTTCATGGATGTTTCATCTTGAAGAAGGAAACTCTCAACTTGAAAAACAATTTAATGTCACAACTGTTGAGGGGTTTGGATTAACAACACACGATGCGCGCATTGGTCCTGCAGGAGCATTACTTGCGTATCTAAAACAAACTCAAGCTGGTGATTCTGCGTTGTCACACCTTCGACCACCAAAAATTATTCGAAATGATTCTTTTGTTGCACTTGATGCAACGACTATTCGTTCTCTTGAAATAGAACAAACGATGAAGGGGAATGCCACTGAAGGGTCATTACTCTGGGTCATGCAACGATGCCACACAGCGATGGGGAAACGCTTGCTTCGCCAGTGGCTTTGCGAGCCACTTTCATGCAAAAAAACTATTGAAAACCGGCAAGATGTCGTTTCTCAGTTTATCGTGGATGGTGAACTGCTACGAAAAACACAATCAACACTCGATTGCATCCAAGACGTTGCAAGAATCGCAGGTCGAGTTTCAATGGGACGCGTCACCCCAAGAGATATCGTGGCACTTGGAAAATCTATTTACGTTTGCGGCGAACTCGCCACCCTCCTCGACACGCCATCGACTTCATTTTTACAAAACACGTTAGAGAAACTTTCGAGCAAGCTTGTTCCACTTGCAAAAACGATTCAATTGCAGTGTATCGATTCGCCTCCCGCTCACATGCGCGATGGTGGTCTTTTTCAAGATGGGTTCGACCCGCAACTCGATGAAGCGAGATTATTGCAACGCGACGCAGGCGCTTGGCTTTCAAAATACCAAGCCGGACTGACAGAATCGACGGGAATCAATACACTTAAAGTTGGATTCAATAAAGTATTTGGCTATTACATCGAAGTAACACACGCGCAGACACAAAGCGTCCCAGACTCGTTCACGCGAAAACAAACATTAAAAAACGCCGAGCGTTACATAACACCTGAACTGAAAGAGTTTGAGCATAAAGTGTTAAGCGCAGAGTCACAAGCTGTGTCAAGGGAACAAGAACTATTTACACAGTTATGCAAGCAGATTGCAGAACACCTCCCTTCCATCGCAGAATACGCTGACACGATTGCAACCATCGACACGCTTGCTTGTTTTGCTGACACTGCAAAATTGTTTGGATATACAAAACCAATTCTTGTAGAAGATGTACGCATTGAAATAAAAAATGGCAGACACCCTGTTCTTGATCGATTGTTGCAAGATGCTTTTGTGCCGAACGATTGCTTTTTAACGAATGAAACAATTGCGCTAATTACAGGTCCAAATATGGCAGGCAAGTCCACCTACATTCGGCAAGTTGCGTTAATTACTTTGCTAGCGCACACTGGAAGTTTCGTTCCAGCTGATTCGGCAACTATTGGAATGGTGGATCGCATCTTCACGAGGGTTGGTGCAAGTGATGAACTACACGCAGGACAATCAACCTTTATGGTTGAAATGGTTGAAACTGCGAATATTTTGAATAATGCAACGCAAAAAAGCTTGGTTATTCTTGATGAAATTGGTCGTGGCACAAGTACACTCGATGGTCTTTCACTTGCTTGGGCAATTGCAGAACAATTAGCAACCCGAGGGTGCAGGACGCTTTTTGCAACGCATTACCATGAACTAACAACACTCGCCGATCGCGACAATGCAATTACAAACCTACATGTCACTGTTCGCGAATGGCAAGACGACATAATCTTTTTATATGGTATAAAAGAAGGTCGAACAGATCGAAGTTACGGCATTCACGTTGCAAAAATCGCAGGCGTTCCTGAAGAAGTCGTCGCAAGGGCAAATGAATTACTTGAAACTCTAACCGTTCACACCCAACAAGCGAGTGCAGAGAGTTCCCATCAACCACCAGCGCCACAAATGAGTTTGTTTACTGAATATCTGCCTAGCCCACTTGTTCAAGAACTTAAAAACATCGATATAAATGCACTGTCGCCGATAGAAGCATTTGAACTCTTGAGAGAATTCAATCGCCGTGCTTCAGGCGAAGGCGAGTGCTAAGTCGTAGCAAGAGTTGCACGCGTTCAAATTCATTCAGCCAATCTTGTACTGTCGCATCAAACTCTTCTTGTTCTGTTGCAATGCCAGATACATCGCAAGCACCGCCGAGTTTTCTTTTTGCAAGAGCACGATACCTCGAAAGAGTCCTATCCCCAAAAACACTCACTAACGCATAATCTTCTGCCAAAAACAAAACTGTCGGAACGCGATTGCCTAAATTAATCTGAACCAAATTAGAAAGTTCAATTGCATCGTCTTTATCAAGCCACCGCATATCGATTTGCGAAGATGCTGCTGCAATCGCAGCTACCATTGGGCATTGAACGCTGCAGTCTCCACACCATATGCCTGAGATTACGATAACTTTCATCTCACGAACAAAATTTGCGAGCATCGTTGTTTGCTGTTCGGAGAACTGCACTTGCTCGCTAGCCTTACGCCATGTACCTGCACTATCACCTGAGTTTGTCAAATAACTTTCGTAGGTTGCTCCAATTTCAAACCACTTTTTCAACTCTTCTATTTGTAGTCCAATCGGCATACATCGTATGTTACTCGGGGCTTGGCTAAAAAACCCAATCTTTTGTGCTTTATTCAGTCCAGCCAGAATCTATTCTGTCGCCTACAACACCATCATCTTCAAGGTCATAACCAACGGAATATATGATTGTGGCATCATCAATGATTGCATTACGGAGAGGCCCCCATTCCACGCATCCACAACTCAAACTGCATACACCAAAAATAAAATAGTTACTGCTATACCTATACGAATGAAAATTTTCTTACACATAGTCCCTCCGATTAATATTCGATTGTAAACGAATTGGCAACTATTTCTTGGTGAGGGTCCAGCAATGTTCAAGAACATCACGAACACCTTCACGGGTCGCCCCTGAACATGTAATAACGGGGTCAAGTTGAAGTTCCGTTGCAATTGTTGCAATACTCGACTCTCTATCAGCCGGCAGAAGTAAATCTACTTTGTTCAACACAACTATTTCATCTTTCGCAGCAAGTTCAGACGAATACCGTTCTAATTCATCGCGAATCGCCCTATAGTTTGAAACAGGATCACTTCCATCAATCGGCATCACATCTACTAAGTGAAGAAGCGCACCGGTGCGTTCGATATGTTTCAAGAACCGATGGCCAAGACCTGCACCGTCTGCAGCACCCTCAATGAGCCCTGGAATATCTGCAACTATCAATCGTCTATCTATGTCCAGTTCAGCGATGCCTAAATGGGGTTGTAATGTTGTGAATGGATAATCAGCAACTTTAGGGCGAGCGGCAGAGATTGATGAAAGCAGAGTCGACTTCCCAGCATTGGGCATTCCAACTAATCCAATATCTGCAATCAGTTTCAATTCAAGACGAAGAATATGTTCCTCGATTAACTCACCATTTGTTGTTTCTCTTGGCGCTTGATTCGTAGCGGATTTAAAATGTTCGTTTCCCCAACCGCCCTTCCCGCCTTTTGCAACGATGAGTTCTTGCCCTTCTTCCGAAATATCGGCGAGCAAATCGCCAGTATCTTCGTCAGTAATAAGAGTTCCAAGAGGAACCTTTACTATTTTGTCGTCCCCATTCGCGCCATGCATCTGGCTGCCTTTACCTTGAATTCCGTGTCCAGCACGGTAATGTGGTTTGTGTGTCAAAGACAATAGCGTACCGATGGAACCGTCGCCAACTAAAATAACATCCCCGCCATCACCACCGTCGCCGCCGTTTGGCCCGCCTTTTGGAATATATTTTTCCCGACGAAAACTCATACAGCCATCGCCACCCTTACCGCTGCGAACAAAAATTCGGGCTCGATCGACTAACATGAGATTAATTGGTTTGCGGAGCGTTCGCTAATTACACAGCGGTAAACTGTGGAACATCTGCGTCGCTTGGAATAATGTCAACGAATCGTCCACGGAATCGAACCAATCCTGGTTCGAGAGCGAACAGCGTGTCATCATTACCGCGTTTGACCTTGTAGCCAGCTTTGAACTTCGTTCCGCACTGGCGAATGATTATGGAGCCGGCTTTAGCGGTTTCTCCGCTATACAGTTTAATACCACGATATTGTGGGTTTGAATCGCGTCCGTTGTTGGTTGATCCACCACTCTTTTTATGGGCCACAGCAATACTCCTTAATAACATCCCGCAACATACGAGAGCCCCATATTGTACCAATCAAAGGGGGTTGATTCAACCCCTTTGAGTGGGGCCTTTGCAGTTGATTTAACGAAAAATCCACTTTCTTTTTACGGTATCTCCACCGATATCCGATTTTTCGTTTGTATCCAACCTACGAACTGATGTTCCACCATCCACAGGACGAGCAGGCAATGGCTTGAGCAAAATAGCATCGTAGTTGCCATTAACAAACCAAGAGAGTTGGATAACTCGACGTAATTTTTTCTTCTCGCCTGTTATTGGGTTCTTTACTTCAGCAGTATCACCGCTAACACCGCTTGCGAATACTTGAATTTCTCGAAGAGGTTCGTAGCCAGGCATATGTTCTGGGCCTGCTTTCCAAACAACGAAACTTCGAATCGCATAGGTTTCTCCTTGCAGAAGTGGACCGCTCGCTTGCGATTGCGCCACCATAAGTGGGTCACCAAACGTATCAAGAATTGACATTTGAACATGCCGAGGAACATTTTCGCCATCGGGGATAATTTCACCCCTGTCAGTCGTCAACTCGAAATTTGGAATCCAATTTCTGTCTTTGTTCGTTTCGTTAGTGACTTCATAGACAAGAACCCAGTACCCCTCGCCAGTTTTTTTGTCGCGATAGTAACTCAGGTCATTTGTGTCGAGGCGTAATTGCCAACGCTCTGCTCTATCTGTAGCTTTAGGATAGCCATGCCCAGTTTGAACAACTGAGGAAAAAACGATGAGTAGTAGAGCTGATAAAAGTAATCGCATTTAATGCATCTCCTTAGGGCGTATATTCTAGCAGTAGGATACGATTATGTGATGCTTCTTGAGAAGAATAGCCACCTCGATGCAACAACGACCTTGCTTGGTAATGCTGAGCGTGGCACAGCCATGCTCAGTTCGTTAAAAACCCGCCCGGAGGGCACGTATCGATTTTTTGGATCTTTGAATAATTCCGACCTAATCGTCCTACTTCTGTACAACCCCGGAGCAACAGTGACCCTCCTTGCTTCGCCACTTGTACGCGAGCAAGAAATACCCCAAATTACCGCGTTACTAAATGAAGCAATTCAACATCCGCACGGTTGTCGAGTAACGCTTGCCCAAACAGTCATCCAGACAAATGACTGCCTCCTTACGCAAGCATTTATCCAAACTGGTTTTAGCAAACTTGCTGTCCTCCATTTCTTGGAACAAACAAAGCATGCCAAACAAATCAAAATGCCAAGCGGGCTCTCCTTCACGCCCCTAACAAGAGAAGACGATGAACTTCTCGGCACCATCCTTGAAGAAACCTATGTCAATTCGCTAGATTGCCCAAATATACACGGTCTTCGCGCTGTGCAGGACATCATCGATGGGCACAGGGGTGCCGATACAACGAGCACGCAACTCTGGTCTATTGCAGAACTTGAGAATAAAAAAATTGGCGTTGTTTTACTTAATTCATTTCCAAAAATGAAGCAAATTGAACTCGCATACGTCGGATTATCCCCAACAGCCCGTGGAAATAATCTCGGGAACGCTTGTATGCAGCATATTGCAAACCAAATTTCTGAACTTCCATTTTCTCGCGTCACACTTGCCGTGGATAGTGAAAATATACCTGCAAAAAAATTGTACAAAAAGTGGAATTTTAAAAAAATAAAACAAAGATTAACTTTGATAAAAAAGTTGTTATGAAGTTGTCCACAGTTTGTTGACAATTGTCGTTTTGACAAATATAAATTTTTCTTCACGAGCGTTGAGCAAGGAAATCACTAGAGTTACGCATCCTAAAGCGACAGGAACCAACAGGTTTTTTTTAAGCAGCTTCCCGCTTATTTCACATTTCGCTATTCTTCGCTGACTGCACACGGACGAGCAGACCGCTTTAAGGAACTCCGGGGGAATCGGGGAAACATCGGGGGGCGGAAGTCGAACGGAATCATTTAATTGTTACTTTCTCTTCCCACTGGAAAGTGGATAGGTTTCTTGTCAATGTCCCAACCATTAAAAAAGTCAACTGAGCAATTCTATAGAGAGAAGCTTGAAGTTACCATTGGCACACGACCTTACAACATGTGGTTGGCTCATACAAAAATAACAATCGAATCTTCCAACGTTGTGATAGAGGCCCAAACACAACTTAATCTTGACTGGATCAAGAAAAATTATTCGTCACCAATTGAAAATGTAACAAAAACTATGTACGGAAAAGAAGTTCTTATTACGTACACCATAAACCCAGAACAAAAACAAGTAGTTTCACGGCAAACTCCTGCATCAAATGCAACGACTGCACAACCAAAAAAAGTTGCGAAAAATCAACTGTTAAGTTTTACTAATTTTATTGTCGGCACTTGCAATCAACTCGCATACGCTGCATCAAAACAAATCACAGATGTAAGTGGCCATGCCATTTCTCCGCTGTTCATTCATGGTGGAAATGGCGTAGGCAAAACACACTTGCTGCAAGCAATTTGCAAGCATACTGCGAGAACTACATCGAGCAAAGTTCGATACGTTACTGCAGAACAATTTACAAATGAATATATTCAAAGTTCTCGCTTCGGTGAATTTGATCGGTTCAGAAATAGATATCGACATCTCGATTTGCTCGCGATTGATGACGTGCACTTTGTAAAAAACAAAATCAAAACACAAGAAGAGTTGCTCCACACTCTTGATGCTGCGGGATTAAGGGGTGCTAGACTTGTTTTAGCTTCTGATGAAGAACCACGATTAATTAAAAAGTTAAATAATGCGCTTGCAAACCGCTTTGTTGCTGGATTAGTCGTCGAAATCACCCAGCCAGATCGAGAAACCCGGTTGCATATAATCGAATTACTCACCCGAAAACTACAAATGGAACTAACTCCAGGCGCAGTGAATCGCCTTGCAAGTCAAACGGTCGGGTCTGTACGCGAGCTAAAGGGTTTAATTACAACGCTCCACGCAACTACTTCGCTCTTACTCAACAACATGAATGATTGTGTTGGGAGCGAAATCGTGGAAAAAGTTTTGCGTTCAACACCATTACATTCTGCCAATATTAAATTCAAACATATCCTCGAGGCAACAAGTGTAAAGTCGGGGATTAGCGCTCACGAATTACGAGGCAAATCTAGAACAGCAAACATTGTTTTCTGGAGATCGCTCACTTCGTACCTCGGAAGAGAATTAACTAATCTTAGTTTTCCTGAACTCGCTTCAGCAATGGGTAGAAACAATCACTCTACAGTCATTGCAGCATGCAAGAAAATTTCGGTTCGACTCGCTCAAGAAGACACCACTATGAAAGTTAAAAACGAAGTATTTGAACTCAAAGAACTCATTGACCAATTGAAGTGGGCAATTCGGTCACTTGCAAATAAATCTACATAAAGCAGAAACTATCCCGTGGATGGAATCAGGGATTAGGTAAGGAGAGGGGAAAGACCCGTCAAAAGGATGTGGCGGGTTCCTTTCCTTCCTCGAAAAACGGGGGGTGGCGCCAACACTTTACTGCTACAATTAGTCAATGCGGATACTGAACATAGTTGTTGCGAATGTAGCCATTGCCATCACGGTGAGTGCTTTTGCTTCAACAACTACAGACAGAACAAATGCAGCACTTAAACAACTACAAACTGCAACAAGTAACCAACGAAGCGGACAACACCTTCTCAACCTTGCTGCCCTTCGAAGTCTTCGTGATACAGACCTTCGACCTTTCTTTTCTCAATTCACACAACATACAGATTGGAATGTTCAAGTACATGCCGTTCTAGGGATTGCAGAACTCAGTGAAGAACAAACTATCGACCCATGGCTCGTTCAACAACTTGCTCCAACTGCAAGAAAATATTTAATCGCTCAAGCCTTAGCGGATGGGCTCATCAAAAAAGAACAAATGCAGACTTTGTTAAAGTGGCCTCCACTTGAAGCAACTCCAAAATTATTATTGCTTACAGACTTACAAGCGCTTGAAGATGAAATCACCCCACTTGACTTAAAAATGGTCAACGAACTTTCAAACTCCACAGACCAATGCCGAATGCTTCTAGTGTGATGTGCGTTGCGCTGTGTGAGGAATTGGTTGCGATGCCAAAATTGCCTTCTGCATGCTTCGCAACAGC
>JYMV01053120.1_pt1 | contig 11346 bp, 8 predicted proteins | sample 338911 | NCBI WGS metagenome assembly JYMV01 (sample SAMN03354496, study PRJNA234377) | hydrothermal vent metagenome | biome: Deep sea; feature: Hydrothermal plumes at the Eastern Lau Spreading Center, Western Pacific Ocean; material: Seawater | place: Tonga | collected 2009 | depth 2000 m m
TTTTAATCCTCTGGCCAATAGATATTCTTATTATTTTGGAGCAACATGGGATATTCCATTGGGAGCACTTTTTTACGCAGGTGACAAAAAACAATTTGATGCCAGGATAAGAATAGAGGACATCAAATTGGAAGGGGTTAAGAATACCATACGTCAGGAAGTGATGGACGCCCAGGCTAAAGTTGAAGGAGCAAATGAGCAGATGATACTGGCAGAAGCTTCCACAGGATATGCCCGGGACGCCTTGGATCAATGCATGAAGCGCCAGGAGCTTGGAATTGGTTTACCCCTTGAAGTATTCCAGGCACAAGAGCAATTACTAAAGGTAAATATTGACCTGATAAATGCAGTAAGCAGATATAACAAGGCCCAATATGAGTTGTATGTGGCCTTGGGAAATAATTTATAACCTATTCCAGGCTGTACCGAAATCCAACATAGGCCATTCGGCCAAAAATTGGCCCCCATATCAATGAGCTGTCAAAGTTTTCGCTGAATGGGTTTTCTGAGGAAATTATTGGGTTTTCCTGTCTGAAATTTGCAATATTCTCCACTCCTACGTAAAAATCCACGTTAGTGACAAAGTTTTTGGTAATTTGTGAATTAACGATAAAGAAAGAAGGCGATTCTATATCCATATCCGGATGTTCTGGAATTCTTTTCTCACCTTGCCACTGTACTGTGCAATCAAAGTTCCATCTTCGTTTAGTAGCATAGGCTAGATTGATGAACGCACGATTAACCGACATAAGCGGTTTCCTCTTAAGTTCATGTTCCTGAAAAGCCTGGTCAGCAGGGTTCCACTCAGATCCATAGCTCATCTTTACATCAAACCATCTATAGGCCAAGCGAATGTCCAACCTGCGGATCAGCTCATAGTTAAAGGTTAATTGCAAACTATTGGAATAGGAATCTCCCTCCAAATTGTAAAACCAAACTTCATTACTTGATTGTTCAAAATCCACTATAAGTTGGTTTTCAAAATCAGTTCGATAATAATCAAACCCTATACTGCCATCCCGATAATCTAGGGTAAACTCCTGTGTTATATTAAATCCATAGCTCCAAGCTTCTTCCACCTTAAAGCCAAATCCCGCCAATGCACTGTCAGAAATCAAGATTAAATGCCTGGAGCTTGCAAGCATCCCTAAATTTTCAGCAATTATGTTCGTCGTTCTCCATCCTTTGCCAATGGATCCACGAAAAACTGTTTTCTCAGCCATGCAGTAGCGAAAATGAACTCTGGGAACAAGAAAAGAACCATAGTAATTGTGGTGATCTGCCCTTAAACCTGCAACCAAGGTTATATTGTCCAAAGGGGCATAGGTATACTCCACAAATACTCCAGGAATGATTTCGGTTCTTTTATAGTTCAAGCTATCTAGAGTTTCGTCATACCGGTCAAAAAGATAGCTGGAACCACCTTTAATTTTATGTTGGGTGTTGCCAATAAGGGATTGGAAAATAAGATTCGCATAGCCAGATTCTTGCGTTGCATCATAGCGTCTTAGACCAAAATACGATTCCTGCTTGTGATTTATCCCACTAATTTGCAAGCCAATGCTTGCAAACTTATTCTTTGGAAAAATATACCCCAACTTTGCAAACCCCTCGATTCTATTGGTATTAATCCCTACACCATAGTTATTCGTGTCTAGCTTGTCACGGTCAGGTTGAAATTGAACCTGGCCTCCAATATCATCCATCCATATTCCTTTTGCACCAAACTGCATTCTTAAACCGTTGGGATTAACATATTTCCAACGGCTCATGGCAATGAATTGATTACTCAAAGGAACATCTAAAAACGAATCTGAATTATTGTCTGATTTTAACATAAGTGTTTTCCCATGAAGCAACAAAGCAGTTGACCATCTATTTGATAGCCTGAACCTGGAAAATAAATTTAATTCCATCCTTCCCTCCTGGTTGCCATAAACATTAATAAAAAGCTTTTGCTTTTCTTCTGGTTTTTTAATCTCTACGTTGATCTGTCCAGCAATACTCTCAAACCCATTCACAACAGGCCCCATTCCTTTTGCAACCTGTATAGAACTCATCCAGGAACCTGGAATATAAGTGAGGCCATAGATAGTGGCGATTCCCCTGGCATAAGGAATATTCTCTTGAGATATTTGGACATAAGGTCCTGCCAATCCCAGCATTTGTATTTGTCGTGTACCGGTTAAAGCATCTGTAAAAGAAACATCCACAGAAGGGTTGGTCTCAAAGCTCTCTGACAAATTACAACATGCTGCCTTAAATAGCTCCTGCTCCCCCATGATCTCTGTTTTGAGGACATCCATATAAGAGATCTCAGTGGATTTTTTACGATAAATAACCTGTACCTCGTCAAGCACCTGCGAATTTTTTAGAATGATTGTTAGTTGTTCGGGAGTTTCCACAAGGATTGTATCAGAACGATATCCTATGTAGCTAACAAGAAGCCTTCTTGATTCCGCATTGTAGGGCAATGAAAACACTCCATTTGTATCAGCTGATGCTCCAATCGTTGTTCCTAGCCAAATCACATTGGCACCAATCAATGGAGACAGCTCTCCTTTCTCGTTTTCCTCAACAATTACACCCTTGATTGTTCCCTGACCAAAAGAAACCGACACAGAAAACAAAAAACATAAGGCTAAATAGAAGAGTAGAAAAAAAAGACGCATATTGAATATTGTTGTTCATCAATGCTTATCCAGGCCATCCCTGTACTTACAGCAGTTTGGAAGTTTGGCGTAGTCCTCGTCAGTAGCTTTTAACTTCTCGGTATCATAACCTGCTTTAGCAATGTTTTGGTGGATCGCATCTTCATTGGTTTTGTCTGGCCGATATACTACAGTCATATTCCCTGACATCTTGTCCCAGCTGGCCATTTTTACGCCTTTTACATAGGCGGCATTTTCAATAACATTTTTGCACATTTCACAGACACCGTCTACCTTAAACTCCAATTTCAAGGTCTTCCCTTTTTCTGTTTCTTGGGAAAACGAAGAAGTAGATGTAAACAAAACAGTGAAAAGTATTATAAATAAGAGTATGGGCTTTTTCATATTGAGTTTTATTTTTATAATAACAAATTTTGTACCAAATATATGGTTATTACAAAAAAAGCAGGAAATAAGCTAAAACATCAGTACATAGACAGCTGCTCCCGACAAATAACCAACGGCAGCAAGGATGCTTATCTTTTTCAGGTACCAGATAAAATCAATCTTTTCCATACCCATTACCGCTACTCCCGCCGCTGAACCAATAATTAACATGGAACCACCTGTACCCGCACAGTAGGCCAAAAATTCCCAAAATGCATGATCTGCAGGAAATGCTTTACCCGCAACAGCTTCCGCCCCCACTGGTAAAAGTTCATACATTCCCATAGCACCAGCTACAAGAGGAACATTGTCGACAATTGAGGATAATGCACCGATAATTACATTTATCACATATATATTCCCGATGGTTGTATCCAGCAAAGTTGCCATTATGCCTAAATGCCCAGCAGACTGCAAGCTGGCGACGGCCAACAGGATACCCAAAAAGAAAAATACTGTCGAAACATCCACTTTTTTTAATACTCCAATTACAGATAATGAGCTCTTATCTTCTTTGTTCTTCTTCTTATGTAATAGCTCCGTGATTAACCACAGAACACCTAAGCTAAGCATCATTCCCATATAAGGAGGAAGGTGAATAGTAGTCTTCAATACCGGTACCAGCAACAGGCCGCCAACACCCATGCAGAAAACCAAGTTTCTTTCAAAATGTGTAGTTGGATTTTTCATGTGCTCCAAATCCATTCTACCTAAAGCACGAACAATTTGACCTTTTTTTGTAAAAGACAAATAAACCAAAGGAACAACCATACATACAAAGCTTGGTATGATCAATTTTGTTATGATATTCAGCGCTGTCACCTGGCCACCAATCCAAAGCATGATTGTAGTAATGTCGCCAATTGGAGACCAAGCACCACCTGCATTTGCAGCAAGAATTACCATCCCACCAAAGAACCAGCGCTCCTCTTTCTCCTTCAATAGCTTCCTTAACAGGGCCACCATAACAATGGATGTCGTAAGATTATCAAGAGCTGCTGAAAAGAAAAACGTCAATAAACTTATGATCCACAATAGTTTAACTCTATTAGAAGTATTTATTCTGTCTGTTATAACAGCAAATCCCTCATGAGCATCAATCAATTCAACAATGGTCATGGCGCCAAGTAGGAAAAACAGAATCTGGGCAATTTCAGATAGATGATGAGTGATTTCGTGATGCACAATGAAATCCGTAAAGCTACCATTGGGATTGGCTGCCAGGTATTCATCATAAAACGTCGTGCCAGGTAGAATATCTGCCGCTCCAATAATATAAGCGATCCATGTCAAAACACCTATCAACAAGGCTGAAGCTGCTTTATCTACTTTTATTGTATGCTCCATGGCTATCGCTGCATAACCTAGAACAAACAACACCACCATCAAAACAAACATGCCTTCCTGTTTAAATTAAAAAACTAATCCTTTAATTCTCTTTCTGTAGATACACGGTTGTCGAAGGAAACGCAAAATCACTTCCATGTTTTTTAACAATCTCCATGATCTTAAAATTAATCTCTTCAACCACGGCTAAATAAATAGCATATTCTGTTGTATCAACATAAAACAATACCATAACATTCAGGGAGCTATCACCAAATTCTTCAAATCTTATTAAACCATCCTGATTAGTGTTTTCATGTTCATCAACAAAGGCCTGGATATCATTTACGATTGCTTTCACCTGTTCTATAGATGTTTCATAAACCAGGCCTACATGAAACTTTGCCCGTCTAAAGGTCCGTAGAGACATATTATCTAAGACATCTGAGATCAGCATTTTATTTGGGATCGTGAGATAGCTTTTTTCAAGAGTCCTTATTCTGGAACTCCTGAAACCGATTTTTTCTACCACTCCTGACACTCCACTAACCTTAATATAATCTCCAACTATAAATGGTTTGTCAAAGAAGATAATAAATGAAGCGATCACATTTTCGAGAGTGTCCTGAGCAGCCAGTGCAATTGCCAATCCACCAATACCCAGCCCAGCAACCATTGCACCAATGTTCAGCTTAAATACTGCCCCGAGAATAAAGAGGAAGCTGAAAATATAGACAAAAATCTTGCCTGCCTCTTTTACAAATAGTATAATCTGGTCATCCGTTTTAGAAGCAGTCTTCTCGGCTTGTTTAAGAAGAATCAGACCCAAAAAATCCATTAATCTTAGCATTGACCAGGTTACAGCCACTACAATACTTATCTGAAGGGCAACATCTATCATTCTGGATATCCCTGCGCCTTCCTCTGAGCCAGGTAAATCCAAAACACCCACTGCGAAGGATAGACCAATAAGGACAATCAGCAGCTCCATTGGCTTGATCATCAAATTAAAAAGATCATCAAACTCAAGCAAGCCTGGTTTTACCCTTTTAAATAATCCAAATAATAATTTCCCTAGTCTCTTGGAGAGTAATCGTTTAAAAAGAATTGCCAAAAGCACAATTCCTGTAAACCAAAGGTAGTTTTCAATGGTGTTCCCCCAGAATATGAAAGATAATGTTTCTTGAAAGTCCATCTAGTTTTTCAATTGCCTTATTTCAATAGATATGCATTGAATTAACAACGCAAATTTAATTGTGTGCAAAAATATAAAAACAATTGGATTCCAACTTTTTAATGTGGGTGAAAGACAGATCCTGAAGAAGAATCTCTAGTCGCTCCTGTCACCGACTTTAGGCAATTCACCTCATTCCTAATTCGCAGAACTCCTAAAAAACCGAAAATTATGGCTTCTTTGAAGTCAACAATTTCACTCTCAGGAATTGTTGGTATTATTGAAAGAGCATCTGTAATACAAGAAATCAGGTAAGAATTATGCGCTCCGCCACCGGTAATAATAATTGAATTATTATTACTATTTCTTGTAATACTTGAGATTTGTTTGGCTATATGCCTAACTACAGTTGTTAATTTATCTTCTGTCGATAAATTATGTTTATTTAAAACAACAAGGAAATCATTTTCAAACCATTCTCTACCTAAAGATTTGGGGAAACTTTGTTGAAAATATCTAATTCCATTAAGATCATTTAACAAAACATCATTAACATTACCGTTTTTTGCAATTTCACCATCATTGTCAAAACGAACATTAAGCGAAGCACAAAGATAATTTAGCGCTATGTTGGCCGGACAAACATCATAAGCAATTCTTACACCATTCAGGTCGTAAGAGACATTGGCAAACCCTCCAAGGTTAATACAATAAACATAATCTGAGAATAACAGTTTGTCGCCAATTGGCACCAAAGGAGCCCCTTGACCACCTAAAGAAACATCTAGTGTCCTAAAATCTGATATCGTTGTCAGTCCTGATGTTTTGGCAATGGCCTCCCCATTACCCAGTTGAAACGTAATCCCTTTCTGGGGCTCATGAAATATAGTATGACCATGTGATGAAATGAAATCAGGAGATTTTCCTAACAAATTCAAAAAATCCCTGGCTGATTCTCCCAGATAATTACCATAAACGACGTGGAGCTTCGCCAATTCTTCTTTAGGAGCCTTATGAGCACTGCTCAACTTCGCTAGCCAGCCATGATTATACGCAAGCGTTTTACAAGCAATGGTATTAAAATCCCATTTCCCGTTTCGTAGAGAAAATTTACTTAATGCAAGATCCAAACCATCCAGTGATGTTCCCGACATTAATCCCAAAACCAGATATTCATTTTTTGAATTCATTATCCTCTTTGTTCCATACAAGATTAGTAAAATTTGGATTAAAAAATTATCTTTGCGCTCCTTGAAAAACCTGCAATAAGATGAATGTAGAACTAACAGAAGAACAAGAATCAGTAAAACTTGCTGCACGAGATTTTGCAAAGACGGAACTGCTCCCAGGAGTTATTGAAAGGGATGAAAAGCAAGAGTTTCCAGCTGCCCAAATAAAAAAATTAGGTGAGCTTGGATTTTTGGGAATGATGGTGTCGCCAGATTACGGTGGGGGAGGTATGGACACTCAGTGCTATGTTCATGCCATGGAAGAAATATGTAAAATTGACGCTTCAACAGGCGTGATACTTTCGGTTAACAATTCTTTGGTTTGCTGGGGTTTAGAGCACTTTGGGACAGAAGAGCAAAAACAGAAATACTTAATTCCCTTAGCTACTGGAGAAAAAATTGGTGCTTTTTGTTTGTCTGAACCCGAGGCTGGTTCAGATGCCACATCTCAACAAACAACAGCAATTGATAAAGGAGACCATTACCTTCTTAACGGGACCAAGAATTGGATTTCCAATGGCAAATCAGCATCTACCTATTTAGTTATTGCTCAATCAGACAAGTCAAAAGGGCATAGAGGTATCAATACGCTGATTGTTGAAAAGGGCATGGAGGGATTTGAAATTGGCTTAAAAGAACAAAAACTTGGTATTCGTGGCTCGGATACTCATACATTGCTTTTCAACGATGTGAAAGTTCCAAAAGAAAACCGCATTGGTGAAGATGGTTTTGGATTCAAGTTTGCAATGAAAACACTTTCGGGGGGTAGAATTGGAATTGCTTCACAGGCTTTGGGTATAGCAAGTGGCGCATATGAGTTGGCCTTAGCATATTCAAAGGAAAGAAAAGCTTTTGGTAAAGCTATCTCAAAACATCAGGCAATTGCCTTTAAGCTGGCTGATATGGCCACAGAAATTGAAGCTTCCAGATTGCTTTGTTTAAAAGCGGCTTGGTTAAAGGACAATAATCAAGATTACATTCTTGCAGGCGCTATGGCAAAATGCTTTGCATCAAAAGTAGCCATGCAGGTTGCATCAGAGGCAATTCAAGTTCATGGTGGGTATGGCTATGTAAAGGAGTATCATGTGGAAAGGATGTTGCGTGATGCCAAGATTACCCAAATTTATGAAGGAACGACTGAGATTCAAAAAATTGTAATCTCAAGAAGGATCCTCAATTAGATCTGCATTATTTAAGGTTTTCCAATAAGACTTCAAGGCCAATACCTCTAGAAGCTTTTAAAAGTATCTTCATCCCTTTTGGTGGATTTTCTTCAAGCCAGAGCCCTGCCTCAAGAGCCGTATTAAAATGTTTGCTTTCTAAGAGCCCTTTTACCTTTCCAAATTGTTCACCTACCAAAATCACTTGAGAAAAACCACATGCCTTAACCTGATTTAATAGCGCAATGTGCTCCTTTTCAGAATAAGCACCTAGCTCCAACATATCTCCTAATATTACCATCTTCTGTTCAGCAGGATCATTTGAAAAACTACTTACCATTTCCCGCATATTCATTGGGTTTGCATTATATGCATCTAATATTATCGTGTTATTTCCGCTTACAATTACTTGAGATCTGTTATTGTCCGGAATATAAGCTTCAATTGCCTCTTTAATAAACGCTGCACCAATATTAAAATAATGCCCAATACAAATAGCTGCCAATACATTTTCAAAATTATATGCCCCTGTTAAATTCGAATTTATGATAAATTTACCTGAGTTATCAAGCAATCCTTCAATACTTAGAAATGGGGTTTCAGAGATTATCTTACCCTGACATTTTCCCTCATCATTTTGTCCATAATAAATACTATCAAGAGCATTAGACATTTCCATTAAAATCTCATTATTAGAATTAACAAACACTTTTCCCCCATTTTTTTTCAAAAAAGCAAACAGTTCCCCTTTAGCCTCTTTTACACCATCAACACTGCCAAATCCTTCCAGATGAGCCTTGCCAATATTTGTAATCAAACCAAAATTTGGCTGTGCAATTTGGCAAAGAAAGTCAATCTCTCCTATATGATTAGCTCCAATTTCTATTACAGCTATCTCAGTACTATCAGGGATGTCAAGAATTGTTAAGGGTACTCCAATATGATTATTTAGATTCCCCTTTGTAGAGCTGACTTCATAAGAACTTCTTAAAACAACATTTATCAGTTCTTTTGTTGTTGTTTTGCCATTAGTTCCAGTAATACAAATTACCGGAATTTTCAATTGACTACGATGGTATTTCGCCAGATCTTGCAAAGCTGACAGAACATTATCAACTAATAAGTATCGCTCATCCTTTTTATATTTCTTATCGTCAATGATTGCATATGAACAGCCATTCTCTAAGGCTTGACAAGCAAACTTGTTTCCATTAAAATTCTCTCCTTGTAAAGCACCAAAAATCGCCCCATCACATTTTTGCCTGCTATCTGTACTAAGCTTACGACTTTTAAGAAACAGTGAATATATATGTTCAAGGCTTTGCATAGGATTTATTCTTCTCAAATATTCATAAAAAACCCCACTCCGAAATATCAGAGTGGGGTATATTTTTTATTTATCAAGATTTTACTGATATCCCACCGGACTACCAACACGCACCATTGCACACCTAAAGCCAAGGTAAGGAGTTGATTGTTCTTCATCCAAAAACCTTCTTGTTCCAGGCCCCATCCAAAATGCTCTATCTTTCCAGGATGCACCTTTATAAACTTTAGCCTTATCATCAATCATCGTTGTAGGTTGATCTCCTGTAACCTGATACATCATCTTTTTAACTTGGTCAGGATCTAAATCGCCTTCATTATATTTAATGCTCGAAGTTTGGTCACCATCAAGATAGTTTATATTATCGGCCTTTTTATAATTTCTCCTATTGAGATTTTCTTCTTCAGTAACATCTCTCCACATAATACGACCCAAACTATCCTTTTCTGCAATAGTGCCTTCCTCATCCCTTATCTGTGTTTTAAATGTATTACCTCGAAAATTCCTAAAATCATCGGCATCTTCAACGGTAAGGGGACGATAAACATCCATAACCCATTCACTTACGTTACCAGCCATATTGTAAAGCCCATAATTGTTCGGCCAATATGAATAAACAGGTGATGTAATATCCGCATTGTCATTTAGCTTTCCTGCTACACCCATGTTGTCACCCCTACCTCTCTTAAAGTTTGCCATCATAGCACCCAATAATTTGGGGTCATCATTTCTAACATAGTGTCCATTCCATGGATAAATTCTCCTTTCCGTAACTCTTTCAAAATATGTGTTTCCTATAAGTCCTAATGCTGCAAATTCCCATTCTGCTTCTGTAGGCAATCTATACCTAGGAAGGAAAATACCATCTTCCAATCTAACTTTACGGGTATCTTTATTTGGGTCAAGGTCCGGAAGATCAACAATAACCAAGCCCTCGTATTGTCCTGCAAGATAGGATTCAGTATTAAAATTATCATCAGGAGTTTGATTAGGATTAATATCTAGCAAGCCTTCCCTTATCAAAATATATTCATTTACTCTATCTGTCCTCCAAGCACAAAAGTCTTTTGCCTGTTTCCAATTAACTCCTACCACAGGATACCATTGATATGCCGGATGCCTTAGGTAAAGTTCTACATAAGGTTCATTAAATGCCAACTTGGATCTCCATACCAATGTGTCTGGTAACGCTCTTTTGAAAACTTCAGGGTAATCCAAAACAAATACTCTTCTTAACCAATGCAAATATTCTCTGTAGTGAACGTTCGCCACCTCCGTTTCATCCATATAAAATGATGAGACAGTAACCCTGCGGGGGATATTATCCCACTCATAGAGAACATCCTGTTCCACACGGCCCATCATCATAGTACCTCCTTGAACCAATATAAGTCCTGGGCCCGTTTCCTGGCCTTCATACATCCCTACTTCATATCCTCCATTTTTAGGATCATTGTATCCCCATCCGGTCATCTGGGAAACCTCTTTAGCACATGACACAAGCACCAGAACACATAGTGCCAAAAAGACCTTACCTATTGGATTATTTACTGATTTAATCATAACGTCTGATTTAAGTTCGATTATTGAATCCCTTATAACGAAAATTATTGAAAAAGGTTACTACTTATAATAAACTAAAAAGATGGGCAACTTATTGCTCTAAACTTTCTCTTCTTAGGCCGACATTCAAACTGAAGAGCAAATGAAAATTCGTGAGAGCCTGAGGTAGCATTACTTAATTTGGACAAAGTAATGTCGTAGCTATATCCAAATTTAACCATGTTTTGCTGGAAACCTACCAAGGCAATAAATGCATCAGAATTTTTTTCAGCCTGTCTATACCATAAACCTCCTACAATAGGTCCTTTGTTCACATAAATACCAAAATTTATCTGTTGAAAGTCCTGCTGCTTCTGAAAAAGTATATTAGGTGAAACATTTGATTCTTCTCCAGACTCATCCAAAGGAATAATTGCTCCTGCATGTACGGTAATCTTCATGGGCAACCTTGCCTGATTCGTATTAATAA
>JYMV01026621.1_pt1 | contig 11344 bp, 6 predicted proteins | sample 338911 | NCBI WGS metagenome assembly JYMV01 (sample SAMN03354496, study PRJNA234377) | hydrothermal vent metagenome | biome: Deep sea; feature: Hydrothermal plumes at the Eastern Lau Spreading Center, Western Pacific Ocean; material: Seawater | place: Tonga | collected 2009 | depth 2000 m m
CTTGCTTTTCAGGCCATGTTGATTTGGGCCTGGCGTTTTCATCAATCCGGCAGCCTTCCCCTTAAAACAGATCTGCTGGAACATTTCCGCAACGTGGAACCTGCAACAAGATTTTTTCTAAGTATGAGTGTCAATAAAAGTTCTGCTTCTACTCTCAACGCAAACCTGTTTTTACATGATGAGCAGGGCTTATTATATACACGAATGTTGGGTTCAGAAGTTACTCTAAGTAAGTCCTTAAATGCATTATTTGGAAAAAATAACTAAAATAGAGTTTCAGAGTTTCAAAGTAAAAGAAGACACTAAGGCACTGAGTAAAATAGCAAAAGAAGTTTCAAGGATTCAAAGTATGGTCACGTCGTACCGTGCCCGTACTAAGTGGGCTGTTCTCGTACAAAGCTCACCGTGCCCCTACAAAGTTGGTAGCCCCGAACTCCGTTTCGGGGTTTGGTTTGTGTCGAAAATAATTGTTATTCTCGCCAAAGCGGGAATCCAGAAACTTGTAAGTGTCTGAAGCAATGGATTCCAGTTTTCGCGGGAATGACATACAAGTGTGTTATTTTTTCTTTTTAGAGGTTCTTCATACATTGACAAAAATAATTTATTGGCTAGCTGAAAAGAACAACACAGAAAGCAAATTGGAAATCAATAAATAAATGCAACCTATTGCCGTTATCGGCCTGTCATGCCTCTTTCCTGAGGCAAAAACCCCCGAAGATTACTGGAAAAATTTACTGCAGGAAAAAGATTCATGTACCTCCGCCGCTGCCGCAGACATGGATGCGGATCCGTCCCGATTTTTTGCAGAGAAAAAAGGGACTCCGGATAAATATTATTGTGCACGCGGTGGTTATATTAATGATTTTAAAATGGATCCAGATGGTTATCTACTGTCTGCAGAAACCATCGAAAAACTGGGAGCAACATTTCAATGGCCTCTTCACGTGGCTCGTGAAGCGTTGCGTGACAGTGGTTATATCGAAAACACCAAGATACTTAAAGAATGTGGCATAGTACTGGGTAACCTGTCTTTTCCAACCAAAGCATCCAATCATATACTACTGCCTTTGTACCAAAAAGTGATTGAGCCTCATCTGCAGAAAGTGCTGAATCGTCCTGATTTCAACTTAGGTTCATTTGCTGCAGAAACAGATAATGCTCAGCTGAATTCACATATTTCCGGACTTCCTGCAGCAGTTGTTTCACAAGCATTGGGTTTGTCTGCCCGAAGTTTAGTGCTGGATGCTGCTTGTGCGTCATCATTGTATGCAGTCGCGCTTGCCTGTCATTATCTGCACTCTGGAAAAACCGATTTAATGCTGGCCGGAGCGGTAAGTGCCGCGGATCCGTTTTTTGTGAATATGGGTTTTTCGATCTTTCAGGCCTTTCCGGAATCTCCTCAGACTTTCAATCCACTTGATAATAACTCTGGAGGGTTGCTTGCCAGCCAGGGAGCAGGAATGTTTGTTCTCAAACGTTTGTGTGATGCAGAGCGTGATGCTGACAAAATTCATGCGGTAATATCCGGAATTGGTTTGTCTAATGACGGACGGGGCCAATTTGTGCTAAGTCCGAATTCCAAGGGCCAGGTTCTGGCCTATCAACGTGCTTACGAATCCTCGAAAGTTCCTCCAGAAAAAATTGACTATATCGAATGTCATGCTACTGGAACTCCTCTGGGCGACAAAGTAGAATTGGACTCAATGGAACAATTTTTTGCGTCTCCGGACCTTCCTGAAGGAAAGAAAATTAAACCGCTAATTGGTTCTGCAAAATCAAACTTGGGTCATATGCTGACTGCCGCAGGAATGGGCGGAATGATAAAAGTTATTTTAGCACTCCAACATGGAGAAATACCTGCAACCAGGGGTGTTAAAGCTGCAATGACTTCCAAAAATGGAGGTGTTTCTGAAAAACAAATCGTCCAAAAAACCGCAGTGTGGCCACACAATCGAAAGGATCGCAGGGCTGCAGTGAGTGCTTTTGGTTTTGGAGGAACAAATGCCCACCTTATTTTTGAGTCAGGAGTTAAGGCTTCTAAGCGAATTGATTTTCCAAAAACTCAAAATTCACAGATCATGGCAATTGTCGGTATGGAAGCAATTTTTGGCGGATGCAAAGGATTGCATGAATTTTATCAAACGATATATGACAACAAGCAGCACTTCCGTTCTCTTCCGCCGGAGCGCTGGAAAGGTTTTGAGCAGCATCCGGAATTAAAGAATCATCCTCAGGGTGCATGGCTTGAATCATTTGAAATGGATTTTCTGCGTTTCAAATTGCAGCCCAACCCAAAAGAACGTTTGATACCTCAACAATTATTGACGCTGGAAGTAACAGACCGGGCAATTAAAAAAACAAAATTAGGAGAAGGTCAAAATGTTGCGGTACTGGTAGCCATGGAAACTGAACTTGAAATTCACCGGTTCAGGGGACGGGTTAATCTTTCTACACAAATTCAAGACAGCTTGCAAGCAGCAGGAATTGTTTTGAGTGACGAGGAACGAAAAGATTTGATCAATTTGTCCAGGAACAGTTTGCTGGAGGAAGTGCCAATTAACCGCTTTACGAGTTTTATCGGCAACATAATGGCAACCAGGATATCATCACTCTGGGATTTTTCTGGTCCTGCAATGACAATTTCAGCTGAAGAAAACTCAGTTCTGAGAGCACTCGAAATTGCGCAAATCTTGTTGCTTGAAGATAATGTTGATGCAGTAGTCGTAACAGCTGTTGATCTTGCGGGTAGTCCGGAACAAGTTTTGTTGCGTCAAAGAAATTTACCCCTGAATTCCGGCGAGGCTACGCTAAGTTTTGACAAGAATTCCAACGGCTGGTTGATCGGAGAAGGGGCCGGGACGGTTATTTTAAAAAGTGTAGAATCAGCAAAAAAGGATGATGAACAAATTTTTGCAACAGTTGATTCAATAGCTTTCTCAACTGGTTTAACTCCAGAATCGGTTGAAAACGCCGCAAATCAGGCTTTAACAGAGGCAAATGTTGAGATTGGAATGCTGGAAGTTTTCGGCAGCGGAAACACTGTTGAAGATTCCGCAGAAATGAGCGGGTTGGCTCAAGCTTATGCTAAAGTTGACGCAGGTTGTGCTTTGGGAAGCATCAAGTCAAATGTGGGGCATACTTTTGCAGCATCCGGAATGGCAAGTTTGATTAAGGCTGCGCTTTGCCTGCACCATCGTTTCATTCCCGGAGTTCCTGAGTGGAAGTCACCCAAAACAGAACTGCAGTCCGCAAAACAGTTTTATGTTCCGGTGGAATCTCGTCCATGGCTGATCCAATCGGGAATTAAACAAAGACATGCAGCCGTCAGCAGTTTGGGCATAGACAATATTTGTTCACATCTGATACTTTCGGAAGCATCACCCGAATTACGTCAAACAATTAAAGTTGCCGAATCTGGCGACTTGAATTTGTTTCTTGTGACAGGGCAGGAAAAATCCTCAATCAGCAAAGGGTTGCTTGAATTAGAAAAAGATTTGCTTTCCGGCAAAGAACCGGCATCTCTTGCTTACCAATATTATGTGCGTTCAAATAATAATGAAGAAAAATTTGCGGCAGTACTGATCGGCTCTAGTCGTGATGAACTGCAAAAAGAAATTGATGCAGCAAAATCCGGAATTGAAACTTCTTTTACCGGCAGCGGTGATTGGAATTCTCCACGTGGCAGTTATTTTACTGCATCACCTTTATCGCGGGAGGGGAAGGTTGCTTTCACTTATCCGGGAGGTTTTAGTGCGTATGTCGATTGTGGACGTTCTTTGTTTCAAATGTTTCCGGGTCTACACGAGTTGGATGAACAGTACCTGAATCAGACCGGCCCCGCAGATAAACGGCGGGGAAGCAATTATTTGGGGGAACTTCTCCAGGAACGGCGGCTGTATCCGCGAACCTTGGAACGCTTGACTGATGCGGAAGTAACGGAGTTGCAGAAAGATTTTATCCACACTCCTATTGCAATGTTTGAAAGCGGGGTCAGCTCTGCAGTGTTGAATACACATGTTATGCGCAAAGGCTTTGGTCTTGAACCGGACATAGCGTTCGGTTACAGCATGGGCGAAATTTCTATGCTGTATGGACTTGGAGTGTGGGAAAGCATGTCAAATATGAGCGACATTCTGAATAGATCCAAGCTTTTTGAAGAAAGGTTGGCCGGACCCATGAATGCAGTACGTGAAGCCTGGGATTTGGGACCTGATGAATTTAGACAAAAACCACTTTGGGGATGTTATTCTCTCCAGCTTTCTCCACAAATTGTACAGCAGGAAGTTGAAAACGAAGCACATGTTTATCTGATTTTGATCAACACGCCGGAAGAAGTTGTGATTGCAGGCGAACCGACAGCTTGTGAGCGTGTGATTCAGCAACTGGGACGGCCTGTACATCCAATTCCGGTCACAGATGTGGTGCACTGTGAGCCGGTCAAAACAGAATATGAAGAAATTAAACGTGTTCACACAGATAAAGTTGTTGAATGTCCGGATATTGATTTTTATTCTGCAATCGATTATGAAGTTTCAAAATTAGACAGCAAAACATTGGCGCACAATGTTGCTACCATTTACGGAAAAACCGTGGATTATAGTCGTCTCATCGAAAAAGTTTATGCAGATGGAGCCCGTATATTTGTGGATTTAGGACCTCGAACAACCTGCTCAAAGTGGATCAGTAAAACTTTGGATAAACGGCCTCACCTTTCGATCAGTGTTAACCGTAAGGGTACTGACAACAGAGAAATGATTCTTCAGGCTTTGTCCAGTCTGATAAGTCACCGAGTTCCGGTTAAGCTGGAAGCGCTTTTCCCGTCCCAGCCTGTCCAAGCGGAAAAACAACTTATGCAGACTATCAAACTTGGAGGCACTCCAGTTCAGCAAGTTTTTGAAAAAGGTGCTGATAAACTTTTTAAAGGCACTAAGGCACTAAGGCATCAAGGCACTGAGTTTCAAAGTTTCAAAGTTTCAGAGTTTCAAAGTGTGAGCACGTCTGGCCGTGCATATTCAAATTTGGTAGCCCCGGACTACGCACCGGGGAATGTTTCTGTTTCCTCTTTTTCACCATTTCCGGGTGAATACGGTTCTCACCGAAATTCGGCACACTCAGCATTTTTGAATGTTCGACAGCATGGAATGCGTCAGCTGGCAGAATTGATCAGTTCAAATACGAACACAAAAGGAATTTCAGTTTCCAATACTTTTCAACATACAGTTTCTCAAAAAACGACACCGGAGACACAGCAACCTGTACCACAAACAAAACCCTGCATTTTTGACTATCATGATTTACTGGAACTTGCAGGCGGCAGCATTGCCAATGTTTTTGGTGCCGAATATGCTGAAATTGATTCCTACCGACGCTGTGTGCGATTACCGATGGAACCATATTTACTGGTCAGCCGTGTGACACAGCTTGACGCAAAACTTGGAGAGTTCAAGCCTTCAACGATCACCACAGAATACGACATTCCAGAAAACGCGTGGTACACAACTGACGGTCAAATTCCGTGGGCAGTTGCAGTAGAGTCCGGACAATGTGATTTGATGCTGATCAGTTATTTGGGTATTGATTTTGACTGCAAAGGTGAGCAAGTTTACCGACTGCTGGATTGTACATTGACATACCTTGACGACATGCCGCTTGAAGGACAAACTTTGCGCTACGAAATATCTATCAATTCGTTTGCAAAACATGATCAGAATTTGCTGTTCTTTTTTAATTATGAGTGTTTTGTCGGCAACAAAATGGTACTCAGGATGGATAACGGCTGTGCGGGATTTTTCTCAGATGAAGATTTATCTCAGGGCAAAGGTGTGATTCATACAGCACAGGAATTAGAGCTCAAAGAAAAAGCGGATAAAATCAAATTCCCGCCGCTTCTTCACTGTACAAAAACAACATTTACTCGACAAGAATTACTCGAGATTTCAGCCGGAAATCCTGCCGGATGTTTTGGTCCGGAATATAATCAGCAGGGGAAAAATCCATCATTAAAAAATGCACCGGATCAGTTTTTGATGTCAGACAGAATTATGTCAGTAGAGCCGCATGGTGGTCCGTATGGTCTGGGATACATAGTTGCAGAAAAAGATTTAGCTCCGGATGACTGGTATTTCCCATGTCATTTTAAGGATGATCCGGTTATGGCTGGATCCCTGATGGCAGAAGGCTGTGTACAGCTGCTTCAGTTTTTTCTTCTTCATCTGGGGTTGCAAACCTTAGTGGAGGACGCAACATTTCAACCGATTCATGGGTTGCCGCAAATTGTACGTTGCCGGGGGCAGGTGATTCCGGGCGATCCTAAAATGACCTATCGGGTTGAAATCAAAGAGATCGGTTTGGAGCCTCATCCGTATGCAATTGCAGACATCGATATTTTGGTTGGCGACAGAATCGTGGTTGATTTTCGAGACCTGGGAGTTCAACTGGCGGAAAAAACCGGAAGCTCCGGCGGCGGCAATTTGCTTCGTGTTTCTAAAAACCAACGCAAAGCATATTCCGGTGGAGAAATCAAAACACCGGATTCTAATATTCAAGTGCCGGAAACTAGTGACAGGCAGCTTGCTGCAGACGAACAGATGATTTGGGAATTTGCTTTGGGAGATGTGGAAAAATGTTTCGGTTCCGAATTTGCCATCTACAAAGGCCGTTCCATGCAGCGAAATCCCAATGGCGAATTGCAGCTAATTTCGCGAGTCTATGATCTGCACGGTAAAAGGATGGAGTTTGATAAGACGATGACCTTGGTCAGTGAATATGACGTTCCTGAAGATGCCTGGTTTTTTCGTAATAATTCTTATCCTGAAAACATGCCGTATTCCGTTTTGATGGAAATTGCTTTACAACCGTGCGGTTTTATTTCAACTCATTCCGGAGCAATTTTGACTTATCCGGAACTTGACTTGTATTACCGCAACCTTGACGGAAACGGAACTTTACTCAGGAATCCGGATTTACGCGGAAAAACGGTTTTGAATGAAGTCAAGTTACTAACCACGGTTGCCTCCGGAAACACTATCATTCAAACGCATCGTTTTTCTTTGAGCTGTGATGGACAAATATTTTTTGAGGGTGATACAATGTTTGGCTATTTTACCGGCGAGTCATTGGCTGCTCAAGTTGGTTTAGACGGAGGTAAAAAAGCCGTTCCGTGGATTGATGAAAACGCGTCTGACTCTTCAATTTTACTGGACTTGAACTCCGTTGATTACCGGAAGGTTTTGGGCGAAAAACCTGAGCATCCACATTTTCATTTGTGTTCCGGACAACTCAGTTTTTCTGATATAATCCGGATCGTGCCGGAAGGCGGAAAATTCAGCAAGGGCTATGTTTATGCACGCAAAGAAGTCAATCCGGAAGACTGGTTTTTCCCCTGTCATTTTCACGGGGATCCAGTTATGCCCGGTTCACTTGGAGTGGAAGCAATAATTCAAGCTTTGCAGGCTTTTGCCTTGCAGCAGGGAATTGGAAACTCATTCAAAAGTCCAAGGTTTTTGCCTGTTTTGAGCAAGGTTGCCTGGAAATATCGTGGACAAATTATTCCACAAAATAAATACATGCAGCTGGACTTGCATGTTAAAAACATAGAGCAAAAAGAGGGGCAGGTGGTCTTGACTGCAGATGCAAACTTGTGGCGGGAAGATTTGAGAATCTATGAAATATTTGACATTGTAGTTGGAATTTCAGAAACAGAAAAATAAAACAGTTTTTTTGGAAACTCCTTGGAGTTGTTTTCATCAATCGAATAATTTCTTATTGATATCATTGAAAAATATTATTTTTCAACAAGCTCGAAATATTTTGGTTACAGAAAAAAAGGCCTTGTACTATATTGAAAAATTTCAGTTGAAACAGTTTAAAGTCCGGACAGTTTTAATGAAGTTTTTACAGGAGGATAGCAAACTCCGCCCTCCCAACAACCCTGGAAGCCAATTTCCAGAATTCCCTTAGATTCTCCTTTGATTGTTGGAGTAAGATGTAACGTAGCTTCCACGACATTATGATAAATTTCACTTAAACCAAAAAATGGGTCATCAATAACTTCTGGTGGAGGAAACTGAACATTCTCAATGATAAAATCTTTACTGGTGAAGATGAACTTTTCTTTGTATAGATAATTGCCAGCGAATAACTGCTTCGGAAGGTCCTACAATGATGTGATCCATCACAAAAGCTTCTTCCGGAGCAAGCGGTTCTGAACCGAATGGTACTTTCTCTGCAGCTGAAGCAAAAGTTGCAAAGCACAGAGTTATCAAAACCAGTAAGATTTTTGCTAATGTGTCACCATTCATATTATTTTCTTCCTAAAATTCATAAACTATTTGTTTTTCCAGTAAATGACAAGGATCATTTAAAAAAGACTTTTACTACAGTTCTTCCAAACGCACTTATTCATCGTGATCCGTAGTACTGAAAGTGTAGGTAGTCACTACACCTTTTTCATCAAACTGAATGACAAGATCCTTCGCCTCCCTTTTACCAAAAAGAGAATAATCATAATTACCGTAAGTCCAGGCCAGTTCTCCATCCTGAATTCCTGAAAGCCACGGAGGTCCAAACAACTTTCGTGTCTCATTTTTGGTAGTCTGACCAATCTTAATCACAGATACATTTGCCTCAGGAAAGTCTTTTCCCAGTGTGACGCAGCCAGACGTAAACAAGCTTATTCCAGCTAAAAGAATCAAAATTATTGCAAAGTTTCGAATAACAAACCCCCTTTCAGTAGATTCAAAATGATTTCCAATATTCATATATTTACCTACACTCATGAGTTGTGAAATCTCGTAAGATATTGCAATTATTTACTGCAGTATGTCATCTCGACCAAAAGTATAAATCTGATAATATACTGATATTATATATAAATTATCACACACATTCGGGATAACACGAAATAACCTGTGACTGTCGAGTACCTTTATTAAAATATGTATATATTTTAAGGATTGCTTTGAGTTGCCAAAAAACTGTCTGCTGAAGATAAAAAAGATGCAGACCGTTCAAGAAAATCCCAGCTTTTACTATCCCAAAATTTATCTTCAAGGAACTCATCCAATCCAGAAAAATATGTTATTATCGGTTTCACGGGACTCAACTGTGGAATAGCAGATTTCTTACTTTGTCCCATCAAGGCAAATACAATATCACCGTTCATAGCCATCAAATACTCATAATCATTTGTATCTAATTCGGGATCAACAAAAATTTGTTTTTTCTCATCATAATAATTCAACTTCAAAAATCGAAGCATTTTTGAATAAGCCTTATTGTAGCTTTCATTTTGGAATTTGTCCGCCGCCCGCTGAAACAGTTTTGCCAGCAAAACATGATCCTGAAGACCGCTTTTACCACGCCACTGTTTTTCTTTGATAGTATAAAAGTGATAAATTCGCTTGTTATTGAGAATCATTCCGGAAAGAAAATCAAGTGAATGGATCACTTTGTTTTCGAGATTATTATCTTTTGAATAATCAAGTACATCCAAGAAATAAGTGAGTGTTACAGCTAAATGATCTGTAAAAACCTTACTGATTACCAAAGGCGGTTTTACATTTTTTCGGCGATTCTCATTCAAAAAATAATACGATGTGTCTGCTGCTTGAAAACTGAGAAAAGAACCAGTCTCCTCATCGTATAATGTATTAGACAAATACTGAATACTTTGCAGAGCCACTTCAATGAATTTTGGATTTGGATTTTCCTCATTCACTTTGTACAAGAGTAAAACTGTTCCAGCATTAAGACCAGCCATTTTTTCATAATGAGGTACTTGCCAATCACCGGTTTCGGCAAAACGAAAAAATCCGCCTTCTACCGGATCATAAATTTTCTCAATTGCTTTTTTTAGTGTTTCAGAAATCCATAAAACTGAGTCCTGTCGATTTTCTCCTTTGGTAGATTTTATGAGATAGAGGAAAGTTTCCGGAAGGATTGTTTTTATTCCGTTTCCAACTCCATATTCTTCAGTATCAAAATTATCCAAAACGCCTTTAATGTAAGTATTGCGCATATTATCTAAAGTTGATTTATTGAATTTTGTAGGCGGATTATATTCAAATGCAAATATTTTCTCTCCATCAACAGTTTTTCCTTGTTTCACATTTTGAATCACATCCTGAATGACTTCAAGAAAAGGCTCTGCGTAAAGGGTTCCGGAATACTTATAATATTCTGATGTGTCAGGATTCAAAAATACTGTAAACGGAACTCCTTTTGCCTTATATTTTTGATAAGCACTTGTGTTGATATCTGCATCGATAAACACATTGACAAAATTTTCGTTGAGGTAAGAAATTACTTTTTCATCAGTGAGTGTTTTCTCGTTGAAGACATGACACCAATGGCACCATTGAGCGGCAAATAGTAAAAAATATGGTTTTTTCTTAAACCTGTTCTTTTGGATGACATTGGGATCATATTCTAGAAAATGGACATCAGAATCCTCATGCTCAAAAGCAAAAGATGTTGCATTCAATTGGAGAAACACCAAAAGACATAAACTAAATTTGATAAATGAATTCATGATCACTTTCCAGGTGATTTACACGTTTTATTATTGATAACAAAACTGGTATCAATTTACTACCAAAGTCGTTTAATTTGCGCAAGAAGAGGAACTGTATTCGTATCATGCGGGAATGTTTTTTGCGGTTTTCCGTCCGGTCCCACCACAAAAATATCATCTGAGTGAGAAATCACGTAGCCTAACGCAGAATCCGGAACAAGTGTTTTTTTGTATTTTACACCATATTGCTTTGTAACTTTGGTCAATGTTTTAATATCGCCAGTAAGTCCTACTATGTTTGGATGGAAATAATCTGTGTATTGTTTGAGTATCTCAAGATTGTCTTTTTCAGGATCAAGACTAATGAATAGTGCCTTCGTTCTTTTCAACTCATCAGTCGACATTTGGGAAAAGACATTGCTGATGGTGGCTAAGGAAATTGGGCAAACACTTGGGCAGGAGGTGTAACCGAAAAACAAGAGGACAACCGAACCACGTAAATCATTGAGTGAGAAAGGGCCTTTTGTAGACTTTAATGTAAAATCTCCACCATAAAAATTATTTTTCCCTGACACTTTTTTTTCGTGTGCCGTAAGTATAAAAATATATTCAGATAAGAAAAATAAAGGCACAAAGACCAATAAAAATATTTTGCTCTTAAAAAACAATTTCTTCCAGCACATAATTCATATCCTGCTCTAATGATTTTGCAAAATAATCATTTTATTGGAGTTAAAAAGACGGGCAAAGGAAGTCGGTTTTAGAAACGCGATATTTATTTCTTCTTGCTCAAAACGCTGGAAAACGACGAATCTTACTGGCATAAAAACA
>JYMV01008888.1_pt1 | contig 11343 bp, 8 predicted proteins | sample 338911 | NCBI WGS metagenome assembly JYMV01 (sample SAMN03354496, study PRJNA234377) | hydrothermal vent metagenome | biome: Deep sea; feature: Hydrothermal plumes at the Eastern Lau Spreading Center, Western Pacific Ocean; material: Seawater | place: Tonga | collected 2009 | depth 2000 m m
AGATCTTAAGATTTATTATAACTGGTTGTAATACACAGTTTAACCTACAGCATCTTCGCATCGGTATAGTCTCGGCTACGAATTTGGAGTCTTGACGGTACCAAACCGTTGTCATTGTCGCAATTATGGAATCATCATTCTGATGGAAGCAGCAAAAAATAACCACTAACAAAGGTCGACACTAATTATTTGCTGGGAGCCTGAAATTTATCCTCACAACCGAGTGCCTTAGAAAGCTTAGTTCAGGTATCTAAAAGTGTAAAATACAAGCGCGAAAGTCGGGACAGCAACATTGACAAGGTGGACACTCCTGCTATGGTCCGCGCCCACTATGAAGCGGCAGAAACGCTTTTATCCGACGTGCAGAAAGAGTACCAATGAAAGTTCTAAAATCCCTGCGCTCCGCGAAGAATCGCCATAGGGATTGTAAAATTGTCCGCCGGAAGGGCAAAGTGCTAGTAATTAATAAAACCAATCCGCGGTTCAAGGCCCGTCAGGGATAACCTCTACGCTTTACATGAGAAGCCGCGCATTGACGGCTACGCTAAGCGCCTCCACAATCATTCCATGTGACGTTGGCGAAAGCCAAAATATATTACGAAAACACGATTTAGAGTACCGTGTACTCAAATTGCTGTAGCAGGATTGCACTCCGAGGGACATCCCGCCATGAAAATGCCCGAGACTGACGAAGGAGTGATCGCAAAGCGATCCAGTCTAGTCGGTCGCTTTCGCAAGTTTCTTTCAGAAGAAAGCGTTATCAACGACCACGACGAACTTAAGGTCTACGAGACTGACGGGTTAACCGCCTACCACCAATTGCCAATGATTGTCGTACTACCTGATACAACGGCCCAAGTTGCAAAAATTCTCAAAATCTGCACCTCAGAAGGGGTCAAAGTGGTGCCGCGTGGTGCCGGAACCGGGTTGTCCGGCGGTGCTCTGCCATTAGCCGATGGCGTGACTGTGGGCCTTGCAAAATTTAACCGAATTCTCGATATCGATTATGGAAACCGTACTGCGACCGTGCAAACCGGGGTAACAAACCTAGCAATCACCCAGGCAGTCGAAGCTAAAGGTTTCTATTATGCCCCCGACCCATCCAGCCAGATTGCCTGCACCATTGGCGGTAACGTGGCGGAAAATTCGGGGGGCGTTCATTGCCTGAAATACGGTGTAACTACCAATAATATTCTTGGCCTTGAGATGGTGCTGATTGATGGTGAGATTATACGGCTTGGCGGCAAACACATGGAATCTGCAGGTTACGACCTTCTAGGCCTAATTGCAGGCTCAGAAGGTTTGCTTGGGGTCATAACTGAAGTAACAGTCAGGATTTTACCAAGGCCTGCGTCGGCACGTGCACTGCTAGTAGGCTTTTCAACTGTAGAGGCTGGTGGCAAATGTGTCGTGGAGATCATCTCCGCCGGCGTTATTCCATCCGGCATGGAAATGATGGACAAGGCCGCGATACATGCGGCGGAAGATTATTCCAACGCCGGTTACCCTTTGGATGTTGAAGCGTTGTTAATAGTTGAACTGGACGGCCCAAAGGCCGAGGTTGATCACCTGCTTCAAAGGGTCGAGGAAATTGCCACATCATGTGGCGCCGTCAATATTCGGGCAAGCAAAAATGAGGACGAAAGGCTCAAATTTTGGGCTGGACGCAAGGCGGCTTTTCCAGCCATCGGGCGAATTTCACCGGACTACTATTGCATGGACGGCACCATCCCTCGTGGCCGCCTGCCTGAGGTTCTGGCACGCGTGACTGATCTCTCCGATAAATACAACCTCAGGGTTGCGAACGTATTTCACGCCGGCGATGGAAACCTGCACCCCCTTATTCTTTACGATGCCAACAAACCTGATGAGTTAGAACGAGCCGAGAAATTTGGTGCTGACATTTTAAAGTTGTGTGTCGAGGTTGGCGGCGTGCTTACCGGAGAACACGGTGTCGGAGTTGAAAAACGTGATTTGATGGGCACTATGTTTAACGAACAAGATTTGAATCAGCAACAACGTGTTAAATGTGCATTTGACACGGAAGGCCTTTTAAACCCGGGTAAAGTGTTCCCCACCCTGCACCGTTGCGCCGAACTAGGCCGCATGCATATTCACCATGGCCGAGTTCCATTTCCAGAGTTACCACGGTTCTGATCAACGTCGAATGGAGTCCTTGCTTCGACCCACCGATGATACGCAAGTCCGCGAGGCTGTCGCCTGGGCGGCATCGGAAAATAAACCCATGGCCGTACTGGGGGCTGGTTCAAAAACTGCACTGGGCCGCCCCGCCAATTTAGACACTACCATGGACTTATGCAAACTCACCGGTGTCCTTGATTATGAGCCATCAGAATTAGTTCTTACCGCACGACCTGGAACTTCACTTGCCGAAATCGATGCCTGCCTGCGCGAACAGAACCAAGAACTTGCCTTCGAGCCACCCGATCTTGCCCCACTCCTCGGCACGACCCCTAACATAGCCACATTAGGTGGGACGATCGCATGCAATTTATCAGGGCCTAGACGGGTTCGGGTGGGAGCCGCGCGTGACCATTTTCTTGGAATGCGTGCTATCAACGGCCGTGCCGAAGCTTTTAAAGCTGGCGGTAAGGTGGTGAAAAATGTAACGGGATATGATCTCTGCAAGTTAATCGCCGGTTCGTACGGCACCTTGGCTCTTCTGACCGAAGTCACGGTCAAGGTTTTACCGCGCGCCGAAAAAACTCGCACCGTATTATTGTTTGGGCTTGAAGAAAACAGCGCAATCTCAACTTTATCTGATGTTATGGCGAGTGTACACGAACCAACCGCCTTAGCGCATTTACCTGCGAACATCGCCGCCCGCTCATCAGTCGATCTTGTCTCTAACGCTGGGTGCGCGGCAACCGCAGTACGTGTTGAAGGCCCAACGCCCTCCACAATTTTCCGATGCGAGAAGCTCCGTGGAGATTTTTCCAAGTTGGGAGAAGTCGAAGAGCTGCATGGCCAGAGATCAGCAACGTTTTGGAAGGAGGTAGCAAATGTCACGCCGTTCGTTACACGGCGGGAACTTACAGTGTGGCGCATAGCGGTTGCCCCCATCGAAGCTGCCATCGTGACTGCCTCAATCGGATCCAAATGCAATGCGGAGTGGTATTACGATTGGGCAGGTGGACTGATCTGGCTGGCGACCCCGCAGTCAGATGTCACATCCAACAACTTAGTCCGCGATTCCGTGGCTTCAGCTGGTGGCCAGGCAACCTTAATTCGTGCCGAGGCGAACGTGCGCACCGTCACCTCTGTTTTTGAGCCGTTGCCAGCAGCACTTTATAAATTAAGTGCCAGGGTCAAACAAAGTTTTGATCCAAAGGGAATTTTCAATCCAGGCCGACTCTACGCCGGCATGTAAGCGCTACAAGGGTTCGCCGATGCAAACCAACTTTACCATTGCCCAACTCACCGACCCTGACATCCGGCACGCCGACAATATTTTACGTAAATGCGTCCACTGTGGATTTTGTACCGCCACTTGCCCAACATATTTGCTACTCGGCGACGAACTCGACAGCCCGCGTGGCCGTATTTATTTAATAAAGGACATGCTCGAAAGCGCCAAACCAGCTTCGGCAAAGGTTGTTAAACATATAGATCGTTGCCTTTCGTGCCTTGCTTGCATGACTACCTGCCCATCAGGGGTAAACTACATGCACCTCGTCGATCAAGCTCGAGAACATATCGAAAATACTTTCCAACGACCGTTCACCGATCGAGCCTTACGCGCGCTACTGGCCTGGATTCTGCCGAACCCAAGGTTATTCCGCCTGGCGCTGATTAGTGCCCAATTCAGTCGACACTTCCTATCTCTAATGCCCCGTAAGCTCTCGAACCTAATAGCGTTTGCGCCGAGGCACCTACCGAAGCGTTCCCGCGCGGATGAACCTGGAATCAAACGAACCAATGGAGCGCCGACACATAGAGTGGCTTTGCTTGCGGGGTGCGCCCAACGAGTACTCGACCCGGGAATCAATGAATCTACGATACGGCTGCTCACCCGGCATGGATGTGAGGTAGTGATCTCGCCTGGCACCGGCTGCTGCGGTGCACTCACCCATCATATGGGGAAAACTCTGTCAGCATCGACCAAGGCTAAAGCTAATATTGCGGCTTGGACCAGAGAACTAGAAGACGTCGGGCTTGACGCAATCGTTACCAACACATCCGGGTGTGGCACAATGTTGCAAAATTATGGCCACATTTTTCGTGACGATAAAATATGGTCCGATCGCGCCGCTACGATTTCTGATCGAGTTGTCGATATTAGCGAATTCCTCGCCAAGATCGGCGTTTCCGGCGTCGCACCTTCAAAGCTTTCGGTAGCCTATCACTCAGCTTGCTCTCTTCAGCACGGACAGCAGGTGCACGAAGTCCCCAAAACACTGTTAAAAGATTGTGGCTTTGAGGTCCTAGAAATACCGGAAGGACACCTTTGCTGTGGCTCGGCCGGAACCTACAATTTACTTCAACCCACACTTGCCAACAAGCTACGCGATCGCAAGCTCGCGAATATCGAGACTACCGAACCGGACGTGATCGCGGCTGGCAACATTGGCTGCATTACTCAACTCGCCTCCGGCACCGTTATTCCAGTTGTCCACACGGTCCAACTATTAGATTGGGCCACCGGCGGCCCGAAACCTGAGCCGATGGGACACTCTTTCTGACTCCTCACCGCTATATGCAACTTGGCCCTTTCGCCGAAGGGAGTCATAATCAGCGCATGCCAGTATTACGCTTAGGTTTATTGACACTATTGATCACGATGGCGCCTAGTTGGGGGAAAACAGGCTGGGCTAACCAGAACGATACCCGCCTTGATTCTTTGTTCTCTCAACTGCAAATAACGGGCTCGGGGCAAAAAGCGAGAACTATAGAGAAGTTTATTTGGAAGATATGGCGCGAGTCCGGAGACGAATCTGTAGACCAACTGATGGTGGATGGAGTTAAGGCCATGGGGGGCGGCAATTACGAGGGCGCATTAATTGCATTTAGCTCGATCGTTAAAGGTGCACCCAATTTCGCGGAAGGTTGGAACAAGCGCGCGACGCTGTATTGGTTGATGGGTGACTTCGAAAAATCTGTGGAAGACATTAATCGAACCCTAGCGCTCGAACCTCGCCATTTTGGTGCCCTGTCCGGTCTTGCAATGATCCGCGAATCACAGGAACGCCCTTTAGACGCGCTACAAGCTTTCGAACGAGCACTCGAGATATATCCGGCCATGCCCAATGCCGCAGAGCGGATTCGCAAACTCAACCGCCAACTGGGGGAACCTATTTAAAAGGCAACGGAACCCTATCGGCATTCCCCCCACGAACGTTAATACGTTCTTGATAACTAAAGGTAGCCTTCCCTAGTCATTGTCTCACGATTAATCTAACCGGTTCCCCTCCTTGGCAGCTACGGCACGAGAATGATATTCCACTTCGTGAAGCACCAGTGGGTACCAACCATAATTTAAACAGCCTTTATCGATTGACAGATAGAATTTTCACACTTGCCAAGTCGCACCGCATACACACCCCAATAACTTGAGTTAAATTTACATCCCGGCTGCAAGCATTAGGCGGATATAGACGCTGATCAATGAGTCATCCTTAACTTAAAAAACGTCAACTCCCACACCTTGATGGACCTAACACTGTTACTTATCATGCTAAAGTTTACCGATCCGATTTGACCTGAAACTCAACAGAGTTCTTCAAACTATTGAGACTTTACTAACGCTACTTTCCTTAAAATGAATTTACATGTGAAAGTTTTTCCACACGAAATACGCGTTAGATCTATTTCACCTCAGCCAAAGAAAAGGATTGCGAATGGCCAAAATCATTGATTTTTATTTCGCTTTACCATCACCATGGACTTATCTTGCAGGACCTCGTTTTCGAGAACTTGTTCGGCGCAACAATCTCGACGTGAAATGGAAGCCATTCGACGTTGCCCGCGTTTTCGGTCTCACAGGAACAAAACCAGTCAAGGAACGGGCGCCACAAATCCAAGCAAATCGCCTTACAGATTTGGCCAGATGGCGCTCTTTCCTCGACATGAAACTACATCTTGAACCGAAGTTCTTTCCGGTCAACCCGAGCCCGGCAGCACGCATGGTGATCAGCGCTTTACAAAACGGTGCCAACGTAATGGATCTTGCGAACGCATACATGACTGCTGTCTGGGTTGAAGAGCGTGATATTGCAGATCCCGACACCATTATAACAATCGCCAATGAACAGGACCTAGATGGTATCGCCTTGTTCGATCAAATTGAAAATGCCGTTGTGCTGGAAGAGTTAGAGAAGAACACTCAGGAAGCAATCTCCAGAAACGTATTTGGAACTCCCACATGGATATATGAGGATGAATTATTTTGGGGCCAGGATCGACTGGATTTTTTAAGCCGCGCAATTGAGAAAAACAATTGAGGACAGCCAAGACATTTGGCAACCATGCAGAAGATGGGCAAGAAAAAACTGATCACCCTGATTTTCTTAGCGATCTTTATCGCCGGGTGCAATTTTACTGACAAAGTGTGGGCGCGAGACCAACTGGTCATTGGCATCACTCAGTTTCCGGCCACTTTGAATCCAAACATCAACTCCATGTTGGCAAAATCCTATGTGCTAAACATGGCACTAAGGCCAATCACCACCTACGACCAAGATTGGAATTTAGTGTGTCTTCTTTGTACTGCATTGCCGACTATCGAGAATGGACTTGCGGAGCCCGAAACTCTCCCCGATGGCCGCACTGGAGTTGCTGCAACGTATACCATCCACCGTGACGCCACCTGGGGAGACGGAACGCCCGTGACTACCGCTGACGTTTTGTTCACTTGGGAGGCAGGCCGACATGAACAAGCAGGGTTTGCTGGTCTTGAAGGTTATAAACGAATCCTAACCATCGACGTTGTCGACGATAAGACCTTTACCTTGCACAGTGACCGTTTGTCATACAACTATAATTCACTCAACAACTTCTATGTCTTACCGTCACACCTAGAACGCTCGGCATTCAAACAACCATCAGAGTACCGATATCGCACCACGTACGACACCGATCCAACCAATCCTGGCTTATATTTTGGCCCGTACCAGATTGTTGATATCGAGTCGGGTGCGGAAGTGGTGCTCGAGCCAAATCTTCACTGGTATGGTCCTTCACCCCATTTTCAACGAATCGTAATTCGTGTGATTGAAAATACTGCGGCGCTAGAGGCAAACTTGCTTTCAGGTGCAATCGACTATGTCGCCGGTGAACTGGGTTTTACAATCGAACAGGCATTGTCCTTTGAACGTCGGAAAGGTGACAACTACAATGTTATTTACAAAGCTGGTCTGATTTACGAGCATCTGGATTTTAATCTCGATAACCCGATATTTGCAGATCGACGCGTTCGTCAAGCATTACTCTATGCGCTCGATCGCAATCAGTTAGTCGAACAATTGTTCGGTGGTCAACAACCAGTCGCACACTCGAACGTCAGTCCGCTAGACCAGATATACAGCGAAAAAGTTGGTATCTATACCTTTGCGCCAGATAAGGCAGCGGATTTACTAGACAGCGCGGGCTGGTCGATTATGCACAATGGCATACGCCACAACTCAGCTGGCGATCGCTTATCATTCACGCTGATGACCACGGCAGGCAACAAATCCCGTGAGTTGGTGCAACAGGTACTGCAAAGCCAATGGCGTGCAGTTGGAATTGAGGTCCTTATCCGCAATGAACCGGCGCGTGTATTTTTCGGTGAGACTATGACGAAGCGTGCCAATCAAGGGCTATCGATGTATGCGTGGCTGAGTGCTCCAGAATCACTCCCCCTTACCACCTTGCGCTCTGACAATATTCCTAGCGCCAGTAATGGTTGGTCAGGACAGAATTATCCAGGTTACGCCAATCCACGTATGGACGATCTTATCGACGCCATAGAGATTGAACTGGACCCCAACAAACGCTTGCCGCTGTGGGCTGAACTGCAACAACTATACGCGACGGACCTCCCGGCACTGCCCTTGTTTTTTCGTGCTGAAGCATATTTTTTCCCCAAATGGCTTAAGGGGGTACGGCCAACTGGACACATGTCAACTACCACCACTTGGGTAGAAGAATGGACTGTGGAAAAAGAATAACTGCAGCTCCCGTGTAGCGGCGTCAGAAATTATTCCGCTGTTGCTGTATTCGTAGTTTTCAAATCCTTTTTCGGAAGGCGAAAAAAGAATAATATTGGAATATTCAACAGTGCAAGGAACATTAACAACTTAAAGTCGTTTTGGAAGGCAATGGTACTTGCCTGTCTGGTGATTTCATTGTTCAGTGCGAGCAAACCAGCCACATCAGACAAACGCCACACTTCAGGAAGAAATGGAGCACGGATCATCTCATTGAATGGCGTAATGTACCCCACGAGTTCCTCATGGCTGATTTGAGTGTTTCGAATTAATTGCCCAATAACGATGGACACACCGATGCTAGCTCCTGCGTTGCGGACCAGATTGAACATACCTGCCGCTTCTGTCCGGTGTTCGGGCGACAAAGTCACGAATGTAAGCGTATTTATCGGAACAAAGACTAAGCCCAACCCAAATCCCTGAACTACACCAACCCAACTAATTGTAAAAACACTTACATCGGCTGTGAAATGCGAATGTGCCCACATGGCATAGGCCAATAGAATCAACCCAATTCCCATCAACCACCTGCCGTCAATGCGATCCAAAAACCGCGCTGTCACGACCATTGCAGCCATCGCCCCAAACCCACGAGGCACTAATACATTGCCGCTAACTATCACGGGATAATCGAGTAGGTTCTGCAGAAACAGCGGCATTAACGCAATCCCGGTCAACAGCAGCAGGCCAAACATAAAAACAAACCAAATTCCAACCGCAAAATTCCGGTCCCTAAATAACCTTAAATCGACGAACGGGTGTTTGGCAGTTAGGGCACTCACAATAAAAACATAAAAACAGGCCGCAGCAATTCCCGCCTCGACCATAATTTCTAGGGATGAAAACCAATCAAGCAATTCACCACGGTCAAGCATTACCTGGAACGATCCAACACCGAGGCCGAGAGCAGCAAAGCTGAGAAAGTCAAACGGTCGGGGCTGTCGTTCAGACTCCGGAACGAATGCCCTAATGCCGAGCAGTGCGACGACTCCGAGCGGAAGGTTTATATAGAAGATCCAGGGCCAGCCATAAACCTCGGTAATGTAGCCACCAAGTGCTGGCCCTATAATAGGTCCAATCATCAAACCAACTGACCAAATCCCCATTGCGAAACCGTGCCTCTGACGCGGAAATACATCTAGCAGGATGGCCTGCGACAAAGGCATCATTGGTGCACCAAGCGCACCCTGAAATAATCGCCACATCACTAGCTCCTCGAGAGAAGAAGCCTGTCCACATGCAAGCGATGCAACGGTGAAACCGGCAAGGGATATCATAAATAATCGACGCCGACCGATCCGTGCAGACAACCATCCCACCGCAGGGGTCATGATCGCGGTGGAAATAATATAGGAAGTTAACACCCAGGAAATCTGATCTGGGCTCGCCGAAAGATTCCCCTGCATATTCGGAATAGCAGTCGCTGCTATGGTGACATCAATCACCTGCATCAATGAAGCCAGCATCACCGCGGCCAAAACCCAGCCGCGACGTAACTTGAAACCCGATGGAGAAATGACCCCTAGCGCGCTATCCACGATAGAGCGCCGTCTCTGTAAAATAATAAGTGCCTACAAACTTTTCTTGATGGCGTTCTAAGGCTTATACGGGATGAGAGCACTGTATTTTGGCACATTAGCGCCACGGTTGATCTAAGCCAAAATGAGCCAAGGCGCTTGCCAGAAACTCAGGCAATTCGCGTTGTTGCTCTGTATCAATAGAGACGACAACACTCATGCCGGCTCGAAGAGGCGGCTCTCCTGAGTAGTCCAGCAACATCAACCGCACCGGCACTCGCTGCACGATTTTCACCCAATTACCCGTGGCGTTCTGCGGGGGCAGCACTGAGAACTCCGACCCAGTCGCTGCGCCGATGCTTGCTACGAGAGCGCGCCACGAAATTTTCGGATACGCGTCAACCCGAATCGTTGCTGTTTGACCTACCGTAACGTGTGTCAGCTTGGTTTCCTTTAGGTTGGCATCGACCCAGACTTCTCCACTTACAACAATCCCAAACAGAGGTTCTCCGGCGGTGACATATTCTCCGGGTTGCAAACTTATGCTAGTGACCACACCGTCTGTTGGAGCCTCGATCACAGTACGGCTTATCTCAAAAGCTGCCCTCTTTAACTCGGCAAGAGCTTCCAGATATTCCGGGTGCTTTTCTACAGACCTATCGGAATCACCACCAAGATAGGCCGATATTTGCGCAATTTTCTCGATGCTTTGCCGAACCGCTTGCCGTGCAAAATCAAGATCATGACGGGCTTGATCAAGTGCAGCCTCAGAGCTAACACCTCTTGCCTGCAGTTCCTCACGACGCCCAAACTCTCGTTGGAAATAGGCCACTTTTTCTTCCGCCGCTTGCTTAACAGCCAACTCCTCACGATAATGCGCGCGCGTAGCCTCAATAGTTCTTCGTACCACGCCAAGTCGCGCCTCCGCACGCGAAACAGCGATGCGGAAAGGCATGTCATCAATCCGAATCAAAGCTTGCCCATGTACTACCGGTGTGTTTTCGCTGACCGCAACTTCAGTTAAGGGGCCCGATACCTCAGCACTGACAAAAATCTTGTCGGCTTTTATGTAAGCGTTGTCGGTCGTGACAAACCGGCCGCCGGTAGCATAAAAGTAGCCACCCACACTAGCCACCACGAGCGGCCCCAAAATAAGTAGGCAGACGCGAAAGAGAAATCGGATCAAACGTCGTAGCAGACCTGGACCGGTTGGAGACGGATTAAACTCAACCATGGTCCATTTAAAATTTTGTCTTTGAATCGACAGCCAAATCCCGATCTGCTCTCTTGTCGGCCGACACTAGATTTTCTTTGACCACGCGCAACTGGTCTATCAGTCGATCCTGTTCGGCGGCGTCCAGACCGGACAATGCCTCTTCCCGAACGGAGAGCGCCACCGAGCGTAATTCCACGAGAATTGGCCGTGCCTTGTTGGTCAGGAACAACAGTCTTGCCCGCTTATCGTTTGGATCTGAACGACGTTCAACCCAACCATTGGCACTTAACCTGTCTAAAAGGCGGGCTAACGTGATCGGTTTGATCTCGAGAATCTCGGCAAGACCTACCTGTTTGATGCCCTCGTTTCGAGACAAGTGCGCCAACACGCGCCATTGAGCGCG
>JYMV01044437.1_pt1 | contig 11343 bp, 8 predicted proteins | sample 338911 | NCBI WGS metagenome assembly JYMV01 (sample SAMN03354496, study PRJNA234377) | hydrothermal vent metagenome | biome: Deep sea; feature: Hydrothermal plumes at the Eastern Lau Spreading Center, Western Pacific Ocean; material: Seawater | place: Tonga | collected 2009 | depth 2000 m m
TCTGTTGCGGGAATTACCGGCATCAAAAAAATCACGGGAACGGCCAGAGAAGGCATGGGCAGTTTGCGTATTGAATTGGAAAATGACGCCGACCAGCAAAGGGTCTTTGACGATGTAAAATCCGCAGTGGAACGCATGACAATCCTTCCGGATGAAGCTGATGATCCTCAAATTCAGCTGCCGAGAATCCGGAGGGTAGTGCTGAATATAGCGCTGTATGGCGATGCGCCGGCGCGCTCCCTGATTCAACTGGCGCAGATGTTCCGGGATTCTTTATTGACTCATCCTGACGTCACACAAGTTGATGTGGAACAACCAAGAGGTTTTGAAATCACACTTGAAATTTCTAACACAACTTTGCAGCAGCACGCGCTGACTCTGGATCAAATTTCAGGTATTATCCGTCAGGCCACGCTTGATCTTCCTGGAGGAAAAATTCAAACGGTTGGCGGCGATCTCCTGATCCGTACCAAAGAACGCCGCTATACAGCTGCAGAATACGCGGACATACCTTTGCTGACCACCGATCAGGGAATTTTGCGGCTTGGAGACATTGCTCAGATCACCGACGGTTTTGAAGAATCCGAAATTCGCTCCCGCTATAACGGAAAACCGGCCGAGCGCATTATGGTTTACCGAGTCGGTGCGCAAACTCCAAGTGACGTTTCGAAAGCGGTGCGTTCAAAACTGAAGGAGTTGGAGGGACAGCTTCCCTCCAGTGTCAAAATGCAAATTGTAAATGATTCTTCATTGATTTTACAGGATCGAATTGATTTGTTGATGCGTAATCTTTGGCTTGGACTCGGTTTGGTCTTTTTAACCTTAGCACTGTTTCTGCGGATTGATTTATCTTTTTGGATTATGATGGGCATACCATTGAGTTTTGCGGGAGCGATGATCGCCATGCCTGTAATGGATGCGAGCATCAACATGATTTCCCTGTTTGCCTTTATTTTGGTTTTGGGAATAGTAGTGGATGACGCGATCGTAGTAGGCGAAAATATCTTCGCGCATCAGGAAATGAATAAATCTTCTTTACGAGCCGCAGTGGATGGAACGATTGAAATTGGACCGCCAGTGTTGATTACAATTCTGACCACCATTGCTGCTTTTATACCGATTTATTTTATTCCGGGATTGACCGGAAATATATTTAGAAATATTCCGAATGTGCTGATTGTGGTTTTGTTGTTTTCACTGGTGGAAGCGATGTTTATTCTTCCCGGACATCTTTCCCATGTGAATCGGGTCATTAACTGGATTCTTGCTCCATTGGGAAAACTTTTGGAAATTCCGCGTCACTTTTTCAGCAGCGGACTTGTCTGGTTTTCAAACAAGCCCTACCGCGCAATTCTGGAAAAGGGAATAACTTACCGTTACTCAATCCTGGCACTCGGATTCTTTTTCATCCTGCTTTGTGTGGGATTAGTAGTTGGCGGACACATGCGCTTCACCTTCTTTCCTAAAATAGATCGCGATACAATTGCTGTTACAGCGCGCATGCCCTTTGGCACACCGGCCTATGTCAGTCGTGGAATCGAAGAAAAAATGTTAAACTCCGCAGAAGCCCTGCTGCGTGAATATGAAGCAGAAGTGGGACATCCGGTGCATGACGGAATTTACAGCACAGTTGGAAGAGGGGGAGGCCACAAGACTTCTGTGAGGGTTTTCTTAAAGCCGATCAATGAGCGAGGCTTTGCCTCAGTTGAATTTTCACGCAGATGGAGAAAGAGCATGGGTGATGTACCCGGAATTGAAGCCCTCAATATTCGCGCCCGTCACAGCATGGGCTCCAATTATGATATTGATCTGCAGCTCAGTCATCCGGACACCTCAAAATTGTTACACATCGTGGAGCAATTCAAGGAAAAATTAGGTGAATATCCTGGAGTGAGTAACATCGAAGACAGTACGGAAGACGGTAAACGTGAGGTTCAATTGAGTCTCAGGCCTGCCGGACGTACTCTTGGTTTGAGTACGCAGGAATTGACTAAACAAGTTCGCGCTGCATTTCAGGGAGTGGAAGTTTTTAAACTATTGCGCAGCAGTGACGAAATCAGTGTAAAACTTCGCTTGCCCTTGGAGCAACGCCGATACCTGCGTGACCTGGAAGATATGGTAATTTTAGCTCCGGGTGGTGAACGTTTGCCTCTAGGCCAGGTGGCAGAACTGAAATACGGCAAGTCATACAGCGCCATTCGACGTGTGGATAGCCGGCGTATCGTAAGCGTAAGGGCACTGGTTGATTCAGGAATTTCAAATACCGGTGAAATCGTACTCTCACTCAAGAAAGAATTGCTGCCGGAAATAATGATGCAGTCACCACAACTGCAATATTCTTTTCAGGGTGCAAGTCATGCCCAAACCAACACCATGGCTGGAGTTAAGGATGGTGGGATAGTAGCACTGTTATTGATTTACTGCTTGCTGGCTCTCCAATTCCGTAGTTATTTTCAGCCTTTCATTATCATGACGGCAATTCCATTTGGCTTGGTTGGAGCCTTGCTCGGGCATCTGCTTATGGGATACAACCTTAGCATTATCAGTGTTTTGGGAATGGTGGCGCTCACCGGAATTGTGGTCAATGACTCACTGATTTTAGTGGACTTTATCAACCGTGGACGTGATTCAGGAGTACCTGTTCGGAAAGCAGTTGTGGATGCAGGTATTCGCCGCTTTCGTCCAATTTTACTAACTACGCTCACGACTTTTTTCGGTTTACTCCCCATGATATTTGAGCAGTCACTGCAAGCACGATTCCTGATACCAATGGCGATAAGTCTGGCTTTTGGGGTACTGTTTTCGACCTTTGTTATTCTCGTTTTGATTCCAACGCTTTACATGATTTTGGAAGATTTCAAAGGACTTTTCTGGAAGGAACCGAAAAAAGTGGGTGTTGAAACGGAAATTGCTTAACTCAAGTTAGTAAATTTATTGCTCCTCTTTTGGAAAAATTGGGTTTGAAAATTTGCAGGATTAATATAGAAGATAAATGTGAATTCAGAAGCGCCTTCACTCAAAAGGGATAGCCAACAAAAAAGGTCGTTTGTCCGCCTTCGTCCTTGCTGAAGCCTCTATCGATGCGGACGATAATGGTATTGAAAATGAAGCGTGTACCGACTCCATAAGACGTTCGCAAGTTTTGCCAAAGATCTGCCCTGTTATTTGCAACAGTTCCTTCCTCATAGAAAAACGCCATTTGAAATCCGGCAAACGTTCCTTTTTCAAGTAAAAAGTTGAATGAATCCTGTGATTCGTGCAAATACCAACGGAATTCCGCCCCTCTAAAATTTGAGTAGCTGTCGTAAAATCGATTGGTACGATATCCACGCAAACGATTAGTTCCCCCCAAAGAAGTCGCTTTTCAATTTTCGGCCTCGGCGAGTTGTCTAGCGTAAAGTTCATCGAGAATAGGCTGACATCCGGCACTTGCTCCAGAAGGACAAACAAACTGGCTTTTGTCAACGGTTCCTTTTTTGACGACTGTAGACTGTGAAAAACACTTTAATCAAGAAATTCCAGACCACCAACCATGCAAACCAAACGGCAAATGATGCGTGTGATGAATCAGGGCTAACGGGCCATCAGCCAAATGCTCCGCATCCAAAACTGCTAAGAAATTTTTATGAGTGTGGCTGTCATAAACTTGGGTCAAAATCCAACCGGGTTCTTCAGCAGACTCCGGATTGTAACGAAAATCCGGTTTTGGCGCAAAAACAGGTTCACCACAAAAATAACCTTCACCAAAATTATAAACAGCTGTTTTTCCACTTTGAAAATCGAGGCGTTTGATTTGGGAAAATAAGGAGGCATCCGCCTTTCCGTGACCAGCGGCAAAATAACCGTAGCGGTGAGTATGGCAAGTATGTTGTGGATTGACAATCGGGAATTCATGCGAGCCTTGATCCAAAACAGTTTGCTGAATGCGCTTGTTTTTGATGTCAATGCGGTAGCGTCTGATTTCTCCGTTGTATTTTGAGACAACACTTCGTCCGGACATGATAGCCGAAAATGTGGGGTCATCTCCGATGAAATGATCCGGATTCTCATAACCGACAAAATCCGCAATGATTTCTCCGTTTTTTTCGTAAGCGTTCAAAGAATGCCACATCCACGCCGTTTCTGTTTCCAAAATCAAAGGGTCTCCACTGCCGTCTCGTTTGAGCAACACCAGCAAATTTCCTTTTTCCGGTTGCCATTCAAACGAATCGGTAAGGCTCCGGAGGCCAAATAAAAAGCCAAAAATATTGACTTTTGCCGGATGCAAATTGAGGATGAAATAGTTTTCTGTCACAAAATAATCATGAAGATAAACATAACGGGGGGACTCGAAAATCCATTTTTTCTTGAGTTTTCCGGAAGCGTGAAAAACTGTAAAATAGATGTCGATATTTCTGCCGTATTGCAAACCAAAATGACACCAATCGCCATTTTTAGAGTCCGTTTTTGAGTGTGCCGCATAATACACTGCGGGATCTTCCGGCAAACCAAGATGTGATAAACCAACCGTTTCCAGAGTTTCCGGATGCAGTTCATAAGGTTGTATTGATTCGTCAAAAGCGTAAAGTCGGTTATTTTTCCGCACAGCACTGACACCGGCTTGATTCTTAATTCCGGAAGCAAACAAATTTGAAAAAACACCTCCCGGAGCCTGTGTTGTCCAGCCTCCATAACGAAATTCTCCAGAGGCTTCTTCTTCAATAAATTTAGCCGTGCGTGTAAAACGATTCCGGTATTCGACGTTATCATTTCGGATGTGGTAGGCTTGCACCATGCCGTCTCCGTCCAGCAAAGAACGTTTCCGGACTCCATTTCGTTCAAATAATCCCGGCCCGTTGCGATAAAGTGTGCCTCGCAATTCTTGCGGAATTTTGCCTTCGACTACCGCTTGATAGGTATATTCCTGTTTCAGCGAAGTCGCTAATCCTAACGGACTTCCCGGAGGTTGTTGCGTTAGTTCCCGAATTCCGGAAGCGGTCAGCGGCAGGCTATTCGCACTGCAAGCGGGCAAGATCAAAGTTCCGGCGGCTCCTCCGGAAAGTTTCAGCATTTGATGTCGAGTTATCATCTTCTTCTCCTGAAGTGGGTTTAAATTGCAGGAGTTAAAATTGAACTATTTTGCAGGTTGGATTAGCGGAGCTTAACCTAACATATTTTATAATATTAAACAATTGTTTGGTTACGGCTACGCCAGGCCCGACCAACATTTAACCCTTGTTGAGTATATCGTTTTTTGCCGATTATCTCTAAAAATAGAATCATTGCAAGACTAATCATAATGTTTTTGTTCCGACTATGATAAGCATTTAACCACGAATGGGACGTAAATGTCATCAATGGGCGAATATTTTGGCACTACAGTATTGTTAAAGATTCGTCTTTAGTACGAATTGGTCGTGGATTGAAACTGGTAATAAACAAACTCTAAAGTATAATCTCCATTTGCAGTCCGAGCTACGGCTCTGTGAGTGGTGAAACCGTAGGTTATATGCCATATTTAACGTAATAAATATAATACTTGACATTTAACATATGATGTTATTAAATGTACCATGATTGCTTCCTTTCGTTGCCATAAAACAGAATCTCTTTTTGCGGGTGTTTGTCCAAACATTTTTCGATCATTCCGAACACTAGCAGAAAGAAAATTACAAATGCTGGATTGCACGACTAAAGTGCAAGACCTTAGCAGTCCGCTAGGAAATCGACTTGAAAAATTGCGGGGTGACCGTTCTGAATCTTGGAGTATCAGAATTAACAATCAGTGGCGAATCTGCTTTGGTTGGCGAAACGGAGAAGCATTGAATGTAGAAATTGTTGATTATCATTAAAGGAGACAATATGCCTGTCAACCAAATGCGACCGATACACCCCGGAGAAATACTGCTAGAAGAATTTCTCAAACCTTTGAAGATGAGTGCGAATGCTTTGTCAATTGCTTTGCGTATTCCTGCTCCACGAATCAATGATTTAGTTCGTGAAAAACGTGGGTTGAGTGCAGACACTGCTTTAAGGTTAGCAAGATATTTTGGAAGCACTGCTCAGTTTTGGCTCAATCTCCAAACTGCTTACGAGTTAAAAATAGTTGAGCAACAAGTGGGAGCTTCCATTCAGAAGGAAATTTTTCCACGTCAAGTTGCGTGATATGAACTTGATAATTGTACTTCTAAATTTTAGATATGTTTACAAGATAGACTGGAAAAACAAAATAACTTCTCCAAAATTTCAATAAAAAAACGGGAAATAGATGGCGTTTTTAATACTTTGGAGTAAGTATCAGCTTTCAATTAAATGTTCGAGAGCCTGACTTAGATCAGGGTGTAGAAACTTGTAGCCGCTATCCACGAGTTTTTCTGGAAAAACACGGGTGCTTGAGAGCAGCAGTTCATCTGCCATTTCGCCAAATGCGAGGCGTGCCGCAAATACGGGTAATGGAAAAATCGTAGGCCGGTTTAAAACACGTCCCAGGGTTTTTGTGAATTCACGGTTGTTAATAGTATTCTGTGTTACAAAATTTACAGAACCATGGATTGAATCGTTGGCAATTACATATTGGATCATTGCTACCGCATCATCGATACTGAGCCAACTCATATACTGCCGCCCACTGCCGATAACACCGCCTAGTCCCATTTTAAAGGGCAGGAGCATCTTTTTTAGAGCACCTCCTTTTGAACTGAGAACTACGCCAAAGCGTACATTTGCTACCCGGATACCTGCTTCAGCCGCAACATTCGAAGCTTCCTCCCATTGCCCACAAACTTTGGCCAGAAATCCGTTGCCGACCTCACTGGACTCATCTACGATATCTTCCCCACGGTCACCGTAAAAACCGACTGCGGATGCCGAAATAAAAACCTGGGGTTTGTTTTCTGCGCACGCAAAATGTTCCGCTAAAAGTTTTGTTCCCCGAACACGGCTGTTCAGGATGCAGTTTTTCTTTTTTTCACTCCAACGACCATCCGCAATGTTTTCGCCGGCCAAATGAACAACTGCATAATTTCCTCCTGTCTGAGCTAAATCAATTTCTTCTTTGTCCAGATCCCAAACAGGTGAGTCCGGATTATTATTTGTACGCAGCAAGTGGATTACAGAATGACCACCGGTCTTCAGGGATTTGGTCAGAGCAGAACCAATTAATCCGGATGAACCTGTAACAAGAACTTTCATTTTACTGTACTCGATTGTTTTCAGCTAAAGCCAGGCAGTCCCCAATATACCGGATCAAAGTCCTTCAGAGAGGATATGATTTGCGAAGCATTCCGGTAGTGAGAATGATCCATGTGAGGATCAGGCACGACAACCACCGACATTCCGGCTGCTAACGCTGCTTCGGTACCGGTAGGTGCATCCTCAAAAACAAGACACTCTGCGGGTTTGACTCCGAGTCGTTTTGCCGCAAGCAGGAAAATATCCGGTGCAGGCTTTCCCTCCTTCAATTCAGGGTCATCTCCGCGGACAATCTGTTTGAATTGTGAAAACCACTTTTTGTGTTTTTCATATTTTGCCTCATACATCGGATATGAGGAACTGGTGGCAAGTGCTTGTGGAATTCCATGTTTGAAAAAATGAGTTGTTATTGCTTTTGCTCCGGGCAAAGCTTGTGTGTCCCTGAATTTTTCCAGCAAAACGTCTTTCCTTGAGTCCAGATAGTCTTGCGGGGTTATCGGCAAATCCAGACTTTCAACAATGATTTGTGCCGCCTGAATCGATCTGCGTCCAATAATTTTTTTTTTGATAGACCAATCAAAAACCTTCCCATATTCACCTACAATTTCTTGAGTGACTTCAGTGTAAATGCCTTCTGTATCAAGGAGAAGACCGTCCATATCGTAAATTAAACAGGAAATTGTGGGAGGCATTGTTGAGTTTTTTGGCTGCTGAGTCGTGGTTGAAAAAGGATGAGATATGAACAGGAGTCTCAGGCGCGTTTTCTAAAAAAGGCCGGGCGCGTATTTTCGTAAATCAACGGTTTGATTTTCACCATTACTAAGTTTGTAACTCACAGAATATTCGCTTACCCATTTCAGTTTTAGACGATGACTCACGTCCTGAATCTTGAGATTAATGAGACTTTCAATGTTTTCAAATTTACGATTGATGAGATGGAGCCTGAAAGTGTAAACCTTTTGAGTTATTTCCTGACCGCTTGAATTGATGCGTGTGATATCTTTTGAATCTGTGATGTGATAAAAAACCGCGTGAGTAGCTGATGCGGCAACTCCGGTTCCTGTTCGGAGATGAGAGAGTAGAGGTTTTATTTGATTCTGAAAAATTCTAAACACTCTTTGAATTCCAGAAGTGCGGTTTGTATATTGATAGAATTCAGGATCAATCTTCCAAAAACGCGCTTCTCCGTCTGCATCATTTTTTACGATGTCCAGTCCCAAAAGTCCATTTTGACCTCGGTAGAGATAGACATGGCTTTTACTATGTTTAATGCTGACAATATTAAGAATCACTCGCTGAGGATGAGAATCCAAAAGCTTTTTGTCGAGATAAATTCCGTTTCCCATCCTGTTTTCAGGATAGATCTGGTAGGGACCAATTTCCACAATTCCCCTGTGTTCTGCATCTCTGGAAAAATTTTCTGCTGCAGTAACTCCTTGAGGCAACATGACCAGGACAAGTCCAAAACAAATAAATGATATATTTGTTTTAAGCTTAAACATTTGAAATCCCGGCAGTCTCAACTCTTTCTCCCTGAAACGGTTAACTGGACAAATCGACATTATTAAAAACAAAATAATTATAGCAAATTATTATTCTGAAGTCAGTGAAATATTGCTTGAGCAACTTGAGTCCTGTGCGGCATAAGATTAGTATAATCACTTTCAGTTAGACGAACTGCTAATAAAATCGCATAAGCTGCGTAGAATATCTCATACTCTACCTTAAAAAATGACTTCCAGTAAAGGCGTAATTCTTCCTTCCCGTCCTTTTGTGATTGGCACAAGCGGACACATTGACCATGGAAAAACGACATTGGTCAAAGCCCTCACGGGAGTGGACACAGACCGTTGGGACGAAGAAAAAAAACGTGGCATTACGATTGACCTTGGATTTGCTCATTATGAAGATGAAAAGGGAAATCAATTGGCATTCGTGGATGTTCCAGGTCACGAAAAATTTATTCATAATATGCTTGCCGGAGTGGCAGGTATAGACGCAGTTTTACTCGTAGTAGCGGCAGATGAAGGTGTGATGCCTCAAACACGGGAACACTTGAATATCTGCAATCTGCTGAAAATTAAAACCGGCCTGGTGGCACTTACACGGATTGATCTGGTGGAGGGTGCGGATATGGTGGAACTCTGCCGGGAGGAAGTTTCAGAATTACTGCAAGGCACTTTTCTCGAAAGCATGCCGGTGATTCCGGTTTCCGCCAATACGGGAGATGGACTGGAGGAACTCCGGAAAGCATTAACAAAACTGCCACAGCAAATTCAGTCTCCTGAAATTGAAAAACCTTTCAGGTTAAATGTAGACCGCTCCTTCACGATCAAGGGGTTTGGTACAGTTGTTACCGGAACAGTGCTAAGTGGATCGGTTATTCAAGACGAAGAGGTACAGCAATTTCCGCAACGCCGCAGCGTTCGTATACGGGGATTGCAGGCCCACGGCCAAGCAGTCAAAGAAGTTAATGCGGGACAAAGGGCTGCGCTGAATTTGGCGGGAATTGCCAAAGAAGAAATTCAGCGTGGTGACCAATTGGCAAAAGCGGAGTCTTTACTCACCAGTTACATGCTGAATGCCTCGCTGTCCCTCCTCGAAGATGTTTCTGCTCCGTTGAAAAACAGAACCCGCATAAGGCTCCATATTGGCAGCAAGGAAGTTTTTGGTCGGATTGTACTATTAGAAGGCGAAGCTTTGTCTCCCGGGAAAACGGCTCTGGTTCAATTTCGTTTGGAAAGTCTGGTCAGTTCGAGACATGGCGACCGTTTTATTGTCCGGAGCTATTCACCAATGTACACCATAGGCGGGGGAATGGTGATTGATCCTTCTCCCAGCAAATCCCGGAGAATACTGCATGAGCTTCCTGAGCGTCTCAAGCGTTTGCACGATGGTGATGAAAATGTACGTTCGGCGGAAGTGATCTATCTGCAATCTGTGAGGGGAGTAATTGAATCAGAATTTACGGTGCGTTCAGGTCTTTCTGCAAAACAGTCCGGAAAAGTTTTACAGCTTTTACAAAGTCAGCAGCAGGTACTTTGCGTCGATCCTATCTGCAAGCGTTATTTGCATGTGGAGCATGTCGAACGCATCGGCCAGTTTTTGTGCAAGGTTTTAGCTATGCATCACAACAAATTTCCGGATCGTGAAGGCATGACCCGCTCTGAACTGGCGGGGAAGATATCCCTGATTTTTACAGAAAAAGAGGTTGAAGTTCTGCTAAAATACATGGTGAAGGCGGGTACGATTTTACAAAATGAACACTACTTCGCAATGGCGGAGCATCAGCCGCGGGTTTCTCAATTTCAGGAAGACAGTTTTTCGCGCTGTCTTGTACTGCTCAAGAGCGGAGGTTTTCAGCCTGTGCGTCGGACTCGTTTACTGGAAGAACTGGGACTGAAAGAGAAAGATGGTGTCGCGATGCTAAAATCCGCGACTTTTTCCAAACGGCTTGTGCGTGTTGCGGAGGACTTGTATTATGCTCCGGAACAAACTGCAGAAATATTGGCTAGTCTCCGGAATTATTTGCATGATAATCCAAATATTACCGTGATTCAATTCAAAGAATTATTAAACATTTCTCGCAAACATGCTATTGATTTATTAGAGTATTTTGACAGTCAACACCTCACAATTCGGGAAGATAACCACCGTGTTCCAGGTACAATTTTAGCTTCCAACACTTGAAAGAAAAATTGGAAAACAAAGTGATTTTACTTCGAATTGCAATTTTCCCTGTTATATCCTGTGCTCTGCTGAGTTTCGGAATTTTCCAGTCAACTTCCGGAAACGTATTTGCCCAAAGTCTGCTGAGTGACAGTACGTGGTTAGAGCAAAATTCAGAAGTCACGAACAAAACAGAATCCGCCGGAAAAACAGAAGTTTCCGGAATAGCAGAAATCTCCGAAGAATCAGAAGACTCCGGACAAAATACTCCACACTTGCCCGCAGACTTGTTTTCAACTCCTACTACTCTGTCTGAGCCTGTACAAACCCGAATTGAAAGCAGTGCTCAAAATTATCCTGTTTCCCCGTCAATTTCAAAAAAACCCGCGCTTCCTTTGATAAATGAGGAAGAGGGGAACACAATTTTTTCAGGATCATTTCTCAGCAGACTGTTTCCGTGGTTTTCCGATGAAGAACAAACCGAATCCGTGAACCCCGCAACTG
>JYMV01019662.1_pt1 | contig 11341 bp, 14 predicted proteins | sample 338911 | NCBI WGS metagenome assembly JYMV01 (sample SAMN03354496, study PRJNA234377) | hydrothermal vent metagenome | biome: Deep sea; feature: Hydrothermal plumes at the Eastern Lau Spreading Center, Western Pacific Ocean; material: Seawater | place: Tonga | collected 2009 | depth 2000 m m
CCAGCACCGGAAACGATACAGATTCCAAACACAATTATGACTTATGAAAACTGAATCCTAAATCTGGTATAACTAGTGGGGTCTGGTCACAACCAACCGTTATTAAACACGCAAACAAAATAAAGGAAACTGGTTTAAATTTCATGATTATACCTCTCCGCAAATAGAATGGTTGGAATCATACGTTTCATGTTTTTCAACCCTCCGAATACCCTGATTTTGTTATAATTGGGCTATCCATGCAATACATCATAATTTGAAACCTATGAATATTAAAAACAGTCTGAAGCGAATATGGATTTTTGGTTCGGGGTTGTGGATTGTATTGTGGATATTCGGTTTTACAGTGAGTGCAGATTTGGATATAGGGTGGAATGTCTTTTGGACGGGAATAATTGGTTTTGCAATATGGTGGGCACTTTATTGGAGGATTTCTGGATTTTTTAGTGATGAAAGCAATTAGGATAATGGAAGGATAAAGAGCCTATGGCTCCTTGGCATTGGAGGATGAGAGAATAGCCACACTCGATACATAAAAGTTGGTGTGAAATAAATTAAAGGAGGATGCTATGAACAAAGATTCTTGGATTGCACTGATAATCGCCAGTATTATCACTATTATTGCAGCAACACCACTTTACTATTCCCGTGACTATGCCCGTGGGCAAAAAGGTAAATTTTCGGAAGGTTCAGATAAAAAACTGACAGAGCCAATGAAGCGAACAGAAGGAAATTCCGGGCCAATATCAGAGGGTACCGAATGATATGGTCCAGAACCAGGATAAACACCAGCCCAAGTAGCCTATGAAATTGAATGCAACGAAATGCAAAAAGACAAAAAAGTTGAACAAGAACCAACGTTGAGCATATCAGCCAAGGTTATTTTGGTTGTTGTTATGGCTTTGTTGATGACTCTTTTCGTTTTAATGTGGAAGGGGTTAGGAGGCGGGCCAATCATAACTCCGCGTTCGGCACTTTAATATCATATCCGATTAATATCTGAAAATTTTTAAATTTTTTTTCGGGAAATTATTTAGACGGTGGATTACACCCATTCATATCCAACCCCGGCCTTCGTACCCTCCCCCGTCCACTTTTTGTCCGTGAACCCAACCCAAACCAGCCCTATTCAGCCCTAACCAAGTATCAGAATAGTCTTGGTTCGTGGGGTTTGTGGGAATACTTAGTGTAAGTTGCCGGATGATTTGGAGATGGGAATTCCTCAAGAAAATTGTGTTAATCTACTGAAAACAAACGTGGGTTTTTAAAATGGCCGAAATAATAGCTTCAATAACTTTAGCAGAGCAAATTGCTTCAATTGCTTTACTTGTTTCAATAGGTTCTGTTTTATATATGCAGCGTGCCATTAAACTTTCAGTACAACCCAACTTAAACATTGATCATAACTTTGCTTCACCAGAAAAAATGTGTGTCCAGGTTAGAAATGATGGCATAGGACCAGCAAGAATAATCAAGCTAAAAGTTCCTTTTAAAAATATTTTTAAAGAACATAACAGTGATAACGGATGGAAATATGTTTCAAATGAACGAAAACAATTTAGAGTTGAATTTGCTAAATATTCACTCAAGCCCGGTGACTCCATCATTGCTGGAAATGCAATAAATTTAATTTCATTAAAAACAAGCGGTAACTTAGGAAATATTGAGAAAGAAGTGAAAGACTTTCTCCTATTTGTAAGTGACATAAAATTTGAAATAAAATATGAATCTTTCGATAAAAAAATACACGAACCAGTAAGTTGGGATGGCTCAAAAAAAACCTGTTTGGTAAGTTCTGAACGTCCATTATAATGTTATAGGTTTTATTTAGACTAATCCTGCATAGAAGAGTTTTTTATATCAACCACTAAGGAGGCTGATTATGAACCGCTTTAAAAATTTCATCATCCTGCTTGTTATTCTGATGTTTCCGACTGCTGCAATTGCATCGAGCAAAGCCAGCCTGGATCTTTGGAAACGCGACCCCTTTTTATACGGCCCCTGCGGGCATTGTGCAGAACTCTTAACCTTCCCCGGAAATAAAGAACGGGCTGACTTTTCCGAATATGGTTTTCACGAACAATCCGGTTATTACACGATCAACCTGACCGGACCAAAGGGAACCGCAGTGACCTTGTTTGGCCTACAAGATTACCGAACGGATAGTGGTTACTTGGTGATCATCAAAGAGGACGATGAGGACATAGAGATTACCGACCTTGAATCTTTCCCTTCTGAGGCATGGACAACCACAAAAAATGAAACCGGTGGTAACTATTCTGTCTTTTACCTACCCCACCAGAATTTCAAATCTCTCATCGCATCCATACAATGGGGAAAAGGCCCGCAGTCGAGAACCGGAAACTAAAGCTCTCTATGAGGATGGAGGTTAGGGAAACGGTATTTAGGAGTCAAACTTCAATTTCATAACCAGAATTGCCAAAACTAAAATCAAGGTGACCGAATTCCATATTATCATTGGAGGTTCCTGAATTAGAAATCCATAAACCAGCCAGAACAGCACCCCCACGCTAAAAACGGAAAACATACCCAAAGAAAGATCAGAAGCCGACCTGGTTTTCCATGTTTTCACTACCTGCGGCAAAAACGAAATAGTGGTTAAGAACCCTGCAAAAAAACCCACCATAGTGGTTGTGCTCATTTTATTCAGCCTCTAAAAAAAGTTAATTCTTTCGAATCAAAAAGAATCCTCCCACCAGCAACAAGATACCGACCCATCGGGCTTCACTCATTTTTTGAATGGGAAAACCGAACCATCCAAAATGGTCCATTAAAACCGAAGCGACTAATTGACCTGCCAGCAGTAACCCGACCAGAGCAAGCATGCCTATTTTGGGTCCTGCAAGTATGGAGCCCAAAACCACTACGGCGCCAATGAGACCTCCTCCCCATACCCAAACAGGCATTACGGCAAACTTGCCGAACCCGGGAAAAGGAACTTTTAGAAAAACCACACTTGCCAACAGACATAATGCCCCCACTATAAAGGAAACCAACGCCGCTAATAGCGGACTGTTGACAAACCGCGCCAGTTCCGCATTAATACCAACTTGGACCGGCAGCAGGAACCCCACAAAAAATGCCAAAGATATATAAATATAATTCATAACGCCTCCGTCTGAAATCTAGCTTTGCTATTCTTCCGCCAGCTCTTCGGCCAAATCAATGACTAACCTGAGGGTTCCTATGAGGTACAGACGATCTTCCTCCTCCATATCCTTCAACCAATTTTCATAACCATATTGAGCTAGTTGATCCCTTCCAGAAATTCCATTTCCACGGTCAGCATCAAGATCACTGAGGCATGAAAACTCCTCCTGTGCCTGAGTGGCAACCTGGGAATAGCTTTCTGGGCCCTGAATATATTTGAAAGTTGTTGAAGTTTCTAGCAGCTGCTCTGACAATTCTATTAAAATGGGATGCGATTGAGAATTCATGATAAAAAAAGCTCTAATAGGGTTGAAAATTGTTAATTTCTTCCTATAATTACAATCCCGAAGGGAAAATATCAAATCATTATAGGATACTTATATTTCTATAGCTCATAATTCACTTACCGGAGAATAAGAATGATGGTACCCGACCAGACTTTGGATCTCGATGAATTCATGCAAGGTTTAATAAAAAGGAATCCTGGAGAAATAGAATTTCATCAAGCGGTTGAAGAAGTGGCCGCCAACGTCATTCCTTTCATCAACAAGCACCCAAAATATATCAAAAACCGAATCCTGGAGCGAATGACCGAACCGGACCGAACAATAATTTTCCGGGTTTGTTGGGAAGATGATGAAGGAAATGTCCGTACCAACCGGGGTTACCGCATACAAAGGGGGGCTTCGCTTTCATCACTCTGTCAATTTAAGCATTCTCAAGTTTCTGGGTTTTGAACAAACTTTCAAAAACAGCCTGACCACTCTTCCCATGGGTTCCGGAAAAGGTGGAGCGGATTTTAACCCAAAAGGAAAGTCGGAACGGGAAATCATGCGTTTTTGTCAGGCATTTATGACAGAACTATCAAAGCATATCGGCGAAAACGTTGATGTTCCCGCAGGAGATATAGGGGTGGGTGCAAGGGAAATCAGTTATATGTTCGGTCAATATAAGCGCCTGAAAAATGAGTTTACAGGAACTTTGACCGGAAAGGCCCTTGAATTTGGCGGAAGCCTCATACGAAAAGAAGCCACGGGTTATGGTTGCGCCTATTTTATGGAAGAAATGCTGAAAAATCAGGGCGACTCCATTGAGGGAAAAAACTGTATTGTCTCAGGATCCGGGAATGTCGCCCAATTTTGCGCCCAGAAAATAATGCATTTAGGGGGAAAAGTTTTGACTCTATCTGATTCCTCCGGGTTTATCCATGACCCTGATGGATTGAACGAAGAAAAACTGGATTTCATTATTGATTTAAAAACCAACCGCCGAGGAAGAATTGCTGAGTTCGCCGAAAAATTCAATTGCAAATTCCATAAAGACAATAGACCCTGGTCCATAAAAGCGGACCTGGCATTTCCCTGTGCCACCCAAAATGAACTTGAATTACCGGATGCCAAACAGCTCATAAAAAATGGATGCAAGGCCATCGCGGAAGGCGCCAACATGCCCACAACTAAAGATGCGATTGAAGCTATCCATAAAGCCAAAATCATTTTCTCACCCGGAAAAGCCTCCAACGCGGGAGGCGTCGCGGTATCCGGACTTGAGATGACCCAAAACAGCATTCGCCTTTCGTGGCAAAGGGAAGAACTGGAGGAGCGATTAAAAACAATTATGCATGATATCCACCAGCAATGCGTCAATTATGGAACAGAAAAAGATCACGTCGATTATATTAAAGGTGCAAACATAGCTGGCTTTGTAAAAGTCGCCGAAGCAATGGTTGCTTATGGCGTAATCTGATAATTTTATTTTACTGCAATGGATATTTACCAACTAATATCCAATTATCCAAACATAAAAACCAATAATATAAAATATGGCCTCTAAAAACCCATCCTTTGACATTGCCTCCACCACCGATCTGGCGGAGGTTCAAAACGCCTGTAACCAAACAATGCTTGAAATCCGACAAAGGTTTGATTTCAAGGGAAGTAAATGCAAGGTTGAACTGGATTCGAAAAAGGCCCAGGTAACCATTAATGCTGATGATGGACACAAATTGAATTCTGTCATCGATATTTTGCAAAGCAAGCTCATCAAAAGGAAGGTATCCATTAAAGCACTAGAATATGGAAACGTTGAATCCGCTTCTGGGGATGCAGTCCGACAGGTTATTACCATCCAGCAGGGAATTCCCCAGGATAAAGGAAAAGAAATCGTAAAGTTTATAAAAGGCCTGGGATTGAAAAAAATTCAAGCCCAGATAATGGACGACCAGGTTCGGGTAAGTGGAAAAGATAAAGATGACTTGCAATCAATCATAGCAAGCCTGAAAGAAAAAGACTTTGGAATTGATATGTCGTTCACAAACTATAGATAGTTCCCCACCTTTTATTCTTTAACCTTTTATATTTCCGAGGTGGTCAAATGAATAAAACATGGCCCCAAAGGACAGCAAATGCAGTGTTCAATTGAAACCTAAAAGTTCCAAAATTTTTTTTCCAAACACTCTGCCACTGGAGTCATCTCCAGCCGTCACAACACGGTTAGAAGAAATGAGGGGCTCTTCCACAACGAACGCTCCGGCATCTTCAAGTTCTCGAATACATTTTTCATCGTGTGGAGCAGAAACCTCCTGACGGTTAAGGAGTCCGGCTCGAGCCAAAGAAACCACTGACAGTCCTAATGCCCCAACCACTTTACCCGCCCGAAAATGATCCGTTAAGATTTGCGGTAGAATCGGATCATTCCATATTGAATTTTTAGCGCCCTTCCCTCCTATAACCACTACTGCATCGTATTTTTTATTCGGGGATAACCTTTTATCCCAATCAACTAAAATCCCATCAGGAAGAATTCTTGTTTTCTTTTCTCCGACAGCCTCATTTCCTGACTTGGAAAGGATAATAGTCTTCAGCGGTATCTCTTCAAAAACAGATTTCAATTCTAATAATTGTTCATCACAAAAACGGTTTTGGGGGATAACCAACAGGATAATTGCGGATTCTGGGTTCACCATTTTCATTTCAAACTCCCCCCATATCAATAAATATTTAATATTTTTAGAGTTACAGAATTAGGTCCACACATTAGGATATACCTACACATTCAGGTACATATTATAAGGACATTATCTGCATTGATGTAGAGCCTTGAATGATTTTTAAACATATGCTAAAGGACGATTGCTTACACTTCCGGGAAAGGACGCATCATGGCTATTGGAAAAGTAAAATGGTTCAGCAATCAAAAAGGTTATGGTTTCATCCAAACAAGCGAAGGAGAAGATATATTTGTACATTTTTCCGCAATTCAGGCTGAAGGATTCAAAACTTTAGGCCAAGGGCAAGAAGTAGAGTTTGAAATCAGCGCGGGCCCAAAGAGCCCACAAGCCGAAAACTTGGTCACCAAGTAATTCTTTCATGGAAATCTACTACTTTCTAAACCGATAGAGTTCTCTGCCGGTTTTTATATTTTTGTCATATAATCCCTGAATAAAACTAGCGGATACCCTCCCCATTTCTAAAGGAGCTTTTTATGCCCATCCTAATGACAGCCCGCTATCAGATCCGGCCCCATGCTATAGACCGTTGCAAAAAAGCGATTCAAGCTTTGGTAGACCATGTTAAAGAAAATGAGAAGGAAACCCTTTTTTACATGGCACAACAGGAAATACTAAACCCCTATGCTTTTTTACATATTATGGTATTCAAGGATGAAGTAGCTCTGACCTTACATCGTTCTTCCAAAGCAGCGGAACATTTCGTTAACGTCTTATACCCCGAAACCATCGACCCCCTTGAATTTAAAGAATATAATTTGACAGCCACAAATTTTAAAATTTAAAAGGGAAAAATTCCGTCAGCCATTGATATCCTTCAAAAGACCAGCCAATTCCTCAAGATCACCTTTAAGACGGGAAGGAGGACTTAATTCGCCCATCTCGTCATAATCTTCAAGTTTGGGATTACCCGCCAACTCCATTGTTGCCTGCCCCTCTTCATCTATCAGAAAATATTTTCGTAGCTGATAATGTCGGTCAATCCGAATCCAGTTTTTACCATCCCCGGAAAGTTCATCGGTGCCAAGTAAAACTTTTTTCCTAATGAAGGTGATCAGGTTTTGTGAGGATACGTTGTTGACTTTGGTTTTACCCCTCCGAATCATCACTAGTTTTAATGGTTTTCTAGGCATGGAAAGAAAATTAAAAGGGACAGGAATCAAATAATTTTAGCAGAGGAGTCAGGTGGCGATTTCCAGCTAAACAAGTCTGCCACCATTAAGGCTACGCCAATGGTTATGCAGGAATCCGCAATATTAAAAGCCGGAAAGTGATGCCCATTGATGATGAAATCAAAGAAGTCGATCACCTCTCCATGAAGGGTTCTATCAATAAGGTTGCCAATCGCGCCACTAAATATCAAAATCAAACCGGCTTGCACCAGTTTTTTTTCTTTAGGGTTCTGATGAAAAATCACAAGGATCGCCAAAATTGCGATAGCAGAAATAGCTATAAACATCAGAGCTTTATATTCGAACTGCTGGTCTGCAAACAGCCCAAATGCCACCCCGGAATTTCGGATATGGGTTAGATTGAAAAGGCCTTCCATCACCTCCACCGAATAATTGAGGGGAATATGAAGCGTAACCATGAACTTGGTGTATTGATCCACCACAATCAAGACCCCAGAAATAACAAATAGAAGGAAATATTTATTGCTCAAGCCACTCATGCTCCTGCCGTCTGAAGATGATCCTCACAACGCGAGCAAATCTCACCGTTTGCCTTTCCTTCCTTAACATCTGGCTCAAAATAATGCCAGCAACGTTCACATTTTTTCCCAGGATGCATTTCCGAAAAAACCTTTACTCCTTGTAATGAATCACTCTCAAATATTTTCTCTTCAGAGCCTATACTGTCGACTAACACGACCTCGGAAACAATAAAGATATATTTCAATTCATCGTTTTTAACAATGGCCTTGAAATTATCGGGCAATTCCAGTTTAACAATGGAATCTAAAGAGTGACCAATAATTTTATCTCTTCTGCTGGTTTCCAGTGCCTTGCTCACCTCACCTTTTAATTCAACGAGAAACTCCCATTTCTTTACAAGGTTTTCATCAAAACTTACATTCTCTGGATCCAGAAACTGAGACATGTGAACACTTTCTTCATCCACGCTATTCTTAGGTAGATGATTCCAGACCTCCTCAGCAGTAAAACTAAGTATGGGAGCTATTAACCTTACCATTCCCATTAAAAGAATATGCAGGGCGGTTTGGCCCGAACGCCGTTCACGGGATTTAGCCGGATAGGTATATAGCCTATCCTTTATGATATCCAGATAAAACGCACTCAACTCGATAATGCAAAAATTTGAGAAGGAATGATAAAACACATGAAATTCATAGTTCTCATAAGCAGTTAATATTTTTCCCCTCAAAATATTAAAGCGATGAAGAATATACCGATCTAGCTCGAGCATCTCATTCACAGGCACCTGATCTTCCTTGCAATCGAAATCATGAAGATTCCCCAACAGATAACGCAAGGTATTACGAATTTTCTTATATGATTCCGTAAGCCGTTTTAAAATCTCATTGGAAACGCGAATGTCTTCACGGTAGTTTTCTGATGCAACCCAAAGACGGAGTATTTCCGCACCATACTGGTCAATGATTTTTTGCGGAGCAATCACATTACCTGCTGATTTGGACATTTTTTTACCCTTCCCGTCCACCACATAACCATGTGTTAGCACCGATTTATAAGGCTCCTTGCCTCTTGTCCCGATTGATTCCAGTAATGAACTGTGAAACCATCCCCGATGTTGGTCACTGCCTTCGAGATAAAGATCGGCTGGCCAGTTGAGTTCGGAATTTTTTTCAATAACCGCAACATGGCTGACGCCAGAATCAAACCAGACATCTAGAATATCGTCCTCCCTGGAAAATTCTTTTCCTCCACATTGGCAAACCGTTCCTTCAGGTAGTAGTTCTTCAGGCAAACTGTCAAACCAGAAATCCGCCCCGTACTTTTCCACCCCTCCAGCAATTCGTTCGAACAAATCGCTGGAATTTATAAAATCCCCACAGGCATTGCAGGTAAATAAAGTAATCGGAACTCCCCAGGATCTTTGCCGGGAAACACACCAGTCGGGCCGGTTTTCAATCATACTGTAAATCCGATCCCTGCCCCATTGCGGAATCCACTGGGTGCGGCCAATTCCATCCAAGGCATTTTTACGCAGATCCCTTTTATCCATTGAAATAAACCACTGGTTGGTTGCCCGGAAAATAATGGGCTGGTGGCACCGCCAACAATGTGGATAGGAATGTTTGATATTTTCGTCATGAATTAAAAAACCATCCTGCCTGAGTTTTTGGATGATCTCCGGGTTAGCTTTCCTGACAAACATTCCACCGAAGTGTTCCACATCAGGCCGAAAGACACCTCCGTCATCAACGGGGTTGTACGGTTCCAGGCCATATTTCAAGCCCACGATATAGTCATCCTGTCCGTGCCCCGGCGCGGTATGGACACAGCCGGTTCCTTGCTCCAAGGTAACATGCTCACCCAGGATGACTTTTGATTCTCGATTTATGAAAGGATGACGACAAACCGCGTTCTCCCAGTCTGCGCCCTTGCAAGATCCCAATATTTTATAATCCTTCAGTTCCCATTCGGATACCAACGTCGACAATCGATCTTCAGCCACAATATAGGTATCATCCCCATAGGCAACCGCAACATAAATGAACTCGGGATGCAGACAGATAGCAAGATTGGCCGGGAGGGTCCAAGGGGTCGTAGTCCAGATAACCATATACAGTTTTTCAGGATTCAACACTCCCAAACTTTGGGGAATTCCAGACTGCACCGGAAATTTGACATAGATTGATGGCGAGGTGTGCTCGTCATGTTCCACCTCGGCTTCAGCCAAAGCGGTTTTGCAGGAAGTACACCAATGGACCGGCTTAAGACCTTTATACACTAGTCCTTTTTCGACAAATTTCCCAAACTCCCGCACAATGGTCGCTTCATAGGAAAAGTTCATCGTCAGATAAGGGTTCTCCCAATCGGCAAATATCCCCAACCTTTTAAACTCCTCCCTTTGAATATCGACAAACTCCTGGGCATAAACCCTGCATTGTTTACGGATTTCTGATTTTTCCAGGTTCAACTTTTTTTCTTTTAGCTTTTTACCTACCTTATGTTCAATGGGAAGGCCATGGCAATCCCATCCGGGTATAAACCCCGAATCAAACCCTTTCATATTCATGATTTTGACAATAAAATCCTTCAGGAGTTTGTTTAATGCATGGCCAATGTGAATATGGCCGTTGGCATAGGGCGGCCCATCATGAAAAACAAATTGGGGTTTACCCTTGGCTGACTGGCGGATTTTTTCATAAAGCTTTTCCTTTTCCCAATAGGCCAATAATTCTGGCTCTCGCTGGGTCAGGTTGGCTTTCATCGGAAAATCTGTGCTGGGTAAATTAAGTGTATCTTTCATTTCCATAAGATATAAACAACAGCTCCTACGTCAGTTTCATCGCTTGTTTTACCTGCTCTAGAGTAGACTTGGCCACGGCATGGGCCTTGAGAGTGCCTTCCCGCAGGATCTCTTTTACGTCACCGGGCCGGGCGAGAACCTCCTCCCGTTTCTCCCTCATCGGCCTCATGCCTTCAAGCATCGTTTGTGTAAGCATCTTTTTGCAGTCCCCACAGCCTATTTTTGCCGTCCGGCAATCGGATTCTATTTCATCTCTCATCGTTTGCGGAGAATAGATTTTATGAAACGGGTACAGGTTGCAAACATCGGGATCACCCGGATCTTCACGTCGGGCACGAGCCGGGTCCGTAAGCATAGACTGAACTTTTTTGGCGATCTCCTTTTCGCTGTCTGAAAGAAAAATGGCATTATTATAGGTCTTGCTCATTTTCCTTCCATCCAACCCGTTCAACTTGGGAATATCCGATATTTTTGCTGCAGGTTCGATGAATACTTTCTTTTTATAAAGCTTGTGAAACCGCCTGACAATTTCCCGCGATATTTCAAGATGCGGAGCCTGGTCTATGCCAACTGGAACATAGTCCGCTTTATATAAAATAATATCTGCAGTTTGGAGAACAGGATACCCCAAAAACCCATATGAACTCATATCCACATTTTTAATTTCGTCCTGCTTTTCCTTATAAGTCGGATTTCGCTCCAGCC
>JYMV01030836.1_pt1 | contig 11337 bp, 12 predicted proteins | sample 338911 | NCBI WGS metagenome assembly JYMV01 (sample SAMN03354496, study PRJNA234377) | hydrothermal vent metagenome | biome: Deep sea; feature: Hydrothermal plumes at the Eastern Lau Spreading Center, Western Pacific Ocean; material: Seawater | place: Tonga | collected 2009 | depth 2000 m m
GCAGGTGGAAATAAGCCTCAAATTCGGCAATAAAGTGCAATAAAAACAAAAAACCTTACTTTAGGACAATAAAGTATATCCAATATATGCTGCATATGCAATCACCAATCCAATTCCAGCTGGTCTTGGGATAATACCGGACCTTAAGAATGCAATTAAAACAATGCTAAAACCAATCATAATGAAGTAGTGAGTAAACATGCCCGGCACAACTGCGATGCCAGTAATCACTGATGAAATTCCTAGAATCATAAGAATGTTGTAGATATTGCTTCCAACAATTGTGCCAATTCCTATGTCTGTGTGTCCTTTTCTGATTGCAATTACGGAAGTGATAAGTTCGGGAAGCGAGGTGCCTATGGCAATAATAGTTATTCCTATCACTGTTTCAGATATTCCAAGATTTTCCGCAATTAATACAGCGTTTTCTACAGTAAGAAAGCCGCCAAAATATAGAAGTGCAGCACCTATCACAATTAGCGCTATTGCTCTTGGGACTGGTGTCTTTGTGGCTGCAGAATCTTCTGTTGCTTCATTCCTTTCTTTTTTTGCCCTTGACAACGTATAAGCTGTAAATGCAATCAATCCCGCAACTAGTATAATGCCATCATATTGTGAAATTTCACCGTCAACAGACATTGCAATCAAAAGTAATGTGACACCAATCATGATTGGGACCTCTTTTCTAGTGGTTACCTTTTTTACAACAAGTGTAGAAATAACTGCGCACACACCGATTACCATGCCTATGTTGCTGATGTTGCTTCCAACTACATTACCCAAAATTAGATCTGTATGTGAGCCTACTATAGCTGCCATACTGGCAGCCAATTCAGGAGTTGATGTTCCATATGCTACAATTGTCAGGCCTATGATCATCTGACTAATTCGGAGTTTTTTGGCGATTGCCACACCACCTGATACTAGCCAACTTCCCCCAAAGCAAAGTATGACCAGGCCTACAATAGTTAGTAGTACATTAACCGCAATTTCCACGTAGAAGTTTGAAAATGGTTTGTTTAAAACAGGTGTTTTATTGAAATTTCACACTTGAAACAACCAATATAGATCTCATTTTCGAGGCTTGTTTAAGATGTAGCTAGGATAGCTCAAAAAAAACTTAGATCAAGGTTAATAAGGTAATTTACCGTACTGTACCGTATAATGCGAGCCAGATTGACATACATTCCTATCGAGGTAGCAGAGCAATTCAGTGATTTCATAATAGAAAAAGATGAAGAAGTATTAGATGCAGTAAAAGCTAGAACACGTGATTACAGCACTTTATCATTGATTAAGCTACTCTATCAGCTTCGAGGTAACTCGATGACATTTTCTGATTTGTATGTAAAATCAAAGATAAGAATGAAAAAATCTTTCCTCAACTATCTACATCTTTGTCTTAATTACAAATTTATTACAAAAAAACCAATTGGTCAAAATGTTTTTTACTCTATTACAGAAAATGGCATGACCATGCTTAATCTATTCATGCAAAAACATGACTAGAATTCAATGAAAGAATAATTAGTCCGTAAAAACCCAAGAAAAGTGTGCAGGATAAATTATTCTCAAACTGTGAAATATATGAAATTAAAAAAGATGTTTTAAACAGTCCCATAGTTTTTGCGGGGTTTGTCGGTGCGGGTCTTGTTGGTCCACTATCTGTAGGATATATGATTGACAAATTAGGGATGGAAGAAATTGCGTACATTAGATCAAGGCATTTACCTCCTTCAACTGTTTTCATGCAAGGAAGACTAAGGCATCCATTCCGTATATACACAAACAAAGAAAGAACTATCTGCGCAATAATATGCGAGATTACTCTGCAAATGGAAGGGCTGTATGATATTATTTCTACAATCTTGAATTGGGTAGAAAAAAAAGGTTCACATGAAATTGTAATTTTAGACGGCGTTGCAAGCACAACTCATGATGGTAAGGCATTCTGTGCAGCCGAGGAAGACCTATGTCGCATTATGGAGAACAATGGTATCAATATGATACCACAGGGATTTGTCACTGGCGTTGCGGGGGGACTGTTGAATGAATGCTTAATGCGAAAAATTCAGGGAGTTACTTTACTAGTAAAAGCGAATGATAAAAGACCGGATCCCCTTGCAGCAGCAACTTTGGTAGATGCTGTAAATAGAGCATACGATATGAAAATTGATACTACTGATCTTCGAAAAAGGAAAAAGAAAATTGGAGCAGATTTCAAGGAACTTTCAGAAAAATATACAGAACACAGAAAAACTGACTCTAGTATGTACATGTAACATGGCAAAAAAATTCTTTTACCCAAGATTTGAGGCAAAAGTATGGCAATAACTTACAAAAAAGCAGGAGTGGATATCACTGAGATTAAAAAAAGTCAGGCTGCAATTGGGAGGATTATATCATCAACACATAACATACAAAAATTTGCAAAAACAACACATGGTTTTGGACATTATGCTGGTGTAGTTCAAATTCCTGGTGGCAAGCTTTTGGCTACGCATACAGATGGCGTTGGTACAAAGATTCTCATCGCAAACATGCTGAAAAAATATGATACCATAGGAATAGATTGCATCGCAATGAATGTAAATGATATAATTTGCATCGGTGCAACTCCAATTTCATTTGTTGATTACATAGCTGCAAACAAAAATAATCAACAAATATTCAAAAAAGTAGTTCAAGGATTAGCTAAAGGCGCAAAAAAATCCCAAGTGCCAATAGTTGGTGGTGAAACTGCCATCATGCCTGATTTGTTTTCAGGAAATGGTTTCGCTATGGATTTGGCTGGCACTGCTGTTGGAATACTTTCAAAAAAAGAGATGGTACTTGGAAAGTCAATTAGAACAGGTGATGTAATAATTGGAATCAAGAGTAGCGGTCTCCATTCTAATGGATATACACTTGCAAGAAATGCACTATTATCGAAGTACAAATTAGGCGACAAAGTAAAGGGTGTAGGAAAACTGGGAACCGCCATGCTAACGCCTACAGAGATTTATGTCAAACCTGTACTTGAAGCACTATCAAAATGCAAAATTCATGGCCTGGCACATATTACAGGTGGGTCATTCACCAAACTCTTACGATTAAAAAATATAGGATTTGATTTAACTAACCTGCCCAAGACCCCTCCGCTAATGCAGTTGATACAAGATTGTGGCGTTGAAGACAATGAAATGTACAGGACGTTTAACATGGGGGTAGGATTTTGTGTTGTTTTGCCAAAAAACGATGTGGCAAAAACTCGAAATATTTTCAAAAAACACAGGCTAACATCTTATGAAATAGGAAAAATAACTAGTAAAAAGGGAGTTTTCATAAACTCCAAAAAAATTGCTTAATCTGTTTACCCAATTTGAAATATATTTTTAGTAAATACTGCCATATATGGGAAAAATTCCATAATTACTAAATGGACGTAGAGATCGCATCTCATTTTTCAATGAGAGGAATGGTGATTGGAATTGTAGCAGTTGTAGTGCTGAATCTTATGCTGTTTACGCTTCCAGAGTATGTAGGACTCGAGCTTACCCTTACAATGATGGCAACTTTGGGCGTCTTGATTGGCATGTACGTAATTCTGATTACAGAAGTGATACACAGAACTGCCCTTGCACTTTTTGGCGCACTTGTGATGCTAATTGTTCTATTTATGACTGGTGTACTTGACCCACATGATAGTGTAGACTTTGTAATCGGTGCGATTGATTTCAACACAATTGGTCTTCTTTTAGGAATGATGGTAATTGTTGGAATTTTGGGAGAAACAGGAATTTTTCAATACATTGGAATTAAGGCTGCAAAAATTTCAAACGGAAATGTCTGGAAGTTAATGATTTTACTGGCAATAATAACTGCCGTCGGCTCTGCATTTTTGGACAATGTAACAATGGTCTTGCTTATGGTACCTGTGACAATTTCAGTATGTAGAATACTAAACATCAATCCGGTATCACTGATTTTGGCTCAGATTTTTGCATCAAACATTGGTGGAGCAACAACTCTGATTGGTGATCCGCCAAACATTATGATTGGTTCGGCAGCTGGAATTGATTTTATGACGTTTGCTTACCACATGACACCAGAAATTATTATAACCATGGCTGTTACAATTGTACTTTTCAAATTCATGTTTAGGAAAGATCTTAAACAAAAACCAGAAAATATTGAAAAGCTTAAAGCGTTAGACGAAAAAAAAGAAATCAAAGATATTATGCTGCTAAAAAAGTCAGCAATAGTTCTTGGTGCTGTAATTGTTATGTTCATGCTGCACGGAATGCTAGGCCTAGAGGTGTCTATAATTGCATTAGGTGGAGCAGCAGTGCTTCTGGTAATAACTGGCAAGCAGCCATACATAGCGTTTAGACATGTAGAGTGGCCAACCCTGCTTTTCTTCTGTGGCTTGTTTGTCATAGTAGGCGGTGTTGAGGTTTCTGGTGCTTTAGAACTTCTTGCACATAATATACTGGAAATTACTGGTGGAGAATTAGGTACAACAATGTTTACTATAACAATGGTGTCTGCATTTGCGTCAGCTTTTGTGGATAATATTCCATTTACTGCAACAATGATCCCAATAATTGAAAACATATCTGTTGACCCAGTGTTCGCTGATAACATATCTGGATTTTCATACAATCCATTGTGGTATGCACTTGCGTTTGGTGCAGACCTTGGAGGAAACGGCACACTAATTGGTGCAAGTGCAAATCTTGTGGCAATAGCTATTGCCGAAAAATTTGGATATAGAATATTCTTCAGGGAGTTTCTTATCAAGGGTATGCCAATAATGATTATAACAACATTAGTTGCATTTGGCGCATTTTACCTAAGGGTAATTTTCCTTTCGTAGAAAAAAGAGTATAAATTCAAGTTTTTCCCAAAAACGATGTTGCCAGAAACCCAGGAAAAAGCCAATACAGCAGATATGCTAGTTGCACATTTACTATATGGAAAAAAGAAACATGACGAGCAAAAAAATGTAGAATCTGAAGAAGTTGAACACCTCAATAAGGGTACTGATTATCTTACGACATTTTTACTTCAACAGGGAATAAAGCAAACAACAACTAAACCAACAAAACAAAAGCCTCTAACTGTGGATGAGCTAAAAAAACAATTTATTAAAAATCTTGTAAGCAATGGATATGTAACTATTGATGATTCTGGCAGAACCATTATTGCTGAAAAGGGTCAAACGTTTCTTGAACAGCAAACAAAAAAGGCAGAAAATAAAGTTGTTCTAGCCAAATTAATAAATTTAAGATATAGAAACAGTCTTGCCAGAAAAAATCAAAAACAAAAAAAAGTAAGTAAAAAATCAAAGCCTAGGTCCAAAAAATCTGTGAAGAAAAAAAGACGACGCTAGCTCTAATCAAATAATGTCAACATCTTTAAGGAATTTATGTTATAATCACTCAGAGCGACAGATGAAAAAAATTAATTTTTCCAAAGCATGCTGCGAGATATCGGAAAGTCTTTTGCAAATTGTAGAACCTACAAAAAATCAGGCAAAATCAGAGATCAAAAGAGTTTGTAGTAAATACTCGCTTGACAGGATTCCAAAAAACTATGAAATTTTATCTACTGTGAATGGAAAGTCATATGAAAAGCTCCAAAATGTTTTACTAAAAAAACCCGTAAAGACTGCATCTGGTGTTGCCGTAGTTGCCTTGATGGCAAAACCGTATGCATGCCCTCATGGAAGATGCACCTACTGTCCTGGTGGCTTGGAATTCAATACTCCTAACAGCTATACTGGAAAAGAACCGCTTACTATTTCAGCAATTGAAAATCAGTATGAACCGAAAGGTCAGATTGTTGAAAAGATAGAGAAGCTTCAAAAATATGGTCATGACATCACAAAAATTGAATTAGTAATTGCGGGTGGAACTTTTCTCTTCATGCCACAAGATTATCAAACAAAATTCATCAAATCGTGCTATGACACATTAAATGGATTTGAATCTGCAGACCTAGAAACTGCCAAAAAAGAAAACGAGATTGCAAAAATCAGAAACGTTGGATTTACAGTTGAAACCAAGCCAGATTATTGCAAAAAAGAACACATTGACCTAATGTTATCATATGGCGTGACAAGGGTTGAGATTGGCATTCAAAGCCTACACGAAAGAGTTTACGAGATTGTTAATAGAGGACATGACTACAATGACGTTATAGATTCATTCCAAATTTCAAAGGATTCCGGATATAAGATAGTTGCACATATGATGCCAGGTTTGCCTACAATGACACCTAAAGATGACATCCACGATTTCAAAAAATTGTTCAATGATTCAGAACTTAAACCGGATATGCTAAAGATTTACCCCTCGTTAGTTCTGAAGAATACTGCATTGTATGATGATTTTATTGCAAAAAAATACACGCCGTATTCTGATGAAGAAATGTTAACTGTACTGACTGAGGTAAAAAAGATGGTGCCAAAGTGGGTTAGAATTATGCGTATTCAGAGAGAAATCACACCAAATGAGATTCAAGCTGGACCAAAATCTGGTAATCTAAGACAAATTATACACAAACGGTTGAAGGACCAAGGATATTCTTGTAAATGTATTAGATGTAGGGAAGCTGGTCTTTCTAGAAAAAATATGCAGTCAGAATTTTTGAAACTGAACCGACAAGAATATGATTCCTCTAATGGAAGAGAAATTTTCATTTCTTTTGATGATAAGGATGAATCAATTTATGGATTCTTACGCTTGAGAAAACCTAGTGAACTGGCACACAGAAATGAAATTACACAAAATTCATGCATAGTTAGGGAACTTCATGTGTTTGGAAAATCAATTAAGATTGGTAACCATGAAGAAGATGGCATTCAGCATTCTGGACTAGGAAGAAAATTAATGAATGAGGCAGAAAAAATTTCAAAAGAGGATTTTGATTCAAAAAAGCTTCTTGTCATCAGTGCGGTTGGTACGCGTGAATATTATAAAAAATTAGGCTACTCGTTAGATGGACCATATATGTCAAAGCAGCTGAGGTAGGTAATGACAGAACAAAAAATAATTGGTAAAGGTACGTGGATAGATAAACTAGCTTACGAATTAGTTGAACGGGAAAAACAGCTTGGCAGAAACACTGACCTGATTATGGTGGAAAGTGGCTTAGGTGCTTCAGGTGTTCCGCATATTGGTAGCCTAGGTGACGCAGTTAGAGCATATGGTATCAAACTTGCTCTTGAAAACTTCGGCTACAAATCAGAACTAATTGCGTATTCTGATGATTTAGATGGTTTAAGAAAAATTCCTGAGGGTTTCCCAGAATCTCTGAATGAGTATTTGGGGAAAAGAGTTTCAATAATACCTGATCCGGATCCTCGAGGTTGCCATGACTCGTTTGGAAGTCATATGAACAGTATACTCCTTGATGGATTGGACCAACTAGGGGTAAAATATGAACATAGAACAGCACATGATACTTACAAAAATGGTCTTTTACAAGAACAAATTCACAGAATACTTGTCAATAGTAAAAAGATTGGAGACAAAATTGAGGAATTAACGGGTCAAACAAAATTTCAAAACAACCTTCCATATTTTCCAGTTTGCCAAAACTGTGATAAATTATACACGACAGAATCTTTTGAATATATTGAAGATGAAAAAAAGGTTAGGTATAGATGCAAAGATTCTGAGGTTGGTTCTAACATTATCATGGGTTGTGGACATGAAGGAGAAGCTGACATTACCAAGGATCTTGGAAAGTTATCATGGAAAGTTGAGTTTGCCGCTAGGTGGCAAGCCTTTGATATAAGATTCGAAGCATATGGGAAAGATATTATGGATTCAGTCAAAGTAAATGATTGGGTTTCTGATGAGATACTTGGATTTCCACATCCTCATCATGTAAAATATGAGATGTTTTTGGATAAGGGTGGTAAAAAAATATCAAAATCTCTTGGAAATGTAATCACGTCACAAAAATGGCTACGCTATGGAACAACCAAAACAATTCTCCTATTACTTTACAAGAGAATTACTGGTGCAAGAGAACTTGGGTTTGAAGATATACCTGCACTGATGGACGAATACAATGAATTAGAAAATATTTACTTTGGAAAAACCAAGGTGGACAATGAAGCTAAACTTGTAAAATCTAAAGGCCTTTATGAATATGTTAATCTTCTAAGTCCACCAAAAAATTCTAGCACACATGTAAGCTATAGACTGCTAATAGAATTATGTAAGATATTCAAAGATAATAGGCTAGAGCGTATTGCTTCAAAGCTGATTGATTATGGTACAATAAAAGAAACAAATTCTAATGTAGAAGATCTGATCAAACTTGCTGGGAATTATTCTGATGATTTTGAGGAAACAAAAATACCAGATACTGAATTTACAATAGATGATTCTGCTAAAGATGCTCTGAGACAACTAACTGACATACTATCAAAAGATGAGAAAATCGAGGATTTACAAAACTCGATATATAGTATAGCAAAAGAAAATCAAGTCCAGCCAAGGGACTTTTTCAGAATTCTTTACCAGATTATACTTTCAACAAACCGTGGACCAAAAATTGGACCTTTTATCGAGGATATTGGAAAGAAAAAAGTTGCGGAATCTATTAAGAAATACTTGTGATGTGATTGGCGCATAACGAACATAACAAGCCAAAAAGAAGTAGTTCTTATTTTTTGATCATTGCAGGAGCCATACTACTGATGGTTTCGCCTACACAATATTCAACCTATCCGGAATTATCTGCAGTTGGGTTAATTTTTGGATTTATTATAGGTGGTATTGGCTTTTATCTAAAATTTGTTCAGGGAAGAAAAGCTAGAAATGAAAGTTAACCTAAGGATAAAAGATTGAACTGGTTTAAACGTACAAATAAGAATGAGGGTAAAAAATCTGAAAATAAATCAACCCAAAACAATGAAACACGCAAAGAAATAGAGTCGAAAGAAAGAAAAAGTGAATCAGAAAATATCAAAGAAGAATTAAAAACAAATATAGAAAACTCTAATTCAATTTCTAAAAAACGTGAGCTGGTAGAACAAGAATATAACGAAGTCGTTAGAGATTTGATGATTTCAAAAAAAGAATTAAAAAATATAATGCAAGATATTCAAAAATCAAATAGTGAATATACTGATCTAGTCTCAAAAATAAAATCTACACGTGCTGATATGTATACAGCAAATACCGAACTAAAAGAAAAGAATGAAGAAAAAGAAAAAACCATGAAAGAATATGAAAAACTAAGTTTGGTAATTCGAGAAATTAATAACTCAAAAAAGGAACTTGTAGAAACAAAAACAGAGATTGAGAAGTATCACAAAGAACTTGAATCTGTAAAAATAAAAGTGAATGAATCCCCAGAACTGAATAGTTTGAGACAGGAAAAGAAAGATCTAGAAGATGAAATACTGAAAAAAAGAAAGGAGGTAGAATCTAGTATTAGAGAATTAAAGTCAGTTGAAAATGAAATGAGAAATACAAATAATAAAAAAGAATACAGTAATAATCAAGAATCAAGTAGTGTTATAGATGCAGCCAGTGCAGTTGTAGCATCCATGAATCAAAAATTACAGAATACAATGAAAGAACTAGCTGAAGTAAAAAAAGCACTAGAAAATGAACGTAAGCGCCAAAAAAATTAGTTCAAAAAGATAGGTAATGTTTTTTCCAACGAGTTTTTAGTTCTTCTTCCGTAAAGCCAAGATCATAAAGTGGTGAAGTTACTTCGCTAACTTTTTTGACTTTTACAATGACAATAGATTTGATAGAGCTTGTAACTCCCAGGCTTTTATAATGTGAAAGGATTTTGTTGAATTTTTTACCATCAGAGATGATTTTTGCAATTCCCTTAAAACGGTAGCCCCTTCTAGCAAATGGATCTACAACATTGATTTCAACTGACGGATTACTTTGCAAATTTCTAATTGTCTGAGGAGAACGAATGTCAGCAAATGCAAGTGTATTTTTGTCTAAACTGATGATTGTGCCTTTGGGCGATAGGTTTGGGGTTCCATTTGGTGAAACAGTTGCAACAAACCCAAGTTTTTGCTCAGACAGTAATTTGACAATCTCCTTGGTAATCATCTAAAATGATAAGATGAATTTGAGTTATTAAATTTGAAATTTAACGGGCCCGACCGGATTTGAACCGGTGACCTAATGCTCCGCAAGCACTCACTCTATCCAAGCTGAGCCACGAGCCCAATAAGAGACTCAGAAAAATTGTTAAAAACGTTTGGAAAATCTAAGCTTCTTTTTCAGCTTTTTTCACAAAAACATAATTCATTATAACACCAGCAATTATTCCACCGATTATTGGTGCTACCCAGTAAAGCCACTGTATTTCTAACAAACCAATATCCCCTGATACTACAGCTGGCGCAAATGATCGTGCAGGATTCATCGAAGCACCAGTTAATGGAACACCAACTAAGTGAAGCAAGAATACCATTCCTCCAATTGCTGCACCATAGACGCTTTTTGGTGCTTTTTTGTGAACTGCAGTCATAAAAATTACAACTACCAAAAAGAATGTAAGAATAATTTCTACCATAAATCCAGACATTACACTATTGTTAAGTAATTCACTTGGACCACCATGCCCACCCCAGAGAACCGGTTTTCCAATTTCTGGCAATATTGCAACCAAGGTTAACGTTGCAATAATACCACCAGTTACTTGAGATATGATATATCCTATACCGTCAGCAATTCCAATTTTCTTTGTAATCATCATTGGTATTGTGACAGCTGGATTGATGTGTGCGCCAGAAACATGACCAAAGGCATAGACCATAAGTGCAATTATTACACCATGTCCCAAAGAAATCATAATGATTGCTTCTATGGACAATCCTTCGCCGAAAACAACCACAGCTAAAATTACGGATAATGGACCGAAGAACACCAAGCCAAATGTTGAAATTCCTTCTGCAAGCCATGCTCTTAGATTTACCATTATTCAAAACCGAATTTTATTTCCATATAAAACATGCGAGTCAAACTATAGCTGAAGAATATTCAATTATAAGGTCTAATACTGAGCAAAAAATATGATTGAAGAAGGAGAATCCGTTCCAAAATTTCAGCTACCAGATTCTAATGGAAAATTGGTTAAATCATCTGATTTGAAAGGAAAGAAACATGTGATTTACTTTTATCCGAGAGATTTTACACCTGGATGCACCACAGAGGCAGATGAATTTTCAAAGGATTACAATAAATTCAAAAAAGCTGGAATTGAAATTGTTGGAATTAGTAAGGATGATGTTGATTCACATAGAAAGTTTTGTGATAAGATGAAGATTCCATATATTCTCCTCTCAGATGTTGATACGGA
>JYMV01037332.1_pt1 | contig 11337 bp, 12 predicted proteins | sample 338911 | NCBI WGS metagenome assembly JYMV01 (sample SAMN03354496, study PRJNA234377) | hydrothermal vent metagenome | biome: Deep sea; feature: Hydrothermal plumes at the Eastern Lau Spreading Center, Western Pacific Ocean; material: Seawater | place: Tonga | collected 2009 | depth 2000 m m
GTTCCTGTAAACTGTTCCTAAACTGATATTGGGAATTGAACGCTGGACCATTTCGAATATCCAATCGGCTGTTGGATGTGAGTTCGTATTATACACGATCTCTTTGATCTTCTCACGTTGGTGACTGTATCTCATTTTTAAATTTAGTTATTAAATAGGAATCATTCCTATTAATTGTTTGCAATTATTGTCGGTTTATATCCTGTAAGGTGATTAATTTTTAATGATTTTATTAACCAATAATTAGATTGAGGAAAATCAAATGGCAGACTTTACTTGCGAACATTGTGGAATGGGTGTTACTGGACTGACTTGTGTGAAATGTGGCGAGGAACTTGTTCATGATCATATAACGAAAGATGACGGCACACAGGTGGGTGTGGCCAAATGCCCTAAGGGCTGCGGTATGATCAAATCACCCATGTGCTGCGGATACGATATGTCCTGCAGCACCACAGATTCAGCCAGCGTATAACTGATTTATTTATATGATACTTAAAAAAAACCTGCCTGATCGGGTTTTTTATTATTATCTGTTTTGAACAATCCCCCTGAAAAGCACACCCCCTAAAACAAGCACTCCTCCCCATAAAGCCCAAGGTCCTAAAATACCAGCAAAGGATTAATGATGGGCTCAATCGTGGGATAAATAATCGCATCCAACGCAGAGACATGCTTGATAGCAATAGAAAAAAGGATATAGGGGATACCTAATTGAAATATTCCAAGTATAAATGTCATTAGCCAGGGCTGCAATTCCCAGGTAACGGAGGTAATAATTGCAGGAAGTCCGATAAACAGTGTTAAAATGTTTCCCAGTAATATGGATTCCCCCGGTGATGCGTTTTTTTGTTTTCGCAGGAATATTGTAAATACTGCAAAGGCAATTCCTGCTAACATTGCGCAGGCATTCCCCAAATAACCTTGCATTGTCAAGTCATCCATAAAAAACAACACTAAACCTGTTAACATGATAACGATGGCAAGCCAATCCACTTTGGTAGACCGTTCACCCAAAAATGTATAGCTCATCAAGGCTACATAAACTGGGGCCGTATACTGGAGTAAAATTGCATTACCGGCGGAGGTGAGTTTATTGGCGATTACGAACAATGTAACTGTTGCCGCATAGGCAAGGGCAGCGCCAATCTGGTATTTTGACCATGTGAAGTGGGGCCTTCTTAAATAAATCAGCATAGTTAATGCTGCCAGCCCGCTGCGCAGTCCGGCGATGGCTGCAGGCGGCCAAGGAATACTTTTAATCAGCACACCGGCGATACTCCATAGAAGCCCAGTTATAATTAATAATATTATAGCTGACTTGCGATTTATTTTATGTGATTTTTTTTCCATTCTTAAAAGGATAGTTATGTAGAGAATCCGTTGGCATAAAACAGCCAATACACCTTTCCCCTAGCCATCAGTATTTGTTAATATACCTACTTTTTAAAATCATTATAAGAGAGAAAATATGATGCTAAAAGAGAACAGAATTAACCAGAATGTCTATAATAATTCTTGCATGAAGTATGTTGTTTTTAATTGATTTGGTGTTAATTTCCGGCACTGAAGATAGATATTTTTTCAACCCAAATAATTTAAAAAGGTGTAGAAAAGTAAAAGATTTCAAGAATTAGATTTGCCCTATAAAAACACCCTCCAACAAAAAACCCTGCTTCGGCAGGGTTTTTTGGTTTCTGATATTTTATTTTCTGTTTAAAAGCCCTGCACTTTGGCTGATTTCTTATAGATCTGAAACACGATATGCCAACCAAGAGCAACAATAACCATCAAAACGAGCCAATTCGTTGAAGAAGTGATACCGAAGTTGCCGCCGGCAAAAACTGCAGTGTGTTCGTTGATCATGGTCCAGATCAAGGGTACAGACATATAGGTATTGTGTTTTGAGCGCAATCCTGCCAAAGCCACCAGAGAGCCATCAGGTGCTTCACCATTTTTAATCGCAGTAATGATCTTCTGCTGGGCAGGCCAGATCCTGAACCAAACATTGAAAGCCATGATTGTGCCAAACATTGTACCCAGATGTATATTAAATGAACGATAACTGAATCCTGCGCATTCTTTCATAGCGTAAACCACAACGCCTACCAGCAGGAAACTAATTATAGTTATAACTCGAACATTGCTGGCTAGTCCGCTTTTGTAAAGAAAATCGTATAAAAAAACACCTAAAAACGTCACGGCGATCATAATGAAAGGCCATGTACCCCACGTCGCATCAGGGTCATCGAAGGTGAGGCCACCATGATAAAATATGACCAAGAGCAGTACGACACCCGTTATCCACGTCCATGCGGCACCCCAGCGAAAGAAATACAACGTTCGGGGCATCAGTTCAGGTATAACTTTCTTCTTTGTTTCACCATCCATGGTGGCGGCGACATGTCCATTGATCCAGTTGAAAAAATAAAGCAAACCAATCCATGTAATACCGGCAATGATATGCAGCCATTTGAAAATGGGATGAATTAGATCCATATTGTTCTCCTGATTCTTAAGAGCTAATGATTAACATCAATTATGGTTGAAATTAATATAATTGTTGAGTTGAAAGCTACGGCTTTAGATACCACGCAGTTCGAACGACTGGGCTACGCGGTCTATAGCTACAGTAAAAGCAGCCATGCGCAGGGATGTTTTCTTTTCATCGCAAACAGCACTGACTTCTTCAACATTCACCTCATCTTCTTCCCATTGGAACTGTTGGAGATTTTGAACCCATTCGAAATAGGAAACAGTCACACCGCCGGCATTGGTTAAAATATCCGGTACAACATGGATACCTTTCTTATACAGGATATCACTTGCGGGAGGTGTGGTTGGTCCATTAGCTGCTTCGATCACGATTTTACATTTTAATTGATCAACATTCATTTTGTGGATAACGCCACCCAGAGCCGCCGGGATTAAGAAATCACATTCCATAGCCAACAGTTCTTCATTACTAATAGCTGATCCCTGACCGCAATCTTTCACTGTCCGATGCTCGTAATTATAATCGAACAAGACAGGAATATCAAAGCCATCCGGTTCGTACAATCCGCCATGTACATCACTGACTGCAATGATCTTGCAACCCATTTCTGATAAGAATTTCCCGGCGTAGGAGCCCACATTGCCAAATCCTTGAATGGCCACTGTAGCTCCTTCTAGATCCATATTGTAACGATTGGCAGTTTCTCTTGTAATAATAGCACAACCTCTTCCGGTAGCTGCTTCACGTCCCAGAGACCCACCTAGGTTGATGGGTTTACCTGTTACAATTCCCGGAGTATGTCCGTGTGACATACCATATTCATCCATAAACCAAGCCATGATCTGGGCGTTGGTATTAACATCAGGTGCAGGAATATCTTTATTCACACCAATGATGGGTTCAATAGCACGAAAAAAACGTCTGGATAGTCGTTCCAATTCCCGTTCACTTAATTCGTGAGGATTCAAAGTAATACCGCCTTTGCTTCCGCCATAGGGAATATCCACCAACGCAGTTTTCCATGTCATAAGTGAAGCCAGTGAACGCACTTCATCCAGATCCACTTCATGATGAAAGCGAATACCGCCCTTAAATGGGCCGCGAGAATTATTGTGTTGAACACGATAACCGCGAAAACTTTGAATGGAGCCATCATCTTTCCGCAACGGCACTTCCACCATCAATTCACGGTCAGGCATTTTGAGAGATTCACGAATATCTTCTTTAAGGCCAATTAAATCAGCGGCACGGTCAAATTGATCATCACTCGCTTTGCGGTTATTAACTTTTATTTTCATGTTTGTCTCCTATTATAATTATTTCACGATTAATGCAGGGCAATTACACTCTTCACATACTTTAAGAGGTTTACTACCTTTGAAAAATTTAACTAATGGACTTTTGGTTGATGATCCCATGACAATAATATGGTTATCTGTTGCAATTGCATTCATTGTTTCCGTGAATTTTCCATGCTCTAAGCGTGTTTCGTATTCAACGCCGGAACGGCGCAGGAATTTATCTGCCCATGCAGAAGCTTTTTTGTAATCTTCCCTGAAATCAGCTGTACTTGATATTGTTACTGCAGTTGTATAAAGATCAAATGATTGAGCAACACGGACACCATATTTTACGGCTTTCTTTGTGTTAGGTGCATCGTTTACAGCTAAAAGCATTTTATAATGTTTTTCCCTTTGATAATTCTTGACTACAAAAATAGAACTATCAATATACTGGATCAAGTCATGGATCATGCGTCTTTTTTTGCTGGCGCCAATAATGGTTACATCAAATTCACCACGTTTGACTTCGTCCCGTAATTGATTGATAATATCACCGTTGCGCAGTATGAGTCCTACCTCTTGTGTATGATTCCCTTCAAGATAGACTTCACAACGGTCATCATCGATTTGAACAAGCTTCTCACCTGTGAATCCTTCTATATCTCCACTTGAAGTTATATAATCATGATTAATAAGATATTCATAAGCCCATTCCAGTACATCGACACCCTGCCTGTCCAATTCCCAGTTCTCCAGATTTTCCTGTGCTAGCTGAACCTCGGACGTACTGAAAGCACTAATTTTTTCACCAACATACACAATGGTTACCCCAGCATTAAATGCTTTAGCCACCCGCATCCCCAATTCCAATGTTGGCTCTGAATATTCTTTACTTCCTATAGCGATCAAAAACTTCATGAGAGCATTGGCCAATATATAGTTGATACCAGAAACAGTAGAAATACAGACATGATAAACAGCTTCCATCCTGCTTTCAGGTAATCGCTCGATTTAACCAGACCGCTGGAATGTATAATCATACAGGTAGGTGAAGCCACAATTGTTAAATAAGAAAATGCCGATGCGATGGATGTGGTCAACCCCAGGATGATGGGATCCCCACCCATATTCAGTACAACCGGTCCCAGTACCGCGACTGTGGCAGCGTTGCTCAAAATATTTGTCAATATCCCTGTAAGAAAAACGGATATGAACCAGCGCAAAAAACCAACGTCATCTACGATCATTTGCATACCATAAATGGCCTGATCGGCAACCCATTCTGCTGCTCCTGTTTCTTTCATTTGGATACCCAAAGAAATTGCAGCTCCAAACAAAATGATCACACCCCAGTTCGTATTGCGGTTGATATCTTTCCATTCGATTAAACCAAAAGACAAATACAGAAACACACCAATCAAAGCCACGATCCCCAAACCTAAATAAGGGCTTAAAAATACCCATCCAAGAAAAACAGCAACAAAAATCAATATGGACATGATCTGGTTGCCGGTCATCTTACCAGTTTTGGTCACATTTACTTTTAATTTGCGGACTGCTGAATCCAATATGGTTTGATTTGGACGGAACGTGAACCAAAGTATTAATACAGCAAACGGTATTTCGATCAAAAGCATGGGATAAGCGTATTTTATCCAATCCAGATATGAAATATTCCCAAGACCAAATTCAGAAATATATCCGATCATGATCACATTGCGTCCGCCGCCGGAAGGTGTACCAATTGAGCCTATGGCACATCCGTAGGCGATGGAAAATAATAACAGTGTAGCCAGCCGATGAACAACCTTTTGATCCTTACTGGTATTACGCACCAGCGTTAAGGCCACCGGCAGCATCATGGCTGCCACAGTATGTTCACCAATGAATGAAGATAGAATTGCAGAAATGGCAACAAAACCGAAAGCGATCCTCCAAGTCTTATTCCCAGTCATTTTGATGATACCCAAAGCGAGCCGTTTATCCAGCCCTTGGCTCACGATGGCCACGGCCAGCATGAGCGAGCCCATAATAAAAAAAACGGCATCACTCATAAATGATGTAGCGACACCATTAGGCGTATCTATTTCTAAAATAACTTCCAAGATTAAAATGAGTATAGCTACTGCTGGAAGAGGAATTGCTTCCCCCATGATCAGGATCAGAACGATAACCACGATGATAAGGGTGCGATGACCTTCAGGTGTAAGCGTTTCGGGAGAAGGTATATAGAATAGAAACAGACTGATTACAAAGGCAACGATCAGCCACCTCTTGCGGGTGACCCAGTAAAGGATGTTGCTTATAGCTTGGTTCGAAAAACCTAACATAAACAGTTTAGCAACATGTAATTTTTTTAATCTTTACACTCAGTTGGTACACGCGAACCATCTTCCAGAATTGCCCATTTCCAAATTGGTACACTATTTTTTAGTTCAGAAATAAACCATGACATGGCATCCAGACCTTCTTTACGGTGCTTGGACCAGATAATAATATGGAGGCTAATTTCACCAATATTTACTTTTCCAATTCGATGTTTACAAAAAAGATCGTTGATCGGAAACTTCTTAACAGTCTTATCTGCCAGCTGGAGTAATTCAGCTTTTGCCATACCATCATAATGTTCGTATTCTAAATATGTAATTTTATTTCCATGTTCCGTATCTCTGACCCGACCGTTAAAAACTAGTTCAGCTCCATCCTGTGTCCGGTTGTTGTCAGTCAAATACAAATCAAGTGGACCATTGATGATTTCAACTTTAACCATTATCCACCCTGAACAGGAGGAATGAAAGCGATTTCATCCCCATCTTTGAGTTCGATTTTTTCTGGGATATATTTTCGATTTACCGCAACGCGGAGTCTCACACCATCCAATTTACCTTTCGCATTATCCCGGATCATTGATTCTAAACTGTCCGTAGTGGTTCCATGATCTAATTCAAAAATTACTTCGTCTTTATTCAAGGCATATTTCACCTGTGAAAAACACTTTACTTTGACAGTGATCATAATTCTATTGTTTCCATTGAATGTTTCATCCCATCATACACTAACAGTTTTCCTACGAGGTTCGGTTCAATTCCAACGATCAATTTAACTGTTTCCAGTGCCTGGATATGCCCGATAATTCCCGGTAACATACCCAGTACTCCTGCATCTGCACAGGTATCGTTCACTGATGGTGGTTCCGGAAATAAATCGCTATAACCGGGACTACCATTCACATTTAATACAGCTACTTGACCTTCATAGCGGTACAACCCACCGTACACCATGGGGATTCCAGATTCTTTCGATATTTGGTCAATCAATTGCCGTGTTTGAATATTATCCGTTGCATCAATAATAATATCTGCATCACCTACAAAATTCAATCCATTGTTATCATTTAAGTATTCTTCAGTTAGTTCAACAACTGCAGCTTCGTTTAATTGCCTCAATTTCGCTTTGGCCACATGGACTTTCAATCGGCCAACGTCTTCGATATTAAATAACGGCTGCCGATGAAGGTTTGACAACTCTACCTTATCCCCATCAATGATTTTAAGTTTCCCTATTCCTGCTGTAATGAGTGATTGTGCTATGGGACACCCAAGTCCGCCCATACCAACCAATGCTACCGTGGCATTTAGTAATCTCTTTTGACCTTCCAGTCCGATTTCAGATAATACGGTTTGCCTGGACCATCGGCTCATATCCTGTTTTTCATTTTGAAAGGCTTCCCATGCCTGAGCTCCGCCTAATAAACTGAATGTATCATCCAAATCCTTGTTGACAATAATTTCTTCTGTCACAATTCCAAACTGACAAACTAGCACAATTTCACCATCACACATTGGAATGGTATCAGCATCAGCAATAACAGCATTCAATCCGGATAATGGTGATTCTCTCCGCTGTACTTTCGGCCGGAAATCCACAACAATAAAGGGTTTTCCCTCATCGATCCACAGCTTTAATTCTTGTGGGGTAATGATCATTGAATTGTTTTCCAGGGTAAAATATTTACACGGATCTCTTCGCCCGGTTGCAATGGGCTTTCACCTATTGCGGATCCAAGGATGCAGTTGGCTTCCAGCGAAGACGAAAGCATATGGGAACCCGTTTTAGCTGATGGTTTGCAAACCAGTGTTCCATTTTCCATCCAAGCCTTTCCAAACAGAAATCGATATTTCGCTTTTTCTCGAGGAAAAGGCTCTTTCAAAATCCCAGTTAAACCCTGTTGCTCTGATTTGCCCATCATCACATCCAGCACCGGCCAAACCCATTCCATAAATCCAATGTAAGACGAAACAGGATTTCCTGGCAGGCCAAATATCAGGGTGGATTTAGCCGTCCCAAAAAAGAGCGGCTTTCCCGGTTTTTGTGCTACTTTCCAAAAATGTTCCTGCACACCTAATTCCATGAAAACATCACGGACAAAATCATAACGGCCCATGGATACACCGCCGGACGAGATAACCACATCACAGATATTTAAAGCTTCCGATAAAAATGTTCGCATGGATTCTTTATCGTCCTTAATCACAATCCGCATAATGACTTCAGCTCCAGCTCTTTCAGCTAATTCTGAAAATATGTAAAGATTAGAATTGTAAATTTGTCCCGCTTTTAATTTATTCCCCGGCTCAATCAATTCATCCCCTGTTCCGAAAATGGCGATTCGCGGTTTTTTCGCTACGGGAATTTTTTTATATCCAAACGTAGCCAATATCCCAATTTCGCCGGGTGTAATGCGCGTGCCTCTGTGGATCAGCACATCCCCTTCCTGTATCTCTTCTCCTTGCTTCCGGATATGTTTTCCGGGATGGGCTTCCAAAAATATCTGGACTGAATCTGCATCAGAAAACCCACTGGTATCTTCCACCATGACAATTGTATCAGCACCATCTGGAATTTTTGCTCCAGTCATGCACTGTGTACATTCACCGGAATCAACAATAATTTCACTAGGCGTCCCGGCAGAACTCACACTCACCATTTTCAATGTAACCGGATTCGACTGGCTAGCCCCATTGGTATCCGCTGCACGAAGCGAAAATCCATCCATGGCTGAATTATTAAACCTGGGTAAAGGAAACGTGGCCACAATATCCTGCCCCAAAACCCGGTTTCCGGCATCGTGCAATGAAACTGTTTCAGTCCCCAACAATGAAATACGTTTTTGAATGATTGATTTTGCTTCCTGTACTGCTATCATAAAATTTTCCTGAATAAAAAGATAATGGCAATAATGATTATTGCCCCCATAACTTTCTGAATGGTCTTGGCTTCGAACTTGAAGGATCCCCAATATGAACCGGCAAATCCACCCACTATCACTGCACCGGCCAGGGGCAGAATAAATTCTGGGTTAAAGGCACCTCCTTGAGCCCGAGCAATTATCCCCGCCAGGGAATTCACCCAGATAAATAATGCACCGGCTGTGGCGGCTTCCTTTTCACTTCCTAAACCAAACATGATAATCAATGGCACCAGGTATATTCCACCGCCGATACCAACAGACCCAGCCACAAATCCCAGAATAGCACCTAAACCAAAAATGAAAACCCATTTTTTTATGCCTGATAACTGGAATGAGAATTTCAGGTTGTTAAGAAAATAAATTCTCACTACCACTAAAATGAGCGTGATTAACAACAGAATTTGAAAAATATCTTTGGGCAATTCCAGTGTCCCGGCTAAATAGGCCATGGGAATTGATGTCACCATGAAAGGAAAAATTAAACCGAACCGTCCATGGCCATTACGCCAAAAGTTTATCAGTCCAATGAAAGTGACAATCAGGTTTAAGGTCAATGATGTGGTCGGTATGATTTGATAACTAATGCCAAAAATAGCCATGAGCGCTGTGTAGGATGAACCACCACCTAACCCCACGGATGAATAAATAAGGGCCACAAAGAAAAAAAGAATGGGTAATAAATAATCGATCATCGATCAATGTTTTTCACCCTTCATCATATGAAAAGAATGAAAAATAGTTGGGATGAGTACCTTCAAGGCATCTTTGACTGCACCTGTGCTTCCGGGTAAACAAATGACAATTGTTCCATCCACGACACCAACAGTCAAACGGGATAACATGGCAGTTTTTACTTTTCCACTGCCATAGGCATGCAACGCCTGTTCCACGCCTGGCAGTTTAGAATCAAATATTTTTTCCACAGTTTGGATCGTCAAATCACGGGGACCCATTCCTGTACCGCCGGTAGTAACAACCAATTCAACGCCTTCTTCAATCCATGACTGTATAGTCAGCAAGAGTTCTTCAGAGCCATCGGCCAATACCTTTTGATGGTCAACAGTGCATCCTGCTTCGGAAAATCCAGTGATAAGAATCGGACCTGATTTATCTTCACTCTTACCCAAAGCAATACTGTCGCTCATTGTTACAACACCTACGTTAGGTCGATATTCAACAGCATAGTCTGATTTGCCACCCACTTTTTCAACCAATTTGATTTCACCAATGGTCATGGTTTTGTCCACTGCCTTACACATATCATAAATCGTTAAGGCTGCGGCGGAAACAGCCGTAAGTGCTTCCATCTCAACGCCGGTAGCTTCTTTGGTTTTTACAGTCGATTTTATTGAAATGTGCCTGGCGGAAATTCCGAATTCAATATCCACCCAAGACAAGTTTAACTGATGACATAGTGGAATGAGTACTGACGTTTTTTTTGCCGCTTGGATTCCAGCCAATTTAGCTGTGGTCAATACATTCCCTTTCGGAATGAAATCATCTTTAATTGATGCAATCGTGGCTTGTTGAAGATGGATTTTCCCTTCAGCTTTAGCCATCCGAACTGTGGTAACTTTATCAGACACATCCACCATTTTGATATCTCCTCGGGGGTCTAAATGGCTGAAATCAGACATATTTGTTTTATCCTCCAATTTGAGTCATTGATTCCCGACTATCACTGCCAGTTTTCTGGGCCTTCCAACCATCGATTGGTTTTTGCCACATGGCCGACAATATTAACTCTTTCATTTCTTTCTCCGTACCACCAGAGCGCATTAAATCTTTCAGATCAAATTCGTTATGAGAATACAGACAATTCCGGATATTCCCATCCGCAGTGAGACGGATACGGTTACAATTCCCGCATAAGTTGCGCGAGTATGATGGTATAACAGCGACTTTTCCTGCATAATTAGGTACTTGAAAAATGTCATGTTCCGTAGCAGTTCCATCCGTTGTTTTTATTTCTGGAAAATGATCCTTCAATTCTTTTTGGATATGTTCAGCACTGAAAAATTTTCCTGTTTTCCAAATCTGGTGGGCATCAAATGGCATTAATTCAATAAAGCGGACTGTTAGGGGGTAATCCTTTGTCAATTCAACGAATTCAACAATTTCACTATCATTAAAACCGCGCAGAGCAACCGCATTGACTTTAATGGATGGAATACCGGCAGTTTTTGCAGCTTCCAACCCTTCTATGGCACGCACCAATTCATCCCGGCGAGTGATCTGAAGAAATTTTTCAGGGTTCAGGGTATCAATGCTAATATTAACACCGGTTAAACCGGATTCTTTCAATT
>JYMV01039179.1_pt1 | contig 11336 bp, 5 predicted proteins | sample 338911 | NCBI WGS metagenome assembly JYMV01 (sample SAMN03354496, study PRJNA234377) | hydrothermal vent metagenome | biome: Deep sea; feature: Hydrothermal plumes at the Eastern Lau Spreading Center, Western Pacific Ocean; material: Seawater | place: Tonga | collected 2009 | depth 2000 m m
TAATTCCCCACCACGGACGCGGCCGAATTTCCATATCCACTTCGTAGTCCGTCGCTTCGCCAGTCTCATTGGAAATATCGTTTCCTTGGTAAAGCGTCAACTTCGAAACGCGCCACACCTGACCGTTCTCCGAATTTCGACCCAGAATCAGGTTATCTATTTTACTTTCGATTCTCTCCCGTGAAGGACGTATATCAATTGAATCGAAACGAGGTACATCATCGGCATCTATCGAAGAGCTGTTCTCATGAAAATAAGTAACGGAAGGCACAATAATATGCTTGAACCCGTCAAACTTTCCACGGCCAGCATACCCCCGTTGGAATCGAAACTGAGTCGTCACACCTGCAAGTCCTGAAACGCGGGACTCCGCATCATCGCTCGTCAGTGTTTCGCTGTAGTGTGTCGTACTGCCTTCGACAAAGGGGAGAATATTCATTCCACGCATGACATTGAAATCGTACGAAAGGCGCGCGACCTGAGAATATCGTTGCGCCTGCACATCCGTCCCACTATGATTATAGTAGCCCGCCACGCTGTCCAAACTTAAATACAAGCCCTCCCCAAGTTGCCGCTCAAGAAGATGAAACGTCGCCTCAGGCAGCTTCTCCGTTTCACTCACAAAATCATGCGTCGATTTCGAAGCCGTCCCCGTCGCAATGTACCCGTCCTTGAGGTACGTCAGGTTGGTAAACGTACGCGGACCAGATCGATCTTCGTATTCATCATTGTAGAAATCCTTCACGAAATCCCTGTCGTACCACTGCTCCCATTGTGTAAGCAGCGTAAGATCTTGCGAAAGCTCTTGACGATGATACCACTGCGTATACCCACGTTCCTTTGTCGTGTACAAAGTCTCAAATTCGCCTTTAGAGCCGAATAAACGAGACGCTGGATTCTGCCTGAAATCGTACTCTCCGTCCAGGCCGAAGCCGAGTCCTTCATTGGCACTCGGATACAGACGATAAGCAAGATCGACATTCGGAGTTACCGTATACCATTGCGCAATGTTCAGATAATACCCATGCTCGGATTGCTGACCTGTCTCGATCTCCAGTCGCAAACGATCCTCCCCCGTGATGCTCAAACCGGATATCTGCGGAATATAGAAGAATGTCCGCTTCTTTTTCCCGATCTGAAGTTTCGTCTCTTTACCCACTACCATGCGGCCTTCCTCCACGCGCGCCTGTGAAAACCGGATGCGATAATGCGGATCATCTAGATCGCACGTGGTCAGCCATATATTGTCCACTTCGAAAGTAGACGGCCCAATAATTCGAACCTGATCCGCTCCAAAATAGAACGGATCTGAATACCCCTTGACACCCGTCAACACTCCCGCATGACTCATAGAATCATAGCGAATATAATCAGCATTGAAAGCCCGCTTCAACTCCATATAATCAAGATTGTAAGCCTCAAGAACACCGTCACCCAGCTTCGACACTTCATATGGATCATGCCCGTGTGGAACAAGCCGATATCGAATCCGATCTTCTTCGGTAATTTCCTGCATCGGTGATCGTTGCAGAAAAAAACTGTCCGCCGTCAGTCGGCTTTCAGAATTGGTAATCTCCACGTCGCCGTCAATTTTCAACAATCCCGCGTCACGATCCGCATCGAGCGAATTCGCTCTAAAGTGTCCGCGATCCAGATCGAATTCAATTCCACCACGTGCCGAAAATTTATTCTTATCGCGAATGTTGCCCCGCAGATCAGCAGTGTCGATATTTTCAATCGACTCCGTTACATTGATATTGAGTAGACTGTTCTTCGTCGAATTGTAATCCGTCGCATCACTGAAAGCGCGTTCCAGACTCCTCGCTCGCCCTCTACCGAATCGAGGCGCATGTATGCCACGACCCCGAAAACCCAAACTGTAAGGGGGAACCGAATACTTTGACCGAAGATCTGAATATCCAGCCTCGCCAGATTCTTCAATCCGAAGCGATGGATACACGCGGGCTGGCGGCGGCACCACCGGCGTCCGCACAATTTCCATTTCAGGAACACCCGACACCGCTTCCGATGTGGTCGCCGCGTCCTGCGCAGTACCAAAGTTGGACGTGATACAGAATATCCCGAATAACAGTACCACCAACTCATTGCGGTGAAATCGGAGTAAACGAAACTTTACATTTTTTGCTAAAAATGGTTTCAACGATTTCCCCGCAAACTATTGATACCGAATGAATTAGACTCTACCAGTTTCGCTGTTTCCGAAAGTATATCATCTGCTTAAAATCAACGCAAACACCTGCTTCACTGTTGAACAACTCCGCAACTGACTTTCAAAAGATCCGTGTATTTTCACTCGTAAATTTACAGGACTTTCAGATCTGGAATATAGTATGATAAGTACCCGACACTGGGTACGATACCAATTTGAGTTCTAGTACATCGGCAGTATTTTTTGAGGATTGCAGGCTTTGTCCATTGAGACCCCGTCAACGCCGGATGAGCGCGGCATTCATTCATTGAACTCGGACGAACTGCGCGAAGAAGCTGATCGTCTTCTCATTCTGTACCATTCAACAAAAGATCCAGACGAAATGCTCGACCTGTCAACTCGCTACACCAAAATCGACATGCTCATCGACGATCTCGAAGCGCAGTCGAAAGAAGAACCCGAATCGACAGTACAATCCTACGCCGAGGATTCCGGAGATTCCGACTCGATTGAAAAGAGCATACCCGATGCTGCATCCGGGTTCGACGAGGAAGACTCTCTATCCGACGAATCCAAAGTAGACCCCTTTCAAATCCCGGATGCCGACCTGTCCCCTGACAATGCTACGCCGGAAATCGCTGAAGAGACCGACGATTCAAATGGGCCAACGTCAGTCGAAGCTGAAGACTCTAGGGATCCCTTCCCTTCTATACCCGATGTCGCCGAAGACCACGCCGTCGAGCACGCAACGAAAGATGCCGAAGACGATGTGCATGATTCGCTCGAACCCTCTACTTCGATACTAGATATCGACCAGGCCGAATTCGTAACTGACGGCGACGAAAAATCCTCCCCTGACAAGGAAGACAAAGACGAGGTAGAGACCGTACAAACACCAGCTTTCGGATTCGAAGTTCCGGAAGAGTCACCTGCGTCTGCGATTTCAAGTTCCATCGACCATACCCCGTCCTTAAATGAGCCCGAAGCCTCAAACGATCACGCGACCATTGAAAACGATACCGATCACGAGATCGACGATGTGTTTTCCCAACGATATCAGTCCGGATCAAAGGACGAGCTTCCCGATCCAGATACAGCCGACGAAGAGTCAACCAGCGACGCCGTAATCGAGGATACACCAATATCCTCACAACCAACGCCGGAAGACGCTGACGACACATTAAACCCATTATCTTCCTTCGGAGCGGGTTTTGATACCACAGACGAAAACGTCCTATCCACTCCGGGAATTGATCTAGAAAATGCCGAATCCGAAATCGATGAGCCCGTCGGCGATTTCGAAGATACCCTGGCCTCGCTGATTGCCGCTCTCGATAAATCCCCAGACCCCGACACGGCTCAGGAAGCCCCCGACATCGCAGAAACCGACTCCACGCCCCTGGCAGATGATGATCATTACGAAGGCGCGTTCTCGTCCACCGATACCCCGGAATTCGATAGTAATGATGATTTGATCGATCAACTGAAAACAATAAAACCCGACACCGACGATACCCTGTTCGATATCGACAGCACCGTAGAAGAGGAAGAGTCAGACGCATCCGCTCCAGACGAACTCATTGTCGATATCGTCGTAGACCAAGTCACCGGTACCGATGTACCCGACATCCCGGAGACTGTATTCGATTCGACCGACGTCGACGAAAACGCCACGACATTCGACACCGATTTGGACGCCGCTTTCACAGAGACTAGTCTCGAAATCGATAGCGACCCCGAAACCGATGAGTCCAGCACCTCGCTTCCTGACGAAGATACCGAGGCAGAGGCTCCAGAGGTTCAAGAGACCGTATTCGATCAACCCGATATCGACGACAATTCAACTACCGTCGACGCGGAACCGATAGCCGCATTCACCGAAGGGGACTTCGAGTTAGAAAGTGTTTCCCAAGAAAACAAGGCGAACACGCTTATTCTCAATGATGATACACTCGATTTCGCCACCGATGATGATGCCGATACGAACGTCGATTCCGATCCCGTTCTGAATGTCCCGTCGGAAGAATCCACCGAAACACCCGAAATAGAAGAACCCGTTACTTACAGCGGATTGGACGACGTTCCACTGCCTTCCGTCGATCCCCAACCCGAATCAGACGACCAGAGTATCGAACCATCGGCAACAATACCAGCCATTCCTGCATCCCAAGATACCATGCCAATATCCGTCAGCGAAGAACTTCCAAAACTGGACCTTACGGAAACACAGCGAATATGTGCGCGATGCGGCCAAACCACTGCCATCGGAGAAGAAGCCTGCAACTCGTGCAACTATACTGATGCAAGCCTCGGAATACTCAATTCAATCGTAGCAGGCGACACCCAGCAAACATCAAGACTCCTGAATGCGAAACCAGCAATCATTCACACGATTACCAGTAAGCACGTATGGACTCTGTTGCACATGGCCGCAAGCGGCGGAAACGTAAGACTCGTTGACCTCCTGCTGCGTCATGGAAGTCAAGTGAACGCTCAGAACATTTTCGGAAAAACTGCGCTTCATTATGCCGCCCTGAAAGGACACGTTCAGATCGTGGGTCTGCTGCTGGATAACAACGCAGATCTGAGCATACTCTTCGAAGGCAAAAGCGCCCTGCAGCACGCCAGCGAAAACGACCAGCACCAAGTCGTCGAACTCCTCAAATCAAAAGGATCCTGATGAAGAAAACAACATGGAAAATCTGATTGTGGCACGGAGTCGGTAAGAGATACGACGAGTTCGGTCGGCCCTCTCCGCAATTTATAAACTCCATCCGAATATGCTATTTTGATGGTTGAAAGCCTACCCTCAAATCCAGGAGACATCTTATGTCAAAGCAATGCATAACTGCCGAAGGCGCACCCCCGGCACTCGGACCATACTCCCACGCTGTTAAAGCAGGAAACCTTCTCTTTCTGTCCGGTCAAGGATCGTTGGCCGCCGACGGAAGCGGCATCATACGCGGAACCATCGAAGAAGAAACCCACCAAACCTTCTCCAACATCAAAACAGTCCTCGCAGCAGCAGGAGCCGACCTCTCAGACGTCGTAAAAGTTCTCGTATTCCTCAAAGACATGGATAACTTCAAAGCCGTTAACGCTGTCTACGCAGAATATTTCCCCGAAAACCCGCCCGCCCGCAGTTGTATCGAGGCAGCACGCCTACCCGGAGATATGCAGGTAGAAATCGAAGTCATTGCAATGCTTTCGGACCACTAATGCCTACAGCTCCCATGCATAGGACTCCGCGGCGATGCCTTTCCATCTGTCTTCTCCTCATCTGCGCTGTCTCAACGATGTCCCATGCGCAGACCGCAGCTCAATGGAACTCACGCGGCGCCGATGCCTACGAAGCAGGTAATTGGGCAGATGCTGCCGAAGCATTCCAGAAAGCCTACGAATTGGATCGTCGAGACAATACAATCCAACATAATCTGGTGAACGCAGTCGTCATGTATGCACAAGATCTCAATGCATCGGGGAATCAAGAAGATGCAATCGAATGGCTCGAATATGTGATCAGCGTCGACCCCGAAAACGTACCCCCCCTCAATCAGCTCGGTGCATACCTCTTGTTTCAAGGAAACATCGCCTCCGCAATCTTTCGACTCGAAGAATCCATAGAAATCGATCCCAACGATATCGATGCTCACTTCCTACTCGGCGAGGCATACTACAAAGATAACGATGTTACCTCTGCGATCGATCAATGGGAATGGGTATACCAACTCGATCCCGAATACGGAGGTCTCCAGCAAAGGCTGAAAAACGCTCTGCGCGAAGAAAAAATCGAGTTCGATTTCCATGGCGATAGCTCGCGAAACTTCCACGTCACCTACAGTCAGGAAGCCGAAGGAAACCTCGTCCGGGAAGTACTCGACATACTCGAATCCGCATACCGAAGCATCGGAAAAAGCCTCGGCGGTATCTATCCTCCTACACCCATCCAGGTCTCACTGTATACCTCAGAAGGGTTCATCGCATCCACCGCACTGGGTCAACACGTCGGGGCGCTGTACGACGGCACAAAAATCAGATGCCCTGTCCTCGACAAAAATGGAAAATCCATACCACTCGACGTGTTGCGAGAACGTCTTTTCCACGAGTACGTCCACGTTGTCGTGCGCCATATCGCCGGAAATAACGTCCCCTGGTGGTTCAATGAAGGCCTCGCGGAAACCCTGTCCACACAAGTATCACCAATCGAAAAACAGATCCTGAAAGAAGCATACGCGAACCGGCAGCTATACGGCTTCGACACCATTACACCTCAAGACCTATTAAGTGCCTTCAGTCCCGAAGACCTCGAACTCGCGTATGCACAGTCACACGTCGCCGTCATTTACCTTCAACAGCGCTACGGCACGCGCAGACTCACCCGAATGTTACAATCACTAAAAGCTGGCTTTGAGGGCGAAGACGCCCTGCGAGATGCCCTCGGTGTTTCGTATTTTACATTGAAATCGCAAGTACGCAGCGCGATCGCAAAAGACTGAACCGGGATTCAGGCCATGTTCTGGAATTCAAAAAAATTAACCTCAAGGTACCGCGCCGTTGCCTTCATCGCGGTTATCTCATTCGCAACAACATCATCGGCAGCATCGCTCGCTCGAGTTTCAGGAACCATTCTCGATCAATCCAACGGGAAACTCCTCCCGGGTGTTCAGGTTTTTATCGAACAAGGCCTTACACGCCCGATAAGGGTCACCCAGTCCGATGCAAACGGCTACTACGAATTTCCCGACGTAATTCCGGGAACCATTGGCATATTTGCATATGCAGATGGATTCTCGTTCGGCGGCTTCAGCATACTCACAAGCGCGGGAGATGACCACAAAAACCAATCAATAGTACTAAAAAAATCTTCAACTATTTCTGGACAGATCATCGGCAGTCGAAGAAAACCAATTGCAGATGCAAACATAATTCGAGTATTACTCGTAGACGGAGACCTGAGCAACCCCGGCGCAAAAAAATTCAGCATCCCATTCTCCAAGATCAGACGATTCGGTTTTCAAGTGCCAACAAGCGATTCCAAAGGTAACTTCTCAATAAATCGTCTACCCGTCGACGAAACCGCATTCATCAAAGTGACCCACACGAAATTTGCACAACAAATCTCCTCACCAACCAAAGTAGGGGCATCCGCTACAAAAATCACCCTTTCGCAAGGAGTCGGAATTCTCGGAAGCGTACTCTCCCGCGACAACAAAAAATCCGTACCCAACGCCCCCATTATCTTCCGCAACATATTACCGCCCAAAGATACCACCATTACACGCACAGGAGCGGACGGCGCCTACGCACTTCGCCTGAGACCGGGAGCCTACACATACGAATCCGTAGGCTCAAACTTCACGAGCGTCACAAAGCCTCAGGTCTTGGTATCCGGAGAATTCCTCACGCAGCAGATCGACCTCATCGTCGCCGGCAAAGGAACCATTACAGGGAAAGTACTTGACCCCATCGACGAAGACCCCGTCGTCGGCGCAAGTATCGTCTTGGAAACAAACGGAAAAGCCTATAAAGTCACTCAGACAAACGCCTCCGGCGAGTACTCCTTCGCCGCACCGGAAGGCGAATGTTCAGTAAAATTCTGGCGCGCCCCTGGATACACACATTCAACTCCACCCGGTTACTCATTCTCCCTCATGCCCGGAAAAACAAAGACACTCCTTCCGCTTTGGCTCACCCCCATCCCCTCTTATTCCCTCGAAGTCATCGACGAAAATAGAGGCCCCGTGATAGGCGCCATCGTCCATGTACTGCATCCGAAGCAGATCGGCTGGCGCGGCACCGACGAAAACGGACTCGTAGAAATCTCCATGGCCGCCCCGCCAGAGAACGGAATCGTAATCGGCTACGTTGACCACCCCACAGACCACATAGGTGCACTGTTCGTCATCGACTCCACCCGCGCCGACGATGCTATCGTTCAGCTGGCTCCACTACACGCTGTTCAGGGACGAGCGGTCGATAACAAAAACAACGCGCTGGTCGGACAAACCATATCCTGTGAAATCGGACACAGCAACCTCTCAGCTCCGGTCAGCATCTGGAAACTGGTCACCGGTCCAAATGGAAATTTTCAACATCCCGGAGTTGTCGAAGGCACCTCCCTGATATACACCGCCACGTCGCCGACCAATACCGACAACCAGGTGGCCTCCCCAACATTCTTTACCACCACCGGCTCTACAGTAGCCATCCTGCCCGCCCTCACCGTTCCCGACGGCACGCCCGGAACCTCCCTCATCGGCAAATCCTTTCCCTGGAGACGATTCAAAAAGGTGAAAGGTTCGCGTAGCGACCACAACCAGTCTCGTCCAAAGGTCGTCGTATTCGCCGAACCCGCCCGGGCAAAAATGATGCTCAAAACCTTGGAAACGAGCCAGCAATACCTCGATAAAATCGGTAAACAATTCGTGCTAATCGCAGACGCTGCCGCAACCCTCACCAGCAGCACCATCCCCCTATATCAAGGCACACCACCAGCCTCAGCAGACGTGTACGTGATCTCGAACGACAACAAAGTCATGCTCGAATCGATCGAAATTCCGACCTACTCCGCCATTCGAGACAACCTGCCCTAGCCATGATTACAACGAATAAAAGCGGCCATCAACTTCTGTCCGCCGCCATACTCACGTACCTTCTCATTGCGCCCTGTCTTGCCTACGCCCACGAGCTCCGAGGACTTGTTCGCGATTACAAAGGACAACCCGTGGGTGATGCGCAGGTCTGGGTCAGCCACGATCGCAAAGTATTCACAGCCACAACCGACTCAGAAGGTCACTTTGCCATCCTCGACATTGAAGTCGGAAAAATTGAAGTCGTCGTTTTGAAATCCGGACACGCACTCGGAGGCAAAGAGGGGCAGCTTCTCGGAGACGATTCAGTTTCAATCGTTTTGGGTAAAGCATTCGACTTGCCCATGCGCATCATAAACTCGCGGTACGAGCCCGTCAACGGAGCCCGCCTCAGACACCTGTTCGTAAACGAAACCTTCACCGTAAACGCTGATGATCTCGTACCACACGGCTTCCCTTCTATCCGCAGCAATGCCGAAGGAATCATGACGCTCCCATACATGCCCCGGTTCGGCTACACCAGCATGACCGTTACCCACCCCGATTACGCCGAAGGCGTTCTTCCAACATTCCCCATATCCATCGGACGTGACCTCCCGATGGTCATGGTAGACGGAGTTAAACTGCGCGGACGCGTTACGGATGAATCAGGCAACGGCATATCTCGCGCACGCGTAGCAATAGCCGCGCTCCGGGGATCAGGAAGAAACAAAATCTCCGAGATTCTCACCGACTCAGACGGCTTCTACTCCGTCAGCGTACCGCCTGCACGATACCTCGTCGCGGCCATGCAAGGTGACTACTCCGTCGGTAGGCCTGCCACTGTCTCGCTGCGGGCAGGAAGCGATGACGTGATTGCCAACATCCAGCTCCTCACCTCCCACCGAATTCGAGGACGGGCTGTACTCGAATCAGGTGACCCTGTCGCACTCGTTCGAATCGACTACCGGGACTCCAATGAACTCATCATCGCGCAGACCGTAAGTGACCGCACCGGGCATTTTTCGATCGCCGTGCCAACAGGTGCAGGAACACTCATCGTTACTCCTCCGAAACTCCTGATGACCGTCGACTATCAGGAGATTCCAATTGATATCAACACTGACAACGAACTTACAATTGCCGATATCACCCTGCGCCCATTGCCCGCCATAACTGGTGTCGTCCGGGACAACAAAGGCCAAAGAGTTGCCAAAGCATTCGTCAGCACCATCAACGTCGACCCGCCAATGAACACCGTCACCGACGATGCTGGGCGATTCAACATTCAACTGGAATCGGTCACGGGCATAGAATCGATTCAACTATACACGGAACATCCCGATCATTTTCTTCGTAGCGTAGACAATGTCGAAATTGGAGATTTCGATTCCCAGGAGCTCGTACTGACACCGTTTCGTCCTACTTTGAGTTTCATGCCCGAGCTCGCTTCAAACAATCTGTCCGAACTGCGCAATGAACCCGCCCCGGAGTGGGCATGTTTAGACTGGTTCAATCTACCCGATGGTACGGATTCAATTTCGCTCGCCGACCTCAAAGGAAAGATCGTCGTTCTCACATTCTGGGCTGCCTTCGACTTCAACGGCAGGACCCGGCGTCGCCTCGCCGAACTCGACTACCTCTTCGACGTTTATGATCAGAACGAAAATGTCGCTTTCGTAGCCATTCACGACGCAAGCCTGAAACCATTCGAAGTAGAGCTCATTGTCCGCGATTGGAACATCTCCTACCCCGTAGGATGCGACACAGAAGAATTCACAAGCTTCAAAACCTACAACGTCAATCAAATTCCACAAACAGTTATCATCGATAGAAACGGAATATTGAGATACTACGAGGTCGAAGGACGACTGCACACCCTCATTAAAGGGATCCTTCGCAGACGCTAGACCGTCCGGGTTCTGGTAGAAGATCGCAGTAAAGCCAATGCCCGCTCGCGCCGTTTATCCTGACCGAGACCAGATCTCCAATCTCAAGCACCTCAGACTTTACCGATACTGGCCGATACCCATCCGTCCGCCCACTCATCGTATCCTGCTCTCGAACACTCACACTGTCGATCAGAACCTCCTGCTCCGTCCCCACCAGCTTCTGAATATCAACTTCGTGAATCTCACGCTGAAGCGCAATAAGACGGGCAAGTCGCTCCTCCTTCTCCTCACGAGGAACATCATCTTCCATCTGCGCAGCCTTCGTCTTCGGGCGCGGCGAGTACTTGAACGGAAATATCTGGCTGAATCGCGCATCTCGCACAACTTGCAGCGTATCCTGGAATTCTTCCTCAGTCTCGGTCGGAAACCCAACAATGATGTCTGTACTCAACTCAAGCCCCGGATTCACAGAACGCATGTACGCCAATTTGCCAAGATACTCCTCAAGCGTATGGCCCCGTCGCATCTCCATTAACATCCGGCTCGATCCCGCTTGAAAAGGAAGGTGCAGCTGATTGCAGATTTTCTTGTGAGAGACCATCAGGTCAGACAGCTCATCGTTCCAGTCATTCGGATGCGGCGACGTAAACCGAATACGCTCAAGCCGTTCAACAGTCACCATCTCTTCAAGCAGTTCGTAAAAAC